>Ga0070735_10000405_pt1 | contig 48529 bp, 70 predicted proteins | sample Coa_R1_FD_66443 | JGI IMG/M metagenome (GOLD analysis project Ga0070735, IMG submission 66443) | Surface soil microbial communities from Centralia Pennsylvania, which are recovering from an underground coalmine fire - Coalmine... | ecosystem: Environmental > Terrestrial > Soil > Unclassified ... | reverse complement strand
CTTGGCCCGGATCGAGGACAAGGTAGAACCCTTCGGTATCCTTTCCGTTCGAGATCATGTGCACGAAGAGATCATCGGCGCCTGGTACAGCGGCCAGTCTTTGCAGCTGGCGAATCTCGCTCCGCCAAATATCTTCTAAGTCCTGGTCATCAACGCCTTTTACACGCGGCCAGAATTTGACGAGAACATCGTGCGACTGGGGATCTCTGGCACGCAGAATCCCGGCTCGCCCTCGGGCTCGATCAGGCCGCAAGAGATAGGTATCTTCAACACTGTATTCGGCTAGAAAGCCTTTTTTTGCGACGCGACGTGACACCATCAATGAACGCCCCGCGATTTCGTCGGCAACTCGCCTCGCCTAAATCCGAGTCCTTCCCCCATGCACGTTCTTTCTGCCTTACGACTCCGGTTCGGCATCACCGGCCCCCGCGGCGATCCGAGCTTCGAACCCAAGCGACGTGATTGGCAGCGACGCGGCAAGGTTAGGATCGAATATTGGAGAGGCGGGCGACCATTCTCGCCGCCGAGTCACGCTCTTCAAATCAGGGGCGCTATACACGTACCGTTCATCGTACCGCATATACAACGTCTCGAAGAAACGCTCCACACGGAGTGGGCTATCAGCGTTCGGGTATGTGTCCAGCACCTGGCCAGCGTTGATATCAGGATCGACGAGCGCAAGCGAGACGGCCTCGTAGCGGCTCACATCATTCCGAACACCGCTGCGATTGGTCAACTCGCGCAGCGCGTTGTGAAAGCGCACAATCGCCTCCACTGGTTCCCCGCTCTTTTGGATAGCGATATCGTTTTGGGCAATAACCCGGCCCGGGCCGAGAGGTGTCGAGGTTGTTCCCGACGCGGCGATCAGTGTATCCTGCCGATGTGCCCGCATGACGAAGAGATACCCGGTCACCATCGCCGGATACGTGATATGGAGATTGGTACAGTCGCCGACCGCTTCCTCCATACGGTTGGTGAGGTTCCTGAATGCGCCAATAGCTCCCTTGCAGGAAACTGACATCACGGGGCCAAGACCGTCCTTCAAGATCACAACATCGACGTTCTTGGTTTTCAATCCACCGAGGACGGTCTGTTCGCCGCCACCAGCGAGCGCTTCATCATACGAAAGCAACCATTCCCCTTTCCGTCTCTGAGCGCGAAACGGCGGGCGGGGCGTAATTTCTTCCGGCAGGAAGCCGCCTTCGAGGACAAGACGGCATGCGACATAGTGGTGCAGCGGCTTGATATGCCGCTGACTGGTCGTCGTTTCCTCGTAGGTTGCGAAAATTCTCAGCGCGGTTTGCTGATCGACCCACTTGCACACGTTATCAGGCTGCGGAGGCATAATGCCTCCACCGGCGCAGTGTATCGATGGCGCCCTCGACCTGACGTGCGTCGAGCTGTTTGAGCGTTGTCCGCGACGGCAGCACGATTTCCGTGGCTTCCCGCGGCTCCAACTTCAGCATGCCACCGCCAAGTGGATGGCCCTCTATTTCACAGCTCAGCTGCACGAAATCAGATGTCCATGAGGACAAGTTGGACTTCGCAGGCGCATCGGGCTTTATCCGAACGATGTGCACCGAATTCGTAGCGGTGCAATTCGCATCGTTGCGCGTGAGGCTTGGCCGTATACCCGACATATACGAGAGGAAAAAGTCTGGCACCTGCACGTCGGGGACCGAGTACCACGGATCGCGAACCCGGCACTTGTACGCCTTGCGCGCAGTCCTGCCCTCTTCTGTGTCTAGATACCGGGAGACGGCACTAGGTAGCTCTTTGAGCTTCGGCAGTCGAAGAAGATAGATCGGCTCGTCGTCACGTCTCCACTTCTCGACCATAGCATCGGTTAGCCGCGAGGCGGTCAACGAGCGACCATTGCGCACTGTTGGGTGGAGAAACTTGTTCGGAATTTTCCAGCGGTCAACCTCGCTCGGCCGGAGATGGAAAAAGTCGTTCGCGCCGCTCACATAACCGATACCGATATTGGCAAGTTCTCCAAAGCGTTGCGTATCCGCCTGCTGTACGACCTGGCGGTAGAGCTCCCGGGAATCCTCCGGAATCAGGAACGGGCGCAATCTTCGCTTCCACAGGTTTCGCCACTCAGGAACGCTCACACGGATAGAGAGTTGCGGTGGTCGCATCGCCGGTGAGAACCGATTCAAGACCGAGAAGCGGATTTCGCTCGTGCGGCCGCCGTATCCGTCAGTGAATAGAAACCAACAATCCTCAGAAAGATCGGGGAACACCTTTTCACGAACTGCCACAACATGGACGGTCGAGAAGTGCCCGACCAGAAACTCTAGCAACGGGGCAGCATAGGGGGCGTGCCCTATCTCAGCCGGCACCACGAACGCCATGCGGCCGCCTGGCTTCAAGAGCCCCGCTGTCGCGACGAGAAACGGAGCCCAGGAAGACGCAAGGCCCGAAAAGTCGGCGCCTAGCCGGGAGCACAAATCCAGTGCCCGGGCGCGGATGTCTCCTTTGAATGACTGATACCGGATGAAGGGCGGATTCCCTGCGGCACATTCGAACCGCTCCACGGTCTCGGCCGCCCACGCGAAGAAATCGCCCTCATGGATGAGTGCCCAAGGAGCACGAGCCATAGCGGTCCCAATCGTGTCGAGGTCCTGCTCAATGCCCACCGAATTGCGGTGACCGGCGATGAACCTTCCATCTCCGCATGACGGATCGAGAAGGCGATCGCTCTCATTCCGGACGGCCCACCGCAAGAGGCTCGAAGCCACCACGTCCGGGGTGAAGTATGCACCGGCTTCCTTCTGTGACAGACGTCGCACTGCACCGGTTTCCTGTTCGCGAATCACCCGTTGCTCTTTCGAATCTACCCGTTAGCGCAACGCTGCCGTCCGGCTAGAACAGTATCATTTGAGGGAAACGCGATATTTTGCAAGACCGTCGGTCGGTTCTCGACAAGTCGCGGCCTTCAAAAGGGTCTTTGGCGGGCGAACGAGCTACTTTAGCGATCCGACTTTCTTGCGATTTTTGGGCGACCTGAGAAGCTCGGCCGGCTCCACGTCGAGCACTTTCGCCAGCTTCTCAAGTATCTTTAAACTTGCGTAGAACGCGCCCTTTTCCAACTGGCTCAAATAGCTCCGGCTGACTTCGGCTTCGTATGCGAGATCGTCCTGCGACAGCCCTTTGGCATGCCGCAGCCGACGTAGGTTAGTCGCAAACACCTCTCGCAAATCCATGCGAGAAGCGAAGCCATCTGTTCAAAATATGCACCTCGATATATTGAACAAAACGTTCCTTTAAATTACTAGTTGAGCGCGAGGGTTCTTAGGTTGCATTGAACAATGCCAACGACTGTGTGCCGACCGATCAGAGGGGCAAAACATGCATTTCTTAATTGGATTAGGAATACTCGCGGGCCTCGTTTGGTTCGCATTCGGTGCGGGCGCGGCGCGTGCGGTTGTTGGCGTAGTCCTCGCGCTGCCCGTGTTAGTCATACTCATCTTCATCACCGGTGAAGCCACCCGCGGTGGCCCCGATGACGTGCCTTTCGGCAAGCTCGGGCACCGCGTCCACGTGGAACAGCAACAGCAGCTGGTGGAACGGTCCGTGCCCGCGCAGGCGGCCCTGACAAGCCCGCCGTCAAACCCCGCCCAGTTAGAAGCGAAGGAGCGCGCCTATCAGGAGGATCAGGCGAAATCGGCTGCGGAGCGCGCAGCATGGACGCGAGCATGCCAGGCGCCGTACGGGGACGACCCGCTAGTGTACCAATACGAAAAAGCTCAATGCAATTTGGTGCCGGCCGACTACAACGGATACCCAATGTGGGATCGTCTGCCTAGACCGTTACAGTCCCGAAGATAGTCCTCCAGCAACGCCCTGGCACGCGACACGCTGTCATTGGCTGCGCGTACCGCTGCTAGCTCGCGTTCCAGCCGTTCGTACAGCGGTGCAGCGACAGGGCCGTCCAGTACGACGCAGTACGCGGCAATTGCAAGCGCCCGTTCTAGGCGTTCGATTGAGACGGTCATGTCAGCCGTCTTGGCCAAGCATATCCTTGCATTCGATCCTCCATTTACAGATTTGTCACGAATTCGAACCCAACTATCCGGAAGTATCATTCAGGCTCGGAAGGCGCCAGCTTTTGGCTCTCGGCCGAGTTTGCGAACCGCCTTCCGCGCACGTTCACGAGCGCTGTTGTCTTTACTGGCTACGTATCCGCCATTCTTCGTCATGGGGCCGACTTTGACGCGCCTGGCCGTTTTGGTTCGCAGGGTTTTGGCCGCGTCTGCCGCGGTCGTACGGGGGCGCCCGCCTTTCGGTCCTGATTTCTTCGGCACTACGTCTTTCGACCCGAAGCCAAGCCGGAAAAACCAGCGGACCAGCCTTGCATCGGAGTCATCGGCCCCGATTTCAAGCTCGACCCTCGGAAGCTTACCGCGCCTGTTCTTTCCCTTGCTGCGCTTCTCTCGCTCCAGCCTCAGCGCTCGGCCCTTCCGGTATGCCGTAAAGCATCTTTCGCCCGTTGCAGTCCCTGCGAACAAGGCCCATAGCGTTCCCAAATTGTGCAACTTCTCGACCGCAACAATCAGCTCGGCGAACTCCGCGTGCTCGTCATTACCAAGCGGTTTCGGAGGCTCTGATAGGTCGTCTAGGAAATCGGCATCGGTTAGCCTGCGACCTTCGCGCTTGGCGGCTGCACGACGGCGACGGACCAGCGAAATCGGTACGCTGTAATGGCGAGCGATATCTGCAATTGTAGCGTCGTCGGCCATCACGATGCTACCGGCCGCAATGCCACGACCTTTGGCGACCGCTCCTGGCGCATCTCATCGCAGCGGTCGGCCCACCACTGAGCCAGCTTGCGGCGAGCATCCCAATACGACGCGCGATTGTAGACCGCGCGGATTTGATTTTTGTCCAGATGGGCGAGCGCGGCTTCAATGGTGTCGGGATCAAACAAGCCGCTCTCGTTTGCAATCGTCGAGAAGGATGAGCGGAACCCGTGCGGCACATGAACGTCGCTCTCGTATCCGAGCCGTCTGAGCGCCGAATTCAGTGCGCCTTCCGACATCGGCCGAAGGGATGGGCGTTTCGACGGTTGACCGTCTCTGCCGACCGTGCGGCGAGGCTGGGCACAGGGAAACACAAATTCACCCCAGCCAGTCAGCTCGCGAAGCTCGGCCAGTATGGCGACCGCCTGCCTCGATAGCGGGATGCGGTGCTCGCGCCTCATCTTCATGATTTCGGCCGGAAGCGTGACGGCTGGCTCGGTGCTATCGATGGCAATCCAAGACCAGCGCAGTTGACGAAGCTCGCCCGGCCGCAGCGCGGTGAGAGCGATGAGCTGGAGCGCCAAGCGGGTTTCGGTGGCGCCATGGTATGCGTCGATATCGCGAAGCAACCTGCCGAAGGCTGTAGGCTCGATGATGGCGGCATAGCTATTCCTTGACGGTGGCGTCAGCACGTCATCGCCGACCAGCGAGGCGGTAGGGTCGAATTGAGATCGACCGGTCGCCACCGCCATCCGGAACACGCGGCTCATGGTCTCGCGGCATCGCCGCGCGGTCTCATTACGGGTCCGACCACGCCGACCTCGGGCCTCGACCTTCTTCAGCGTAGCGAGGCACTGCATGGGCGTGATTTCGCCAATCTGCAGATGACCAACGTGCGGCCGGACCAGCGAGAGTAACCAAGCCAGCTTGCCGATAGTGCTCTCCGACCGCCGGGCGTCACCGCTCAGGGCCTTTTGCTTCTCCAACCACTCGTCAGCCACCGCCGCGAACGTCGTGGCATGGGCGACCGCCTGCGCCTGTTTTTGCGCCTTCCGCTGCGCACTGGGGTCTTTGCCATCGGTGAGCTGCCGCCGAAGCTCCTCAGCCTTCTTTCGCGCGTCGGCGAGCGTGACGGTCGGGTAGGCACCGAGCGAGATGGAGTTGCGCTTGCTGGCGAACCGATAAGAGAACCGCCACCGCCGAATGAACTTTGGGGAGTCTTTCCGAGGACGACCGCGCCTAGGCTTTACCGGCGTCACCCACAGCTCCAGCCCTTCGCCGTCGAACAGCTTCGCCACGCGCTTCCCCTCAGGGGCTGTGGCTGCCCTCGCGTCGGCATCGTTGAGAAGGTTGCGGGCCATGGCGGTAACTCTCCGGCGATCGGCGATTTGTTACCGCCATTCTTACCGTCAGTTACCGTCATGCGCCAAATTGAAAATTTCGCACCTTGACTGAATGCTGTGTATAGGCGTTCACTAAGGCGCTGAGAATGCTAACGTTATTGCGAAAATGATTCAGCGTGATGCGGGAGGTTCAGTACTATTCGGAAGACATGGTGCCGGTTGAGAGGATTGAACTCCCGACCTTCGGTTTACAAAACCTGCCATCATCGGCGCCGAAAATTCAAAAAGTATCTGCAGCGCAATATCATCCGTCGATTTCAGCTGATCCTGACCGCAGCTCCTGATCCTGAATCTGGTCCTGGTTGACCGCGGCCAAGCATCGCTCTCTGCTTCTCCTCGGGCGTGAGGAAGGCGAGATACATCTCGGTGGTCTTGATCGAGGTATGGCCCAGGCGCTGCTGCAGGACATAGATCGAGCGGCCGCTTTTCAGCCATTGAACCGCGTGGAAATGCCGCAAATCGTGGAAGCGGAAGCGCCGTAACGGCTGATCCTGTTTTTGGGCCTGGAGTGCGACCGCGTCGACAAGGCGTTCGAAATTCGTCTCGCGGTAGCGTTTTGCCGGCTGCTGGCCGAACCTGGAGCGACGTTTGGCCTCGCGCCGGTGCCAGAACAGGGCCCTGGTCTCGAGTGACACGGGCAGCCGCGATAGCGCCTCGAAGCCGAGATCCTCGGCGCCATCGACTAGGTCGATAACCCGCAGCTTATTACGCTTGCCGATCACCGTGAGCTGCTTGCGGTCGCGGTCGAGGTGATGGCGATCGGCCTGGACGAGCTCGTCCAGCCGCGCGCCGGTCTTGACGGCCGACATGATCAAGGCGCCAAGCATGCCAGGCGCGCGGTCGATCACCAGGCGGATATGATCGGGATCCGGCAGCACGATCGGGTCGCGGCGTTCCTTCAGCCGCGATTTGCGCCGTCCGCCCGGTTTCAGCCATGCGATGACCGGATTGTCGCCTCTCCAGCCCTCGTCGACGCAATAATCCATCACCGAGGAGAGCGCTGTCAGATCGCGCTTGATTGTCGCGATCGTGACGATGATCGGATGCTTCTTGCCCTTCGGGATGGTCGGGGTCTGGCTGCGGCTCTTGACGATCGCGCCGATCAGATTGGTGTCGATCTCGTCGAGGTACAAACCCTCCAGATGGGGCTGCAGGACTGTCAGCGAGCTCGTGTAGCGCGTGAACGTCTTCGGGCTGACCTGATCGATGATGAAGCTGCCCCAGGCCTCTAGCACCTCCGTAAAGGAGCGTCTCGCATCGCCGTAACGATGGATGGCTACCTGGCGCTCGCGCTCCGCTCGGCGGCGAGTTGCCGCAACCTTTGGATCGTCTGTGCGTAGCGACCATTTGACGTCGCCGCCGGCGACCTGAATCCGGCCGTAGAGAACGTCACCGCGCCAGAAACAACCCTTTGGGGCCTTGCGTCGATTGCCTTTTGACATGCAGCACGCTCACACTCGCGATTGAACTCGTGCAGCAGCGCCAGATCGAAGGTCCAGACCCCGCGCGGCTTGGCGGCGCCCGGGATCTCGCCACGGGCCGCCATGTCACGCACTGTACGGGGTTCAAGGCCAAGGAGCGAGACCGCCTCGGCGATTTGTACACGGGTCCGTTCGCCCCTCGCCTTGGCGCGTTGCCTCATTGCGCGCGTTCCTCGTGTCTGCTCGCGGGGATCGCTCGATCGCCGGCGCGCAGCGCGCTATCGATCGAGGCGCGCAGCATCGCCTGGCACTCGTCGACCGATAAAAACGCCACGCCGCGGTTGAACAGCTCGCGCTGCAATGCGGCCGCGATGAGGGTCAGCGAGCTCGGAGCGACTTTCATTGCACCGTCTCCGTCATCTGATGGGTGCCCTCGAGCAGAACGTGTTCCGCCAATACGTGGCGATAATCGCAGGCCAGCTCGCGGTAGATATCAGCGGTCTTGCGGCGCCATTCGATGTTTACCGGGTCCCGGCAAAGCCGCGCCAGGGCGAGCTCCTGCCGGGCCGCCTCGTCCGCCGAGGCGATTGCTGCGCGGATCTGAGCTTCGCTCATCGTGGGCGAAATGTTCATGGGCAGCCCTCGATCCGCAGCACGCCACCGATCGCGGTGCCTCGAGGCGAGCCGGGCGTGCAGCGCGGGTAAAGCACCTCGAATGTCAGGGCGGCCAGAATGATGATTAGGCACGCGACTATGATGGCGAGCCTCATGACCGCCGCTCCCGTCGTGGCGGCAGCGTGATGCGATCCTCGATCCTGATGATGAGCCCGGCGGCGAGGAGGCGGTCGACGACGCCGTTATCGATCTTGTAGGTGCCGAAGCGCCAGCCGCCGCGGCGGCGCTCGAAAGAGCCCATCTGAAGCAGGCGCAGGGTGCGGCGATCGTGGATATTGAGTCCGCTCATGAGGAGAGCCCTCGGGAGGCTATCGCCACCATCACGACATGACGCATCGCCACCAGGTCGTCGCGCTGCGCGTAGAGCGAAACGCAGATCGCCAGCGGGTTGAGGCCGAGCTCGGCCCAAAACGCCTGTTCGTTGCGATTGTGCTGGGCATCACGCGCCAGGCGGTGGTCGCCGGCGCACAAGGGGAGGCACCACTTCGATTCCGGCTTTTTGCCGAGGCCTGAGGCCTTGCCGTAGGCCGCGCTGGCGAATCGCACGTGTGCCGGCTCGCACGGCTCCATCCCGCACTTCAGGCACGGGCAGTCTCGCACCTTTGCCAGGTACTCTCGATCACCTCCTTCCGGCTCTGCCAAGCCGCGCCGCGGGGCGGCCACGGTGATGCGCTTGAGCAGCGAGCCCGGAGGCTCGACGTGGGAAATGCGCTGCGGGCGAGGAAGGGTCATCGCAGGATGCCCGCAAATCGCGTGATGACCGGCTTATCGTCTTGCCGATCGTAAATTTCGGTGCTTGTGCATCCGGGCGCCTGACGGATGGCGTCTGCCATGCTCTCGGCGGCTGCAAGGTTGCTGCACCAGCAGATCACGCTCTGTTCGGCTTTCGGATAGCCGGTCGCGCGCACTTCATAGCGCTGGCCGCGATCGCCAACGTTGTGAGGCTTGCCGCCGGAGTGCGTCATGGCTCGCTCATTTCCCGCGCAACAACATCCTGAAAGGCCACCATCCGCGCTTCGCCGGCGAGGATCGCGACGTCGATCGTCGAATATCCATGAGCGAGCAATGCGCGGACGGCCTCCCGATCGGATTCCAGTGGTGCGGATAAGCGGATGAGGTCTTTGGCCATCCGCTCAGTGAGAGCCTTGCGCCGCTCGATGGTTGTCATCAGCGGACCGTCGATCAGAAATGATTTGGCCAAATTGTCCCCCATTCAGCGAAAATAAAACGCGGCCATTGTGACGATCAACACGTAAGATGTCAACATGATTTATGTTGACACTTGCCTGCATGATGTGGTGCGAGGGTGACGAAGCTCGCCGGGGATTGATTCGAGGTAGGATATGAAGCCCGCTGTATGGCTGCTTTTGACCGTCTCGCTGGCCGGCTGTGCGTCAGCCGGAACGCAGGTCACCGAAGACCAGGCGAAGACGTTCCAGCCCGGCCGATCGACCTATGCGGAGGTCGTCGCATCACTCGGCCAGCCCACGACCGTCTCGCTATCGTCGGCAACCGGTCAGAAGATTGCGATCTATTCCTACTCCAGCACGTCGGCGCGGCCGCAGAATTTCATCCCCTATATCGGCCCGCTGGTCGGCGGTTACGACACGCGATCGAGCGCGGTCACCTTCACCTTTGACGCGAGGGATGTGCTGGTCAGCTTCAATTCTGCCCAGACTGGGCTCGGGGCCGGCGCCAATCTCGCAGCAACACCGCCCAGAAACTAGCGTTTGAGCTTACGCTGAATCATCCTGCGCCTGGCGGCACTGTCCAGCGCCTGCCATTGTCCGCGCCGCACGACGGAATGAATCTCGGCGACGTTCCTGACCCGGACGTTTCGGATTGTCGGTGCGTTAAAGCTTTGTAAATCATATTTGCCCTTGCGCGAGCCCTCGACGATCCGCTTCAAATAGCGGTTGCCGTCGGCCGTCGTTACCAGCGACTCAAAATTAAGCAATTCTTCCGGCGGTCGCGGGCGCCTCAATACGATAATCACGTCGCCATCGTCATAGCGGGGAAACATCGAGGTGCCTTTTACCTCGAAAGCTGCGGCCTCCTCGGTGAGCTGGAACGGCAGTTCGATTTCATAGAGACCGTCGTGGCCAATTGTCTCGGCGCTGGTCTCGATCGCGCCGCCAGCGCCGACGGCGCCCTCGACGGTGACGACGTTCTTTCGCTCCATAGGGCCTTCTTCGGTGAGCAGCCACGCGGCCGATACCTTAAAGGCCTTGGCGTACTTTTCGGCGACATCCACAGAAAATTCGTTTTGGCCGTTTTCGTGGGCGGAATAGGTCGAAGAAGCCCATCCGAAGCGTTTGGCCGCGGCCATTGCCGACGAAAACTGGGCCTTTTTGCGGGCCTCGCGCAATCTTTCGCCCATCGTATCCATGGACGGATCATCACAAGGCGTGTTGACACAAGTCATGTTGACGGCATCAACACGAATCATGTAGGCATCTTGCTTATGGCACAGCTGATTCGGGCAACGACCGCTGAAAGAACCGTCGATGACGTGTTTGCCGCATGCGGTGGACCGGCGAAGTTTGCCCGCACCTTCGGATTGAAGGGGCCCTCGACCGCCTCCGAGATGAAGCGGCGCGCCAGTATCTCTATCGACCTGTGGCCGGGCATCGTGGCCTGGGCCCAACAGCAGGGCGTCGATTGGCTCACCTACGAATGCCTGACCTTGATGCACGCAAAACCCTTACAAGCGGTGGGAGCCTAAAATGAGCAACCGCAAGCTAGGTTCCGCCGCCGGAACAGGCAAACCCGAGTCAAGCGAAAAACTCGCGAAATTTTCGGCTGTGGAAAACCTGTTTTACGGGGCTGTTGACGCGTGTGGAAAACGTCTCGCCACAGCATCCAACAAGGGGTTTACAGCAATTCAATCCCTGGCGAAAGCGTGGACCTCTTCTGACCACATGGAGGCTCAAACCCGGTTGGAGAGGGATGAAGCGCAAGTAGGATCGCCTCACGTCGGAGTGAGGCCGCGGTCTCCGAGTGCAGAGCCAGCTATTCGGCAGCGTGGAACGGCATCATCAAAGGGCGGCGAAGCGCCCGAGGTCGTGACAGGGCGGAGAGACGCTCACCCCAGTTTCAGTTCGGGCGGCGGCCTTGGCATCCATCAGCCCGGGTCAATGACACGTGGGTTCGCCTTGCAGCGTCAACCTGCGTCGGGAAGGGCGCGTGACCGCGCTATATGCCCCGCCGTCGCCCGATCCCTCATTGCGCGGAGTGTGGCATGACGCTCCGCATCGCCCGCTCATGCCGATGGCTTGCCGGACGCCTGCACAGCATCGCGAGCGTTCTCAACCAGCGTGCTTACCGTATCGAGCATGGCCTCGAAGGCATCGCTATAGGGCCCAGTCCGCTCCGGCGCCTGCAGGCGGAGATCCGCCAGAGCATCCTCGATCGCGAGCTCGATCCGGCCAAGAGCCCTCAAGGTGGCATCGCGGTCGACGGCCGCGAAGTCGACGGCAAGCGCGCTGAAGACGTCGCCCATCAGGTTGATGGCCATCCGTTCGCCGATGCTTCGTCCATCGAGGACCATATCTGTTCCTCCTTCAAGAAATTCCTCGATCAAAGACGAGCCCTCGACGCATCGCAAGCCCTTGGGAGCCGATCATGAGCGCTGAGATCATCGACCTGGCGCGGGCGCGCCGCCGCTTCCGGCCCTCGCGCATCGACTTTCCCAGGGTGATCGACGCCTGCGCGCTGTTCTGGCTGTTCGGCCTGCTCGCGCTCTGCATATTCACCTTGCCGCTTCCCGGAGGGCCGTGACGCGCGTCTCGCGCGCTGATCCTCCCTAACAGTTCCAGTTGCTTTTCCAGCGTTTCGAAAGACGACCCGCCGCCGAAGGCCTTTTCGGCGAACGGCATTGCTTTGGCCTTTTGGGGGACAAGCCATGTTGCAATTGTTTCAGATCGTGATCGGCATTCTCGCTGTTTTCGTCGCGCTTGGCTTGGGGTGCGCGGCGTGGATCGGGCTGCGGCGCGACACCCGCACGCCCGATCCCTTCTCGTCAGCCTTCGGTGACGTGCCGTCGACCGGCTTCACCTTCGACCAGCTCGCCGCGATCGCGCCGTCAAGACCGACCGGCGACACGCTGAACCGGCATCTTGATTTTCCGACCTCCGCCGGCGCCACCCAGCGGAAAGCGACGGGCGTTCGTCCCACGCCCTCCGTGGCGTTCGCCCGTCGCATCTTTCCCGAAACCCTTTGAGGATTTGAAAATGGCATTGCGACCACTCTCGCAGACAGGTCTGCGCCACATCGCCAAGAACGCTAGCCAGCGCCCGATCCTCGAAGGCGGCGCGCCAGCGAAGCGCACCGCGCTCGAGGCCTTCAACGACAAGGCCGAAGATCGCGTGCTGCATCCGACCAAGGGCTGGCGGCATCTCAACGCGCGCCGCTCGGTGGCGCAGTTGATCACTGCGGAAATCAGCCAGGGAAAAAGCTGGCGAACCGATGCCATCCGCAAAGCCTTGCGAGCCGTGCCGCGATGACAAAGCCTTTTATCGGCACCGCCAATCTTCTCGCCGGCCAGGCCGTGGCGCTGGCGGAAGGCTTCCTCGACGGGCGCAATAATGCATCCGCCGTCGTTGAAAAAACCGTGTTCCTGTTTGCAGACCTGAAGCGGCTGAAGCAGTCGCAGCTCGACTTTCCGACCTCCTCGATCATCGACGCCGCCAATCTCTTGACGATTGCGCTGCGCAACGCCTCGAGCGTCTCGCCGAGTGATCCGTTTGCGCCGGCCCGCGCCGCGCGCTGGCGCGAACTGCTCGAGCCGATGATCGAGCATGTGCGCCGAGAATCGCTCGCGCTCAACGAAGAGGGGCATTTCGCATGAGGCCGCTCTCCCAGGCGCTGACCGCGCTGATCAAATGCGCCGAGGACATCGTGCTGCGGCCTGCGCTCTTGGCCGCCAAGCCGCCGGAGACGTTCTACGCGCTGTGCGAGGAGATCCGGCGATACGAAGCGCTGCCGGCGGAAGGGGAGCGCGCCACCCGCGCCGCGATGGTGATGATGCCGGCGATCGAGGCGTTCTTTGCGGATACAAAAGCCGATCATCACTGGCAGATGGTGGTGGGTTCACTGCTGCCGCCTTTGCGCAAGGATGCTTACCAGGCGCTGCAGAACGAGCGGGAGAGCCTGCTTGCGGATGGGGTGCGGCGATGAGCGGCCGCAATCCTCATGATGGCGAACCCTATTACTGCATCCAATGCGGAATGGGCTTTGGCGAATTTATCGTCTGCGAGCTTCGCGACTGCGAGCTCGAAACGCAGGCCGAGGCCCGCCGCCGCATTGACGATCGAGAGCGCGTGTTGCGGGCGGGGAGGGCGAGCTGATGGCCGATCGCTCAATTACGCGCATGGTTGATCGAGGTGGCTCCCGCGTCCGGATATATCGACGATTGGATCATACCCGACCAGGCCAGCAAGAGCGTCGCATCATGGCCGCGCGTGGTCTCAGATGGTGTACTGGCTGCCGCGAATGGCTACCATCTGGGGATGTTTTGCGCCAGGGCAGGTGTAGGCCATGCACCAATCTTGAAGAGAGGCGTCGCTATGCGGCTGATCCAGGTGTTCGAGAGAAGATCAAAAATCGGCGCGATCGTCGTCGCCGCATGGCCGAACGGGTGCCACCGCTAGCGCGAGAATTGCTTCTCGAGATGTTCGATGGCGAATGTGCTTACTGCAGCGAGCCGGCCAAAACGTGGGATCACATATTTGCCGTTAGCAAAGGTGGCCAAACCGTTCCGGGTAATATTGTTCCGGCATGCGTAAGCTGCAACAGCCGAAAGCGGGCGAAGGACATTTTCGCCTGGCTCGTGGAAGCTCCTGAGATCAAGCCCTTTACGATCGAGTATCTCGCACACGTGCTTGGAGATGCTCGCGATGGCTAAGACAAAAATCGAATGGGCGACAGATTCCTGGAATCCGATCCGCGCGCGCAACAGGAAGACCGGCAAGGTCGGCTGGCATTGCGAGCACGCGACGACGGGATGCATCAATTGCTACGCCGAGGGATTCAACAAGCGGCTCGGAACTGGATTCGATTTCAAGCCGGGCCATCTCGCCAATGGCGACATCGAGATTTTCCTCGACGAAGAGATGCTGACCCAGCCGCTGCGCTGGAAAAAGCCGCGGATGATTTTCGTCGGCTCGATGAACGATTTGTTTGCGGAGTTTGTGCCGGACGATTGGATCGACAAGCTGTTTGCGGTGATGGCGCTATGCCCGCAGCATAATTTCCAGGTGCTGACGAAACGCGCAGAGCGGATGAAGGACTGCATAGGTGACGACGATCGCTCTGCCGCAGTCGCAGATATCGCTCATCAAATGTGGGCTGAGCATCGCGCGCCCGAGGGCAGCGGGCACATTAGCTTCACCTATCGACGCGATGAAGAAGACTGCAAGGACGTCGATATCGATTGTTTGTGGCCTCTTCCCAACGTCTGGCTCGGCGTCTCGGCCGAGCGCCAGGAGGAGGCGGACGCGCGGATTCCGTTATTGTTGCAGACGCAGGCCGCGGTGCGCTTCATCTCGGCCGAGCCGCTCCTGGGGCCGATCGACATCAGCGACTATCTGGTCGAGACCGCGCGCAGCAATTGGGATTCCTATCTCAACTGGGTGATTGCCGGCGGCGAAAGTGGACCCAAGGCGCGATTGACGCATCCATTGTGGGTTCGAGCCTTGCGCGATCAATGCGTGGCGTCGCCCGATGTGGCGTTCTTCTTCAAGCAATGGGGAAATTGGGCGCCTTACGCTCGCGGCCGGATCGATGATGCGGCACTAACGGCGCCAGGTTCGTCGGACGAGCCCTTACAGAAATTCGGCAAGAAAGCCGCCGGCCGCAAGCTCGACGGCCGCGAGCACAACGCCATGCCGGCTTGCCCGCCGGAGCCTCGAAGGCGGGAGATCCGCGCATGAGGCCTCGCCGGCGCGTCCGAGCTCGTCAAGCGCGATCCTCGCTCGCCGCCAGAATGCGCGAGCTGCTAGCTTTAAGGATCGCGGTGGCAGAGGCCGAGCTGAAAAAGCTGGCGAGGCGCGCATGAGCGAACTTCGCGCGATCGACTTGGCGCCGTTGATCCCGAGATATTCGGGCCCTATGTCAGAGGCCGGCAAGAAGCCGGAGATGAAATGGCTCGATGTCGCCGATCTGCGCATCGATCCGCGATACCAGCGCGAGATCCGTCGCGCCGGCATCGAGAACATCCTTTATATCGCCATCCATTTCAAATGGGCGAAGTTCACTCCCGTCGTGGTGGCGCCGGTTGCGCGCGGGCTCTACGCCATTGTGGACGGCCAGCACCGCACGACGGCAGCAGCATTGCGGGGATTCAAGTCGGTTCCCTGTATTGTCATCACTGCCAGCGAGGCCGAACAGGCCGACGCCTTTGTCGACATCAACGCCAAGGTGACGGCGATGTCACCGCTGCAATTGCATGCGGCGCGGCTCGCCGCCGGCGATGCAACGGCTGCAAAACTCGCCGAGGTCTGTCGCGAGGCCGACGTCACGATCTGCCGCTATCCGGTCCCAGCCAACAACATGAAGGCCGGCGAGACGCTGGCGGTTGCGATGTTGCAGTCGGCCCTGAAAAGATATGGCCACGCGGCGCTGGTCTCGGCGCTATGCTGCATCACCCAAACGCGCCGCGGCAATGTGGGTATGATCCGCGCCCAGATCATCGATGCGCTGTGCGCCGGAATTTCCGATCTCTGGCTTGCCGATCGCGCCCGTCTGGTGTTTGCCATGCAGACCTTCGACTTCGCCGCGCAGTTCAATCTGGCGCGCACCAAGGCGATCGAGACCGGCGCAAAGGTTGCCTCGATCCTGGCGGGAGCGATTGCGCGGCATCTCGAGGAGAGGACTGAAATACCCCTAAGGCCTAAGCAGGATACTGAGACGCCCACGCCGGCGCAGACCGTGCCGGCGCCTGATCCGTCGCCAGCACCGAAACCGCTGTTCAAGGGATCGTTCTCGATCAGCCGCGATGAGATCGGCCGGGGCGGCAAACGCCTCAAGATCGTGCCGCGCGCCTCGCTGCTGCTGCAGGCGCTGGCCAAGGCCAAGCCGAATCCGGTCGGCGATGAGTATTTGATCGCCAAGATCTGGGCGGTCAAACCGGCCCATGCGAATGAGCTGCTCGATCAGCTGGTGCGCGATCTTGGCTCGCTGAAAACCATTGGCCTCGAGATCCGCAGCATTCGCGGCGCCGGCCGAAAGCTGGTGGAGCTGGAGGCATGACGCTCCTCGCTGCCTATGACCGGTTGCGGGCGGCATTGGCCGAGGCCAAAGACGTCGGCCAGGTCATCGCCATCCGCGACGAGCTCGAGCACGTCAAGCTCTATGCCAAGCAGATCCAGGACCGCGAGCTCCTGATCGAGGCGACGCGCTGGCAGCTGAAGACCGAGAGGCGGCTCGGCCAGGTGCTGCTCGCCGCCAAGAACGCCGGCCAGATCGGCGATGGGCGTCCGAAGGAGAATGGCTCGCGGATCACGCTCGAGGACATCGGCGTCAACCGGAAGCTGTCTTCCAAATCGCAGAAGATCGCAGCGCTCGACGACGATGAATTCGAGCAGCTGCTCTCGGCCGTTCGCGACAAGATCCAGGGCGGCCGCGCGATCGTCATCGATCCGACCGAAGACGGCGCAATCAACGGCGCGCGGGCGGTGATGTCAGCGCGCACGAGCTCGGACAGTCTCGATTATTTCCCGACGCCGCCCTGGGCGACGCGGGCGCTGATCGAGCACGCACTGCCTCAGCTCGGTGATTCGGATCTTCAAGTTTATCACGCCTGGGAGCCGGCCTGCGGAGAAGGGCATATCGCCGAAGTGCTGAAGGAGTATTTCGGCGAAGTCCGCAGCACTGATATCTTCGACTACGGCTATGGCGAGGTGCTGGACTTCCTGGGCGATGCTGAGCACGAAGCCGTCGACTGGATCATCACCAATCCGCCGTTCGGCGATGCCGGCGAGGCCTTCGTTCATGCCGCGCTCGAACTATCCCACGTCGGCATTGCGATGTTCATGCGGGTGCAGTGGCTGGACTCGATCGGCCGCTATGAGCGCGTCTTCCGCGACAAGCCGCCGACCCTGATCGCCTTCTTCGCTGAGCGGGTCAATCTGTGTAAGGGCCGCTGGGATCCCGAAGGCGGCACGGCAACCGCCTATATGTGGCTGGTCTGGAAGCATGGCATTGCGCCGCGAGCGCCGTTCTGGATTCCGCCAGGCTGCCGCGAGCAGCTCGCCCACCCCGATGACGTCGCGCGGTTCACAGCGCATCCCGTCGTGAAACGAATTCTGGTGGCGGCATGAGCGAGGAGGCGGAACGCAACGCTGCGCTAAAGTTTGCGAGCACTGGATCGAAACCTTTAAGGACCGAGATATCCATTTCACAAGCGCGCAGGATTACGCGATCGACGCCATCACCGATATTTTTGCGTGATCCGCGCTGGAATCGACCCATACGAATTCCTCGACGACTACTTAGAGAGACGGGGAATGAGCGAGTATCAGCCCTTCACGACATATCCGCGATGGCCTTGTGTACGGAGCCTAGCCATGACTGACGCAATGCAGGTGAAAGAGGCGCTGGCGGATCGCCTGCAAAAATTCGGCGTCGAGACGCTTCTGTCGCGCGATGAAATAAAGCTGATCGTCGCCAGCCTCCGCGCTCCATCCCCCGCCGCGCTGGACCCGGTGACGGTGGAGACGTGTGCGAAGGCACTGGAAGCCCATGAGTATGGCGGGAGTGGGCCAGCCGGGATCATCCGCGCCCTTCTCTCCCAGCCCGCCCCCACCGGCAAGCAGCCGACAAATGACCAATTCACAGTTAACACTCTCGTGTCACGTCCGAGCTGGTGCACCGGCGGAGGTCAACGTGGTGAGTGATTCATGGTCCACTTTCACGGGCCACATGGGCGGCGCGCCTTGGAGATTATCGAGGATAGCCCCGGCCGGCAGAATCGAAGCGAGTAAGCCATGAGCCGGCCACCAATCCTGTCTCGCGCCGCTGCCTTTGCGCTTGATCTCGCCGGCGAGCGCGATGGTCTGCTCGCGGCCGAGAGTGCGGCGATCGAGGAGCTGGTCCGCGACGGCCTGGTGACGACACGTTCGATCGGCGACGGCTTTGTGATCGTCAAAGCGATCCAGCGCCCGCGCCGGCGTCGGGCGGCGAACGGAACGTGGTACTGGCCGGAAGCGAGGGTGTCGCCATGACCGTCGCGATGCGCAGCATCGTCGACACCGCGCTCGGCGCGACGGCTTCGTCGTCGCCGGCGCGTGGCTGTAGGACCGTTCTGTTTCCAACGGATCTGCTGGATTTGCTTATCCCTCATGCTCAACGGCGCGGTTGCCGGGTCAACGAATTGGCCAGGCGCATCGTTGATACCGTCGTCGAAGAAGGGCTCGTCGATGCGGTTTTGGATGATGGAGCGTCACCATGACCCACCGCCATCGCCTCGCCAATCGCCGCGCCCACGAGACGATCGCGATCGAGCACGATCGCCAGCGCTACAAGATCGGGCTCGGCCGCGAGGTGGCCTGTATCGCCAAGGGCGAGCTCGGGCCGATCAAGGAAGTGTTCCTGTCCGCCCAACAGGTCAATTCGCAGGTCGACGTGCTCGCAAGCGACGGCGCGATCCTGATGTCGATGCTTTTGCAATATGGCTGCCCGGCAGCAGACATCCATCACGCGATGAAGCGCAATCCGGACGGCTCGCCGGCCTCGCCGCTCGGGCGCGCGGCGGCGTATCTGGTGGAGGGAGAAGGCTGATGCCCGCACGGATCACCATCGAGCGTATCCTCAGAGACGCTGACGACGACAGCGGTCAGTCGGTGCGAAACTGGACGATCGAGAGCGAGGCCGGCCACGTGACCATCCGCATGAAACATGGCAACGGCTTCATCATGATGGGGCCAGACGACATCGACCAGTTCGTCATCGATCTCAAACGGGCGAAAGCGGCGTCGCTCGAGCTTTTCGCGGAGCAGGGCGAATGAGCATGGAACACGACATGGTGCTCCTGATGCAGCGCATCGTTGCGCTGCTGGAGGACCCGGTCGTGCGGACCGTCCAGGGGCGAGATTTAAGAATGAAGCTGTCTCGCCTGGGGAAAGAGCTGGCTCAGCTTCAGGCTGATGCCGGCTTCCGGTCACCGGAGAGCGCGATCGCCGTCGCGGCGCAGGTGCAGGTGATCGAAGCGAAATATCACGCTCTGAAAGTGCAGTCTGAGGGCAAGCGCTCGTTTCGCTTTATGCTTGCGATTTTTGCTGCCGCCGCCGCGCTCGGTTTCGTGCGCAGCGGCGACTTTGCGCAGCTGGCTGCTTGCCTGCTCGCCGGCCACATCTGGGCCAGGTGGCGCATATGACCGACATCGAACGCCAGATCCTGCTCAACCAGATCGCGATCCTCGAGGCGCTGATCCCGATCGGATCATCCGGGCCGCAAGGCACCCGCGAGGTGCTACGCCAGCGCTATCGCGAGACGGCGCAACTCGTTCGCGAAAAACAGGGAGGCTGATGATGTCCGAGCTTGACTGGTATCCGGCCGATTGGGTCGACGAGAGCTGTCCGCCGGCGCGGCCATCGCCTGACGGTTTCATCGTGCCGGTCACAGGCGGATTCGAGCTCGGCTATGCCGATCCGCAAATGTGCGAGCTGCACAATCAGCCGCTCAAGCCAGGCGATGTCATCGAATTCGTCTCCTGCGATCGCCTTGGCGATGTCGAGGCGACGCTTCGCGCCGACGGCAGCTATCAGCTGCATGGCGGCGTGATTCCGCCCTCGCATAATGTCGTGCTCGTCGACGGCGATATCGACACGCTGCAGGGCAGTTTTGATGAGCTTATCGCCGCGATCAAATCGCCGGACGATCCCGACTTCTCGGTGCGCGAGATGATCTTCCACCAGGGCGAGACCGAGAAGCGGGTCACGCTTCAGTTCGCCGACTGGTCCGACCCAAAGCCATTCTTGTTTGAAGTCAATAACGGCGTCGCGGCGTTCAGCCCGGTGCCGGCGCAAAAGAACTAGGAGACTAAACATGGATCTGCAGATACCGCTCAACAGGCTGAAATTCGGCCAGGATGACGGCGCCGGCATCAATGCGCGGGTGACCGGACGCGACGACGGCATTGCCGCGCTTGCGGCCAACATCAACGCCAACGGCCAGATCGAAAATCTGATCGTGAAAGACGCTGGCGACGGCTTCTATTCCGTTGCCAACGGCAACCGGCGGCTCGCCGCGTTCCACATGATCTATGGCGAAGGCTCCGATCAGCCGATCGGCTGCACATTGCACGAGATCGACGAGGCCAAGGCGTTCGAGTTTTCGCTGACGACCGCGATCACCGCGCAGCAGCTCCATCCCGTCGATCAGTACGAGGCATTTGCGAGGCTGGAATCGCACGGCAAGACCAACGAGGAGATCGCGCTTCAATATGGCATGTCGGAGAGGGAAGTCCGCCAGGCGTTGGCGCTCGGGCGACTGTCGCCTAAGATCCGCGCATCCTGGCGCAACGGCACAATCAAGGCCGATATCGCCAAGGCCTTCACACTTGGCCTCGACCACAAGACGCAGGACAAAGTGTTCGACAAGCTGTCGAAGGGCGGACCGATCTTCGAGAGCTACGTCAAGCGCGAGCTCGGCGCGGATGCGATCGACGATGATGTGTCGCAGCTGTTGGGATATGTCGGCGCCGAGGCCTATCGGGCGGCCGGCGGGATCGTCACCGAGGATCTATTCGGCAATTCGCATATCATCAGCGACGAGACGCTCCTCAAGCAAATGGCGCGGCGTGCGCTCGATGCCAAATGCGAGCAGCTCAAGGCCGCCGGCTGGGGCTGGGCAGATATTGAATCCGACCTGCCGCATGGAGCAAAGTTCTGGCCGCAATCGAAGCCGAAGGAATTGCTCTATGAGGGCGACGAGGAGGCGCGCGCCACCAAGCTCCGCACCGAGATCGAACAGATCGGCGAGGATTATAGCGCCGAAGCCGACGAAAGGCGCGAGCAGCTCGAAAAGCAGCTCGAGGCGATCGAAGCGGCCGTCAGGGCGCGCAGTTTCGACATCAAGAAAAAGAAACAGTTGGGCTGCATCGTCGATATCGAGGACGGCCGTCTCGTCGTCATCCATGGGGTGAAGCGGCCGGCCGAGGCGATAGCCGCTCCGGCGGGAACCGCGAAAGCTGATCCTGTCAAACCGGCAAAGCCGCAAACGCCGGCGGAAGCCGACGAGGAAGATATCTCGCAGGCGCTGCTGCACCGGCTCTCGATCCAGTTGACCAAGGCGGCTGCGACCGCGCTGATCCAGGACGAGCAGCTCGCGTTATCGGTGCTGATCGCTGGCGTAGGCTGCTACAGCAATTGCGGAGTCAAGATATCGGTCAGCGGGCTTGGCAGTCGCGAGGGGCGAGACCTGCTCGGTGCCGACGAGATGAAGAGCGCGTTGCCGTTGGCGCAGAAGCTCAAGCCGGCCGAGCGCATATCGCTGCTGACGCAGGTTGCGGCAAGCGCGCTCGATTTCCAGCACACCTCTGTCGATCATAACGATCCGAGTGACGGCGCGATGGCAATCTGTAACGCGATCGACGCCAGGGCCTTCAATGCGGCCGCCCGCGGCGCGTTCGATGCCAAGGACTATTTCGGCGGTGTCAGCAAGCTCCTCAACCTGAAGGCCATCGAGGAAGCGCTCGGCGCCGATCTCGCGCGTCAGCAAGCCAAGAACACCAAGGCGGAGATCGTGTCGTTCGCGATCGAGAATGTCCCGCCGACCGGATGGTTGCCCGTGCAGCTGCGCGCCAAAGGCTATGACGGTCCGCCGGTCAGCAAGGCCGGCAAGCTGACCTCGATCTCCGACGCCAAGGCGAAGAAGGCCGCGAAGGCGGTCAAACCCGTCAAGCGCGCGGCCTCTGCAAAGAAGGTTGCCAAAAAGACCTCTAAGAAGAAGCGCTGAGGGCATCAAGTGGGGCGGCAATTGCACGAGGGCGTGGTCGAGTTCCGCACCGTATCCGCAGTGTGCAAGACCATCATGCTCGGCCGCGTCGAGATCGGCGAGATATCGCGCACCGTGATGCTCGATCCGCGCTCGCACTTCACCGCCTGCTTTCGCATCGATCTGCCAGGGTTGTCCTCCAAAGCCTGGCATCCCGCGCGCGGCTTTGTCGATGCCGAGCGCCAGGCGTCGCAGCGGATCAACGACTGGCTGAACGCTGCAGGACTGCGGCCGATTGGAGGATCGTGATGGCTTACGTTCTGATCATATTGATGGGCGGCGGCCTTGCGTCAGGCGCGGTGTTCAAGGTCGGCTCTTACCGATCGGAGTCCTCATGCGAGATCGCGCGGCAGATGCTGCTCGACGAAAAGACGCCGCTGCACAAGGGCTATGTCTTGTGCGTCCCGGTCGACGGAGACGCAAACTGAAATGAAGCCGCCAGACGAAATCTCGATCGATGAGGCGATGCGGCTTTTGCCGGCTGCAAAACCGACAACGCTGGACCGCATGCGGGACGCGGCCGCCAACGAGGCCGCGCGCATCGAATCGTCGCAGCTGTCACGCATCGTCGCGGGCCTCATCGAGAAGCCGATCGAGGCGCAGATCGCGCTGCGCGATGATTTCTTTGGGCTGGCGCAGCTCATCGACCTGATCCTTGGCGACCAGGTGCTGCTGGACCGCATCAAGGAGCGTCGCGCGCGGGCGAAAGCCCAAGCGCCGGCGCCGGTTGCCGGCGGCGAAGAGGAGTTTTCGGCGCCATGACCCGCTTCTCGAAATCCGACCTCGACGAGATCCGCGCGCGCAACCCGATCGCGGACGTCGCCGGGCAATATGTGCAATTGCGCCGCGCCGGCGCCCGCCTGGTCGGACCGTGCCCGATGTGCGGCGGGAAAAAATCCTCGCAGCGCTTCGAAGTGTTTACGGACAGCGAGAGTTGGGCCTGTGCGGTTTGTGCCGACGGCGGCGACGTGATCCGCCTGGTCGAAAAGGCGGAGGGAGTGGATTTTCTCGCCGCGATCGAGCGGCTCGGCGGAAGGCGCGCGATCGATCCCGCGCAGGCCGAGCGGCTATTCCAGGAGCGGGAAAAGAAGCGCCTGGCGCGCGAGGCGACCTCGGAAAAATACCGCGAGAAGGAACGCAAGCGGCTTTATGAGACCTGGAAAGCTGCGCTGCCGATCTCCTGCTCACATGCGGAGCGTTATCTTGTAGGCCGCGGGCTTCAACTGCCGCAGTCATGCATAGGGCTGCGCTACTTACCCTCGGCGCCGTACTTTAACGGCCAGGAGATCGATGAGCGCGGCTACAAGCGGCCGAAGGTGGTTCATTCGGGTCCGGCGATGGTCGCCGCCTTCATCCGCTCGGACGGCCATTTCGGCGGGCTGCATTTCACCTGGCTCGAGGCGGATATGGCCTCGCCGCCGCGCAAGGCGGAAATCATCGATCCCGACAGCGGCGAGATCCTCCCAGCCAAGAAAATGCGCGGCTCAAAGAGCGGCGCGCATATCGCGATCGCGATGGTCGATCATCCGAAGCGGCTGGTGATCGGTGAGGGGATCGAGACCGTGCTGTCGGTCTGGACCGCGATGAATCAGGCCGGCCGCAACCTGGATGGCATGGCGTTCTGGGCCGCCGGCGATCTCGGCAACATGGCCGGCCGCGCGATCGCCGCAGTGACGCACCCGACCGCGAAGCGTCCGAACGGCCGGCCCTTAAGCGTGCCAGGGCCCGATCCCGATCCCGACGATCCAGGACTGGCCATTCCTGACTCCGTCTGCGAGCTCGTGCTGCTCGGCGACGGTGACAGCGATGCCGTGCTGACACGGTTTGCCATGACGCGAGCAGCTCGGCGCTACGCCCGGCCTGGCCGCACCATCCGGATTGCGTTCGCGCCTGAGGGACAAGATTTCAACGACGTGCTGCAGGGTGAGGCGGCATGACGGAAATCACCCGGCCGCCCGTTCGTTGGCATGGTGGCAAGTTCCTGATCTCGCGCGCGATCATTCCTTATCTTCCAGAACATCGGCTCTACACGGAAGCTTTCGGCGGCGGCGCCGGCGTGCTTCTGCGCAAGCCGCGCAGCCATGCCGAAATCTATAACGATCTCGATGACGACATTGTCGGCCTATTCCGTGTTTTGCAGGATGCAGCGCAAGCCTCCCGGTTGGTCGAGCTGCTGCGGGTCACACCCTTTGCCAGGCGCGAATTTGAAATCACCTTTGATCGTTCCGACGATCCGGTCGAGCGCGCGCGCAGGCTCGTGATCCGGTCGTTCATGGGCTTTGGATCGAATGCACATTCCTGCACCCAGCGCGGACATCAGTCGACCGGGTTTCGCTCTAATTCTAACCGTAGCGGCACAACGCCGGCGCAGGACTGGCAAAACCTGCCAGACGCCTATCCCGCCATTATCGAGCGGATGCGCGGCGTCGTCATCGAGCACCGTGACGCGCTGATTGTTCTGACGCGCCATGATGCGCCAAGCTCGCTTCACTATGTCGACCCGCCCTATGTTCACGCGACGCGATCGATGTTCAAAGGCGGCAAGTCCGCCTATCGGCATGAACTTGACGGGGATGGGCACGCCAGGCTGCTGGAGGTCCTTCGCGGCCTGGTCGGCATGGTCGTTTTGTCAGGCTACGCAAATCCGCTTTACGACGAAGTGCTGAACGACTGGCGACGGATCGAATTCAAGACTTACGCCGACGGCGCGCGTCCGCGCACCGAGGTGCTGTGGATCAATCCGGCTTGCGCAGCAGCTCTCGATCGAGAGCGGCGGTCGCTACATTCGCTGATGGCGGGTACTGACTGATGGGCGCCGGTGCCGTTCTATCCATCGTCGATTCCGCCGAGCCGTTCGTCGACGTGCAGCCGCTCGCGCCCGAGCAGCTCGCGCGAAGCGCGGGCGTCGCGAACGGCGCCAGATTAAATGCCGAGGATCTGCGCCGCGCAGGCCTGGCGGCGCTTAACGAGCAGCTGGATGCGTTGCGCGCGGCAGCGCCACTCTCGCTCGAGGAGCGCCAGAAGGCGCTCCAGGAGGCTGGCGCCGCGATCGGCGGCATCATTGCGGCGGACGCGATCGTCGAGGCCTTCGCGAAAGCCGCGCTCGAGGACGCGGCCGCCGGCGCAGGACTTATCCGGGATCTCGGCGTGCGCGAGACAAGGCGCGCGATCGCGGCCGCGATCAAGGTCGGCAAGAAGGTGCCGGCCGATCTGTCTTCCCATGCGCGGCGCGAAGCGCCCGCGCTAAGTCGGCCGCGACCAGCGGCCGTCAATGATTCTTCCTCTTCCAGCGCCGACAATTCAACTTCCCATGCCACTTCCCGATCGGCGCCGTCGTCGTTTGCCGCCGGCGCGCCCGCCGCAGAGGGCGACGAAAACGCAAGCTCCCAAATGGGAGATTGGCCGCGGGCTCAATCTGCTGCGGGGGGGGCGGGGGCGCCCGAGCAGGTGAGCGGCGAAGCACGCGAGCCGTTAGCGAACGGCGCAAACAAAAAACCTCCAACACCCCCGGCACCGCCCGATGAGGACGATGACGCGCGCAACATGCGCCTGGCGTTCTATCCCCTGACCGATCTCGGCAACGCCGAGCGGTTTCGCGAGCGCTACAGGCATCGGCTGTTGTGGAATGCCGCGCTCGGCTGGCTGGTGTGGGACGGCAAGCGCTGGAGCCGCGATGGCGCCGATGACCTGGTCAAGATCGCCGAGCATGACACCGTTCGGATGATCCAGAAGGAAGCCAAGGCCGTGCGCGAATCCGGCTGCAAGGATGTCGCCGATCCTAAACCAGGCGCGCGCGACTATATCTTCGACGCCAAAAAAGGCCTGCTCTATTCCGACAAGATCGCGAGCTGGGGCCGATCGTCGGAAGCGGTCAACAAGCTGGGCGCTCTGTCGAAACGCGGTGCGCCGTATTTCGCGGTCGGGATCGACAAGCTCGACGCCGACAAGATGAAGATCAACGTCAACAACGGCACGCTGGTGGTGCGAAGGCGGAGCGAGGGGGATTACGTCGAATTTCGCCCGCATGATCCGGCCGATCTGATCACCAAGCTTGCGCCGGTCGATTTCGATCCGAGTGCGACCTGCGAGGTGTTCGATCGATTTCTGGCGCGGGTGCAGCCGGTCGCCGAGATGCGGCATTTCGTATTGCAGTGGCTCGGGCTGTCGCTCACCGGCGACGTCTCCGAACAGAAACTCGCCTTCCTCTACGGCAAGGGATCGAACGGCAAGAGCGTGCTGATCGATGCGGTCTCCTATGTCGCCGGCGACTATGGCGAGACGGTGCCGATCGAGACGTTCCTCGACCAGGGCAAGGCGCGTAGCGCCGGCCAGGCGACGCCCGACTTAGCGATTTTGCCAGGCGTGCGGATGCTCCGCACCTCGGAGCCTGAAAAGAATTCGCGGCTGGCCGAAGCGATGGTCAAGCTCGTCACCGGCGGCGAACCGATCCAGGCAAGGCATCTCAACCGCGACTTCTTCAAATTCTATCCGCAGTTCAAGCTGACGATATCGGGCAATTACCGTCCCTCGATCTCCGGCTCCGACGAAGGGATCTGGCGCCGGCTTCGTCTGGTGCCGTTTTCCGTGTTCATTCCGAAGGAAGAGCGCGACATTCACCTCGGCGAAAAGCTGCGCGCCGAGGCAAGTGGCATTCTCAATCGCCTGCTGGATGGCTTGCGCGCCTGGTGCGACAATGGATTGTCAGAACCGGAAGCGGTGACGACCGCGACGGCGGAATATCGCTCCGCGTCCGATCCGCTCGGGCGATTTCTCACCACCTGCGTGGTTGAGAGCGAGGGCGATCGCGTGCAGTCGAGCGTGCTGCACGAGGTGTTCGAGGCCTGGTGCAAGGCCTCGGGCGAAAAGGTGTGGTCGAACCGCGGGCTGTCGCTCGCCATGAGCGAGCGCGGCTACAAGAGCAAGCAGAGCAATGTGATGTTCTGGCTCGGCATCAAGCTGACGAAGAGCGTCAACGATTTCGTCGACAGCCAGGGTCGTCCGATCCATGTCGGCGACGAACAGAAGAAGGAGGACGCCGGTGGAATCGAATTCTGATCCTCCCATCCTCCCAAAACGGGAGGTTGTGATTCGCATTTAAGTCGTTGTGGCGTTTGCGTTTGGGAGCTTGTGGGAGTTTCGGGAGCTTGTTTCATACGTCACATGTGCGCGCGCGGGCGTGCACATATACATCACGGAAATAAGCTCCCATTCCTCCCATCCTCCCAAAGTGAGCACTTAAATCTTTGTTCTGGTTTAGCTTTGTGTGCGTGGGAGTTTGTTTGATGGTGTTGAATAAGCTCCCAGAGATGCTCCCAAGGAAAACTGTTCCAGCTAGGAACAGTTTTTGTGAGGGGAAGACCGGCTTGGCGAAGCCGTGACGACCAGCAAATCGGAGGGCATTCGATATGTTGGGGAAACTGAGATGCAATCGACCGTGGCGCCGCTGTACTCGATCGGCGATTTTGCCGGCTATGTGGAATATGTTGGGAAACGCAAGGAACAGGAGAATTCGAAAAAACGCTGGCGGCTGATGCAGGTCAGCGATGGCTTGGGCAAGCGCGACGTCGAGCTGCTCGATCGCATGCAGATCGAGCTCTATCGGCCGATGCAGCGCAGCTTGCGTCTGGTGGCGCGGAAAGCCCTATCGCAGGCGCAGCGGCGCAATCCGGTGCGACCGGTGCGCGAGAAGGTCGAGCAGCTGTTTCCGGGTTATGCGTTTTTGACCTTCGTCGAGACCGACGAGCGGTGGCGCGAACTATTCAAGATGGTCGGCATCAAGGGCTTGGTGTGTGCAGGCGGTCATCCAGTCGATGTACCCTGGAGTATGATCGAGGAAATCCGCGCCAAGGAGATCGATGGCGCGATCCCATCGACGACCAAGCTTTCGGCGTTTCCGTTCATGATCGGCGAGCGGGTGCGGATCGCCGACGGCCCGTTCGCCGCCTTCACCGGTCACATTACCGCAGTGCCAAAGGACGCCGATGAGATCGATTTCTGTGATCTCACGCTCGACCAGCTTGACGAATCATTCCGCGTGAAGCTTCTTGTCGACATCTTCGGTCGGCAGACCCCCATCGAACTCGGGCTGTCGCAGATCGAAAAGCTGACAGCCACCTGATCAGCCACCCCTGCAGCCACCCTTGGCTGCTGCTGCATTGGAAATAAGCCCGGCCGCTACCCTGACGCGCCGGGCTTTTGCTTTGCATAGGTATGGGCCGGATAAGGATGCTGGGACCGTTGGTCCCGAAGTCGGACGGACGAACGGTCGCGGTCGAGTCCAAGCGCGTTGACCCGCATTACCTCACGCCAGAACATCGGCAATGGCGCGAGACGGTGCTGCGCAATGCCGGCTATCGCTGCGAGTGGATCGAGAACGGCCAACGGTGCACGAGGTCTGCTCCCGCGCACCGGCTGTTCGCCGATCACAAGCGCGAACTCAAGGACCACGGCGATCCGTTCGATCCATTGAACGGCGAGTGCCTGTGTGGCTCGCACCACACGCGCAAGACTGCGTTGGCCAGGGCCGCGCGGCGCGCCTGACAGTCGGATGGCGTATCAGTTGGCGAGCAGGGGTAGGGGGTTTAATTCCTCAGAGCCTTCCGCCCAGCAACCGCACCAGACCTCAGCGGAGGATTTTTTTTCGATGGATGAGATTTTTGACCTGTTCGGTGACCCTGTCCGGGCCAACTTTGGTGGCCGCGGCCGGCCAGCGCATCTGCGCACTCAGGAAAATCGCAACAAGGTCAGCATGTTGCTGGCGCTTGGCTGGAGCAATGCGCGCATCGCCAACGCTCTTCGCATCAGCGAGCCGACGCTGACGAAGCATTATTTTCAGGAGCTCGCTTTCCGGGCAGAGCAGCGCGATCGTATGGATGCGTCGCTATCGATGCATCTCTGGAAGCAGGTCGAAGGCGGCAATGTCGCTGCGATGAAGGAATTCCGGAAACTGGTCGAGAAGAACGATCTGATGCTGTACGGCCAGGCGATGCCACCCGCGTCCAAGGACAGCGATCAGAAGCTCGGCAAAAAACAGCAGGCTCAGCTCGCAGCGCAGAATCCGGATCGCGCCTCGACGCTCGGCGAATTGATCGCGCACCGCCAGGGCGAAGGCCTGCCGAACTAGACCGATGTGGGATCTAAGTTGCGTCGACTGGGCCGATCGGCTCAGGGCCGGCAAATCGCTGATCCCCGAGCTGCCGCTGATCGAACGCGAGGCCGAGATGGGCCTTGCGATGTTTGACGAGCTGCAGCTGCCCGACGTGCCCGGCGCGCCGAAGCTGCGCGATGCAGCCGGCCAGTGGTTCCGCGACATCGTTCGCGTTGCGTTCGGCTCTTGGGACCCGGTCGAAAAAATCCGATTCATCCGCGACATCTTCGTCGAGGCACCGAAAGGCCAATCGAAAACCTCTTACGGCGCTGGCCTCGCTCTCACCGTGATGCTGATGAACAAGCGGCCGAATGCGACCGCGCAGTTTGTCGGTCCGACGCAATCGATCTCGGAACGCGCCTACGACCAGGCCGTCGGCATGATCGAACTGTCGCCGGTGCTCAAGACGCGCTTTCAGACCAAGGACCACATCAAGACCGTGGTGGACCGTCTCAACGGCACCGAGCTGAAAGTGTCGACCTTCGGCCTCGAGGTGCAGACCGGCGGCATCCTGATCTTCGCGCATCTCGACGAGATCCACGTTCTCGGCCGCAACGTCCACACTAGCAAGGTGATCCGCCAGATCCGCGGCGGCCTCGACAAGACGCCAGAAGGCCTGTTCCTCATCACGACGACGCAGAGCGACGATGCGCCGGCCGGAGCATTCAAAAGCGAGCTGCACATGGCGCGGAAAATCCGCGACGGTGCCTATCGCGGCAAGATCATCCGCTCGACCTTGCCGGTGCTGTACGAGTTTCCCGACGACATCGCCAAGGATCCTGCGAAATGGCAGGATCCGGATAACTGGCCGATGGTGATGCCGAACCTCGGCCGCTCGGTCCATCTGTCGACTCTGATTCCGGACTGGGAAACCGAAAGATCGAAGGGCGACGACGCGGTCCGCATCTGGGCAAGCCAGCATCTGAACATCGAAATCGGCATTGGGTTGAAAACCGATGCCTGGCCGGGCGCCGAATTCTGGGCCCAGGCCGAGGATGATGAGCTGACTCTCGAGGAGATTCTTAAGCGCTGCGAAGTGATCGTGGTGGGGCTCGATGGCGGCGGCATGGATGACCTCTACGGCGTCGCCGTGCTCGGCCGCGAGCGCGAGACCAAGCAGTGGTTGTCCTGGTCGCATGCCTGGTGCCATGTCGGCGTGCTGGATCGCCGGCAATCGATCGCCTCGCGCCTGCTCGATTTTCAGTCCGCCGGCGAGCTGACGATCTATCAGCAGGCCGACGAAGACATCGTCGCGATCGTCGAGCTGATCGAAACCATCCAGGGCCTTGGCCTGCTCGCCTGCGTCTCGGTCGACCCGGTCGGGCTAGGCGAGATGGTCGACGCGCTCGGCGCGATCGGTATCAACGCGGAGAACAAGCTTCTGGTCGGCGCGCCGCAAGGCTTTGGCATGATGAACGCCATCAAGACCGCGGAACGCAAGGCACAGAACGGCACGCTCCGCCACGCGCCCTCGGCGCTGATGGACTGGTGCGTCGGCAATGTGAAAATCGAGCCAACTGCGACCGCGATCCGCGCCACCAAGCAGAACGCCGGCGACGCCAAGATCGATCCATGGGCGGCGCTGATGAATGCAGTTGCGGCGATGGTGCGCAATCCTGATCGCGCCGGAATCGGCGAGGGGATCATCATCCTCGAAAGCGCATGAGGGTCGCCGACGATGGGGATCATTTCGCGGCTCGGCGCATTCACCAGCGCGCTTCCCGATATCTGGCGCGCCACTCGTGCCACCGACACCACCGCCGATGCATTGCTGTGGGGCGATCAGCTCTGGAGCGTGCCATCCTCGGCCGGGATCGAGATCAACCAGCAGACGGCGCTGGCCTCCGCAAGCGTGATGGCTTGCGTGATGATGCTGACCGAGGACGTCGCGAAACTTCCGGCCTCGCTCTATCGCAAGCGCGCCAATGGCGGCCGCGAGGCGGTCACCGACCATCCGCTCGCCGAGCTGCTCGAGGAGCCGAACGACTGGCAGGACTGGCTCGAATTCGCCGAGATGATTCAGGTCGGCCTGGTGCTGCGCGGCAATGGCTACGCGGTCATCATTCGCGACCATCGCGGCGATCCGGTCAAACTGGTCCCGATCAATCCCGATCGGTGCGCGCTGTGGGAAGCGCCTGACGGACGACTGTTCTACCGGGTGACGCCGTTCGGCCTGCACGAAATGGCCGAGCTGATCGATCAGCCCTATCTGATCCCGTTCGAGGACATGTTTCACCTGCGCGGGCTGTCGGTCAACGGTCTGCTCGGCGCCTCGCGCATTGCTCTTGCCCGCGACGCGATCGGGCTCACGATCGCGCAGGAACGGCAATCGGCCAACTGGATCGGCGCCGGATCGCGGCCCTCGGGCGTGCTGTCGACCGATCAGAAGCTCACTGAGACCGACGTCAAGCGGCTGCAGTCGCGCTGGAAGGAGATCAACGCCGGCCTGCAGAATTCCGGCAAGTCCGCGATCCTCGAGGCCGGTCTGAAATGGACGCCGCTGTCAATCTCGGCGAAGGAGCTTGAATTCATCGCCGGCCGCCAGTTTCAGGTGCAGGAAATCGCGCGGATGTTCCGCATCCCGCCGCACATGATCGGCGAGCTGTCGCGATCGACCAACAACAACATCGTCCAGCAGGCGCAGGAATACGTCAACTACACGGTCTCCGGCTATACGCGGCGCTGGAAGGCCAAGCTTCGAACCACGTTCGAGCTGCGCAAGGCCGGCGACATCCACGTCGACTTCGATCTGTCCGAGCTCGTGCGCGCTGACATCACCGCCCGCTACAACGCCTACCGCATGGGCATCATGTCCGGCTTCCTCAAGCCCAACGAGGCGCGCGTCGATGACGGCCGCGATCCGGATCCGGACGGCGACAAGCTGTGGAAGCCGACCAACATGGCGGACGCCGGCAGCCAGTCGACCGGCACGGCGCCGGATGATGCTGGGCGCCCGGAAGACGGCACCTTGAAGTAAGGGAGAGACCGATGAAGATTCTCACGCCGGCGGATTTTGCGGCGCGCCTGAAGAAGGGCGAGGCGAGCAAGGATATCCTGATCGACGACGCCGGCGCGGTGAAGGCCAAGCTCGTCGGGCTTTCAGCGTCCCTCGAGCTCGCCGCGGCCGAGGACCGCTCGGTGAATTTCACCATCTCGACCGGGTCGATCGACCGCTACAATTCCACCATCGCTCCGGAAGGCTGGCAGCTCGACAATTACGCGCGCAATTCCGTGGTGCTCTGGGCCCACGACGATTCGATCCCGGCGATCGGCCGCGCCGAGGAGACCAAGATCGACGGCACCAGCCTGCGCTCGCGAGCGATCTTCGCCGATCGCGACACTCATCCGCTCGCCGACACCGTGTTTCGCCTGATTAAGGCCGGTTTCATCAATGGCGCCTCGGTCGGCTGGATTCCCTTGGAATGGAAGTTCGTCGAGGATCGCGGCTTCGGCGTCGACTATACCCAGCAGGAGCTATTGGAATGGTCAGTCGTGAACATTCCGGCAAATCCGGAATGTCTGAAAGAGGCGCGGTCGATCGGTATCGACACCAAGCCGCTGTTGCTCTGGGCCGAGCGCACGCTCGACCAGGCCGACCATCTGTTGATTCCGCGCAAGGAGCTCGAGCTGTTGCGTAAAGGCGCCGGCAGCGCGACCATGTCGCGGCCGAGCCAAATCCGCGCCGATGGTGAAGACTGGAAATGTGGCGCTGCCCGCGATCTGCCGATCGAGGACGATGACAGCTGGGACGGCCCGGCCGCCGAAAAGGCCATCTTCTCCGACTGCGGCTTCGATGGCGACAGTCCCGACACCGCCAAGGCCCGCAAGGCCTTCCTCTGCTATGACGCCTCCGCGCCGGATCAGCGCGGATCCTACAAGCTTCCGTTTGCGAAGATTGTCGACGGCAAGCTGAAGGCCTCCGCATCCGGCATTCGTGCCGCAGCGTCGCGCCTGCCGCAGACCGACATTCCGGACGGCGTCAAGGACGAGGCGCGCAAGGTGCTGGACGCTTACGAAGCCAAGATGGGCGGCGACGAGGACAAGGCCTTTGATGTTGCCGCGCGCGCTGCGCGGACGCTGCTCGATGCCGGCGCCATCACCCATAACGAATTCGCCGATTTGATCATGCGCTCCGCCCGCGCGCTTGTCGTGCGTGCCGGTCGCGTGCTGTCGCAGGACAACGAGGACAAGCTCCGCAAGGCGCACGAGCATTGTCTCGCCGCGGTCGACCACTGCCAGCGCGCCTGCGAACATGTGATGGGCGTCGTCTCGCAGAACAGCGATTCCGGTGACGACAATCCGGATGACGATGGCGATGAGGATCCGGAGCATCCGTCCGGCGACGACGACAACGATCCCGACGATGGCAATGCGGACCGCAGCGCGCAGGAGATGCGCCAGCGGCGGATCCGGCTGTTGAAGCTGTCGGCCTCTTCGCTCGCGCTGCGCGCCGGCCTGCCTCACTGAAATTTTTCACCGATTTCCCTCCCTTTTCCTGGCGAGGGTCACCTGGCGCGGGTTGTCGCGCCGTCTACTGTCCAATGGAGATTTTAGATGGACAAGAAGTTGCATGAGCTTCGCCAGGCTCGCGCCAAGGCGATCGACGACCTTGAAGGCCTGCTGGGCAACAAGGAAGCTTTCGAGACCAAGGAGCGGGAGATCGCCGCGATCGACGAGAAGATCGCCCAGGCCGAACGCGCGCAAAAGCTGTCCGCGTCCCGCGCCAGGCCGAGCGGCCAGCACGACCAGCTCGATCCCGGCTTTATCGCCGAAGGCATGGTAGCCGCCCAGGAGATCTATTTCGAACGCGGCGTTGACGGCCGCAATGTCCGAAAAGTGCCGGGTTTCGACCACTATCTCGCGCGCGCCCGCGCAAAGCTGCGCAGTTCGGGCCAGCCCTATACGCCCGAAGGCAAGCCAGGCTTCAACAGCCTCGGCGAGCAGCTCGCGGCCGTCGCCCGCTACTTTTTGGGTGGCAAGGACAATGGTAGCCTCGACCCGCGCCTGGTGCGCGCGCCGACCGGCGCCGGCGAAATCGATCCCTCCGCCGGTGGTTTTCTGGTGCAGACCGATTTCTCGACCGCGGTGTTCATGCGCGCCTATGAGATGGGCGAGCTGCTCGGCCGCGTCGAAAAGATGTCGCTGTCGACTGCGGCCAACTCGATCAAGATCCCGGCCGTCGATGAAACGAGCCGCGTGACCGGAAGCCGTTGGGGCGGTGTGCAGTCGTACTGGGTCGGTGAAGGCAACAATCCCGGCGCGACCAAGCCAAAATTCCGCCTGGTCGAGTTGGACCTCAAGAAGCTAATGTCGCTGATGTACATCACCGACGAGCTGATCGCGGATGCATCCGTGCTGACCTCGCTCGCCGGCAAGGCGTTCTCCGAGGAAATCATGTGGATGACCGAGGACGGCATCTTCGAAGGCACCGGCAACGGCATGCCGCTCGGCATCATGAACTCGCCCTGCCTCGTCACCATCAACAAGCAGACCGGCCAGGCCTCCAAGACCATCCTTTATGAAAACGTGGTCGGAATGTGGGCGCGTTGTTGGGGACGCTCGCGCCAGAACGCGATCTGGACCATCAACCAGGACAACGAGCCGCAGCTCTACACCATGAGCCAGGTGATCGGCACCGCGGGTGTCCCGGTCTACCTGCCCGCGAACGGTCTGTCGGGCCGTCCCTATGGCTCGCTGTACGGCCGCGAGGTGATCCCGCTGGAGTACAACAATACGCTCGGCACCGCCGGTGACATCGTGCTCGGCGATTACTCGCAATATGTGCTCGCCGACAAGGGAGGCATCCAGGCGGCCTCGTCGATGCATGTGGCGTTCCTTACCGACGAAATGGTGTTTCGCATCACCTACCGCGTCGACGGCGAGCCGATCTGGAACGCGCCGCTGACCCCGGCTAAGGGCTCGGCCACGCTGTCGCCCTTCGTGGCACTGCAGAGCCGCTGATAGTTCGCGCCCGCGCGGCGGATAAGATCCCCGCGCGCCGCCACCTCAATCCAAAAGGACAATCTTCATGGCCGACAGATTATCGCCGCTCGACGCTCTCGAGCAAAAGGAGCTCGAAGCCAATCAAGCCCGTCGCAAGGCGATCGACGCGGCCATGAAGGAAGTCCGCGAGGCCGAGATGCTTCTGAGCGATGCCAAGCAGAAGGTTCAAAGCCTTCAGCAGGCTCAGCTCAAAGCTGATTACGATTACGACACGGCGCGCCGTCGGCTGATCGAGGCCGAAGAGAGCGCCAAGGACAAGGCGGCTTAGTCCGCGCGTTTCGAATTCGCGCCGCGCCGGCGACCAGGCGCATTTCCCTTTGAACAGGAGACCGCCGTCATGGCTCGTCAATTCTCGCTGCCTGAAATCCTTCCGCCCGTCGAGTTGCTTGCTCCCGCTGCCGATGCCGCGGGCCGCACCTCGAGCTATCTCAACGTCGCAAAGCTCGACAAGGCCTATATCGTCTGCCACGTCAACCAGGGCAACGCGGCGACCGTCCAGCTCACGCCCTTGCAGGCGCAGGACACCTCCGGCACCGGCTCCAAGGCGATCACCGCCACCCAGATCTGGTCCGATCTCAACGAGGCCTCGAGCGATCAGCTCACCAAGCAGACCAACGCGGCGAACTACACCACCGATGCCGGCCTGCACAGCAAGGTCGTGGTGTTCGAGATTAGCCCACAGGATTGCATGGATCTGGTCAACGGCTTCCACACTATCGCGATTCAAACCGGCGCCTCGAACGCCGCCAACATCACCGAGGCGATGATCTACGGCCTGCACCGCTACCAGCAGGCGCAGCCGCCCTCGATCCTGACCTGATCGTATCTTTCATCGCTGCCGCGCGGGCATCGCCCGCGCTCCTTTCATTTCGTTAGCCTTGGCCTCTATGGCCTAGAGGAGCCTCTCATGTCGGACAAAGCGCGCGTTGCAGCCAAGCTCAACACCGGCAACCAGTACGAGTATTTCGACAAGACGACGTTCGAGACCGTCATGATCGACTCGCCGGTCTATTTCTATGACGATTTCATCGGCGGCGGCCACACCGCAGGCATTCCGGCCGCCGGCTCGCCGGTGGCGGGCTATCCCTGGGTCAAGAAGATCGTCGGCGCGGGACCGCCGACCGTGGCCCTGGTCTCCAACGCCGGCGCCGGACAGATCGCCTGCGCGCTGACCTCGACTTCCGAAAAGGAAGATGCCGCGCTCTACTGGAACGACAATCTCTCGCTCGACGTCACCAAGGGTCTGATCTGGCAGGCGAGGGCGCAGTTGACCGTGCTGCCAAGTCTTGCCGGCGTCGAAGGCTTCTGGGGACTGCAATCGGTATGGATCGACGGTCCGGACAATGCGGCGGAGTTCATCCGCTTCAAGGTCAACGGCAACGGCCAGGTGCAGATGGCTTGCTTCGACGGCACCACCTCGACCTCGGCCGCGGCTGGCGTCACCGTCGGCACCACCGACTGGCATCTTTACAAGATCGACTGCACCGATGTCACCGACGTCAAGTTCTTCATCGACGGGGCGCAGGTCTCGACGACGGGGCAGTTCAAGTTCGCCGCGACCGGCGCGGCTGCGATCATGCAGCCCTACAATTCGGTGTACAAGCCGAGCGGCGCGGGCGTCGCCACCCTGACGCTTGACGCGGTCAGCGCCTTTAACTTCCGCTAAGTCAACGCTTCAGCTTTTCGGAGGCCGCGATGGATCCCGCAACGCTGAACGTCGGCGATGTCGTCAACAATCGGACGATCTGCGCAATCACCCGCTCGCCGGAAGGCACATTCGTGCAGTTTTCTAGCGACGGCGCCTGGGTGAACGCGAGTTCGCTTGTACCTGCAGATGCACCGGCGCCGGATCTGCCGGCATCGCTCGAGCCAGATCTCTCGATCGAAGAATGATCACCGCCCGACATGATCGGATGATGCGGCGTGAAGCTCGCATCATCCGCGACCAGCACACACACGAGGGCAGCACATGGCCGGCAGCATCGTCGTCACAACATCCGACCTCGGCGGAGGCGTCACCAAATATTCGATCGCCTGGACCTCGGACGCGTCCGGAAACGTCAACGGCAACCCGCTCGCGCTGAAGCGCGGACATCTGCTGCAGGTCAAGTTCGCGCCTGGCTCGCCGACACCGTCCGCCAGCTATAACGTGACGCTGCCCGATGCCGACGGCGTCGATCTGTTGGCCGGCAAGGGCGCGACGCTGTCGAACACGACCTCGACTTTCGCGCAGCCAACACCGACCGGCGGCAACTCGCCGATGTTCATCGAGCCGCAGGCCGCGATCAACCTCACCGTCACCGCCGCCGGCGCGACCACGCAGGGCCGCGTCGACCTCTTCATCGGCCCGTAGTCTCCCGTGAGCCTGACGCGGATTTACAGGGTGCTTCAGCCTGCCTCGGCCGCTTTCAGCGGCCAGGGCGCCTATGACCTGATCGATCTCGCAACGCTCAAGCTGCTGCTCAACATCCCCGTCACCACCACCACCTATGACGACTTCCTGCTGAAGGCGATCACCCAGAGCTCCGGCGAGGCCTCTCGCTTTTGCAACCGTGTGTTTCCGATCGAAACCCTGCAGGAGCAGATCTATCCGCCGCGCGATTATTTCCCGCCGATCGCGATCGGCGGCGTCGGGCCGCTGCAGCTCAAGCGCTGGCCGATTGCAGGCCAGGCCTGCGTCGCTGGTCTTGCGGCTCCGACCATCCCTCTGCTTTCGACCGTTGCCGGCGGCGCGCTGACCGCGACGCGCTATTTCGTCGTTGTCAGCTATGTGACCGCCGCGGGCGAGACCGCGGTCTCGGTCGAAGCGAATCTCGCGATCGCATCAAACAATCTCTTGGTCGTGGCCTCGCCCAAGCCTGACAGTTTTGGGCTCGCGAGCGGATGGAACGTCTATATCGGCACCAAGTCCGGCCAGGAGACCTTGCAGAACGCTTCGCCGCTGCCGATCGGCTCGGCCTTTACGCTGCCGACCGGCGGGCTCGTCGCCGGCGCCCAGAACCAGTTCGTCTCGGTGATCGAAAACCAGATCCCGCTCGCCGAAGGCATCGATTTCCTGGTCGATTATTATAGCGGAGAGATGACCAGACTCGACGTCAATGGGTGGCCGAAACGCTGGCCACCACTGCCGATCGTCGTGCTCTATCCCGCCGGCTATGCGATGACCGATCCGGAGCTCGCCGACGCGCAGGATGCGGTCTCTCGCCTGGTCAAGGGCCGCTATTACGCGCTGAACCGCGATCCGGCGCTGCGTCAGGAAAATATCGAAGGCGTGTGGTCGGCCGCCTACTGGTTCGCCTCCGGACCAGGCGCCGCTTCCGGCAATCTGCCGCCCGACGTGCAGGCGCTGCTCGAGAAGTACCGCACCCCCGTGGTCGGCTGATCTTCCCACGGCCTTTCCTCTCCTAGCTCGCAATCGCAAGGACATCCCCCGATGAGCGTCACTCCGAATCAGATCGTGATTTACGGATCGGCCAACATGCCGGAGGCCGACAGCGCGACGGTCGGCGGCGCGGTGGATTTTACCAAGCGCGTCAGCTTCTACGATATTTCCGCGGCCGGGGCCTTCGACGTGGTGTCGAGCTCGTCCTCCGACACGGCGGTCAAGGTCCAGGTCACGGGGCGCGATTCCACCGGCACCATCCAGACGCCGGCGGCGGTGACCCTGACCGGCACCACGCTGATTGCCAACACCTTCGGCGGCCAGTCCTTCGAGCGGCTGCTGTCCGGCGTCATCACCGGCGGCGCGATCGGATCGCTTTCCAATCCCGGCGGCACTGCTGCGGTGGGCGACGTCGCCGTGATGGCCCACACCCGCGAGATCGCCGGCCACACCGCGCAGGCCGGCTCCGCCAATACCACCGGCACCACGCCGCCTTTGTTCAAGCTGCAGGCCGGCGATGGCGCCACCTTGGCCGCGCTGACTTATGCGGGCCTCGGCCTGATCATCCGCATCACCGGCGGCACCGGCGTCAACCAGCTTCGCTATATTTCCGCGCCATATTCAGCCGGCGCCTATGGCACAGACGTTGTCGCCATCAACCGCGACTGGGGCACGATTCCGGACGCCACCTCGACCTACGATATCGCGTTTGGCATGCTGTTCGACATCTCGCCGAACGCCGTCACCGCGATCACACGGCTGTTTGCCACCGCGCAGGCCGACGTGCCGGGTGGAGCGTCGCGCACCTTTTACGAAAAGGTCTTTGCGGTCAACACCAACGCCACCACCGCGCTCACCGCTGCTGCGATCGAGGTGCTGAGTGAGACGGCGGCCCTGCCTGGCACCGCAGCGCTCGATCTGGCGCTGACGAAAGTCCTCAACGATACCGCTACGGTGGCCAACCGGCAGACCTTGCCGGCCAACGGCGACTCGAGCGCGCTCACCTTCGTCACCCAGCCGTCGCCGATCAATGTGATCGCCTCGCCCGGCTCGCTGCCAGCTGGTGGTGTTGCGGCGGATGCGCAGGGAATGTGGCTGCGGCTCACCCTTCCGGCCGGCACCACAGCCTACAAGGGCACCGCCGATATCCGCACCACGGGATCGACGACGTAAATGGCGATCTATGTCTATGTCACGGCAACCGGCGTTTTGCAGTCGTATTGCCCCAACGACACCGATCCGGTCGCACTGCCATCGGTGCTGGCCGCCAATGGCCTGACCGCGGTTTCTGGGCTACCCCAGCTTGGGCCGACGGTCGCCTGGGATCCGGTCAACAAGACCACCAAGACGGTGACGCCGCCGCCGGTGCCGCAGCCGCTTCTGACGGGCATCTGGATCCTGCGATTTACGCCGCAAGAGTTTCAGGCGATTGCGGCTTCGACCGATCCTACCGTGCAGCAGTTCATGTACGCGCTCAATCATACGACGCAAATCGATCTATCGACGCAGCAAATGATCAACGGCGTGAATTTCCTCGTCTCGGTCAATCTGCTGGCGTCGTCACGGGTCGCGGCGATCATGGCTGCACCGGCCAGCATCAACGGACCATAGGCGATGCCGGGCGGATTTCCGATAGGGCCGGAGATTTGTAACGGCTCGTCTGCCGGGATTGTGTCTTCCTCAAGCTCCGCCTTGGCGGTGACGGGAGGCACGGCGAACAACTTTGGCGCCTGGACGCAGATGATTGCTGCGACGTCTTTTGACGTTGCCTATATCGTGGCGATGGTCTCCGACCAGGTCGTATCGAATTTCAATTCGGTCTACGACATCGGCATCGGCGCGGCTGGAAACGAGACCCCGATCGTCAATAAACTGATGGGGTATGGCGGCAACGGCAACAATTACAATGCCTATGAATTGCCCGTCAGCATCCCGGCCGGGACCCGGATATCGGTGCGCGAGCTTGGTGGCGGAAGTGGAAATTCCGGGCATATCGGACTTGAGCTTTTCGATGCCGGCTTCACCAACATGGAAGGCGGCGCCGGCGTTGATGCGGTCGGCTTCGTCGCCGGAACATGCCACGGCACGTCGGTCACCACAGGCGCGGCCAATACAAAGGGGTCATATTCCCAGCTCGTTGCCAGTGCGGCGCGGGATTATCTCGGCTTCTGTGTTGCGATCGACGGGCTCGATGCCGCGCTAGGGGTTCACGGCATTCTTGATATTGCGATCGGCGCTGCCGGCAGCGAACAGATCATCGTGCCCGACTGGATTTTCACGCTCACCACGCAGGGTTCTCCTGTTTCAAAATTCTATGCGATTCCGATTCCGGCCGGCGCCAGGGTCGCGGCACGAGCCCAGGACATCACCGGCGCGCAGAGTTTTGGGGTCACTGTTTACGGGGTTTACAAATGACCTGGACCGTCGATTCTTCCGGGTCGAAGACCGCGACGGTTGCGGGCACCTGCACGATTTCGAATGCGTCGCCGGCGGTCATCTCGATGACCAATACGGCGTCCGCCAACGACATGGTGACGTTTTCCACCACGGGAACATTACCGACCGGGCTGTCGCTAGGCGTGACCTATTTCATCATCTCGGCCGGTCTTTCCGGCTCGCAATTCGAGGTCTCGGCGACCAAGGGCGGTTCCGCGATCAACACCTCGAGCGCCGGCAGCGGCACGCATACTGCGACCATCGAGCATGTGCTGGATGAGCCGACGACGTCGGCGACATACGCGTTCAGCGCCGATGCCAAGAACATGGCGCTTGGCGACCTTGTCGAACTGCGGTGCTATGACATGGTCGATGGCACGAATTATGCGCAGATGTGGAAGGGCACCTATCAGCACGCCCAGATCAACAATGCCAAGGTGTCGCCGCCGATCGCCGTGACGACGCAGGCCAAGTTCACGCTGAAGCAGCTCGCCGGTACCGGCCGTGTTTTCCCCTGGAGCGTGCGAAGGATATAGGCCGTGTATTATTACTATGGCCTGATCGAGGAACTGCCGTCGGGCGGCAGCGGAACATCGGTCACCGCCGATTTTGGCGGCGCGGTGGAATTCGTCGCGAGCATTCGCAGCGAAGCGGTTGCGCTTGTCGATTATCTGTCCGGCCTGACCGCGGATCGTACCGCACCCATCGAATCGCTCGCTGGCGTTCGCACTGAGAGCGCCATATCGATCGATACTTTGTCGGCGGCAAGGTCGGATGCTGTCTCCCAAGCCGAGATCCTCTCCGGCGTCGCGCCGCAGGCAGGCGTCGCAATCGAAGACATCGCCAAGCTCAGTTTCGACCAGGCCGCGACGCTGGAGGATATTTCTGCCGCGCGGGCCGACACGGTGTCCGCCGACGAGATTCTCGCCGGAGCCGCCGCGCAAAGTGCTTCTCAAACCGAATTCCTCGCCCGCAACCAGGCCGATACCGCCGCGCCGGTCGAATTCGCCGGCGCGATCGGCGTCACCGGCAACGCGGCTTCGCAGCTCGAGATCACTGCGGCCGCGCGAGCGGATGCGATCGCCAACCTCGAAACCGGCACTTCCGTGCGTGCCGATCGCGCGGCGCAGATCGAAGACACCGCCTCGGCATCGGCGAATTCGTCAGTGCCGATCGACAGCCTCGCCAAGGCACAAAGCGACACGGTGACGAATCTGGAAGTGCAGGGCGGCATCGCGGTCAGCGGCAATGCACCAATCCCGATCGAGGTGACGAGCAAATTCTGGTCGTTCGTCGGCAGCCTGATCGAGATCATCCAGAACGTCTTTTTGAAGTCGCCGCGCGTGGCCGATGTGCTGCCCGAAAACCGTTCGGTCCAGGTCGCGGCGGAAAACCGCAAGGTGACCCCTTCCGTCGATGGTGGCTGACAATGGCTTTCCTGCAATGGCCGTCGCGCGATCCGAACGAGAGTCCGCTCGATTATGACATCGACTGGAGCTTGCGGCTCGCCGGCGACACCATTGCGACCTCGACCTGGACCATCGTCGCCGGCAGCGTGACCATCGAGAGCACGAGCTTTTCGTCGACCGAAACCAAAGTCTGGCTCAATGGCGGCACCTTGGGCGTGCTCAACACGCTCAACAACAAGATCACCACCGCCGGCGGCCGCGTCATGGAGCAGAGCGTCAATCTGGCGATGGTGACGAAGTAGATGGCCGATCCGACCGATCCCGCGATCGTCGCGGCCTATACCCGCGCCTTTGCGCGGATGGGCGTTGCGGTCTCGGTCACGATCAAGCGCGAGACCGGCTTTGCGCCTGGTCCGGTGACCACGGTGACCGCAAGCGTGATGGCGATCGTGCGGGACTATCAGCCGGACCGTCCGTCGGCGAGCCGCGAAGGCTATTCGTCGAGCGAGGTCGGCGGGCTGACACAAGGCGATCGCCTGGTGATCGTGATGACCAGCGATCTGCAAGCGGCGTCGTTTCCGCTGCCGGTTCGCAAGAACGATCGCGTGGTGATCAACGCAACCGGCGACGAGCTCAACGTCGTCGACGTCGATGCCTATAAGCGCGCCGCTGCAGGTGCGATCGAGCTGAAGGCGGCGGGGATCGCGTAGTGCCCGAGCAGGCGAGCGCCTAGCGAGCCGTTAGCGAACGGCGCAAAGGAAAACAATGGCCGGCGAAGTCGTCATCGATCGCACCAGGCTCGACTATCGGCTCGGCCGGCTCGAGCCCGCGGTCCACGACGCGCTTGTGCTGGCAGTCACGATCGACGCCGGCGATCTATTGGGGCGGATGCAATCGCTCGCCGGTGGCGACCTAGTGCAGGTCAGGACCGGCAAGTTCCGAAAGAGTTTCAAGGCGAGCGTGCGGCAGCGGCCCAACAAGGTCCAGGCCACCGTCGGCTCGAAAAGCCCGCTCGCCCATATCCTCGAGGGTGGCGCCAATATCCCGGCTCACGACATTCTGCCAAAGAACAAGCAGGCGCTTTTGATGCAGATGGCATCCGGCAAGATGTTTGCCGCCCGCGTACATAGTCCCGGCGGCAAGATCGATCCCAAAATGGTCGTGCACACCGCGTTTGATCAGATGCGCGGTTCGATCGAGGCTGACCTGATCGAGGCTGGTCACGCTGGGGCTGCCTCCGCATGACCGCGCGCAAGACGATTGCGGCCGCGCTATTGACGAAATTGACCGCCGGCGGCGCGTTCACCGCCAGTGGTCGCCGCGACAGCAAGCCGGAGCAGGCAGCAAGCATTGGCGCGCCAGGCCTGTTCCTGCTCAAGCCGCGCGAGGTCTACACTTACGAGAGCGGCGCCAATGGTGTGCCGCCGGTCAGGGACCTGCACTTTTTGGCGCTGATCTACACCGATGTCGGCACCACCGATCCCACCCAGGTGCCGGCGGATGTGATCGACGATCTGCTCGATGCGATCGATACGGCGCTTGCGCCATCGCCATCCGACCAGGTCATGAATGGCGCGCGCCAGACGCTCGGCGGCATCGTCTATGACTGCCGGATCGAGGGCGATGTCGATATTGCGCCCGGTGACGTCCAGGGCAAGGGCATGGTGCTGGTGCCGATCCGCGTCGTGCTGAATCAATATCCGTGAACGAGGCGCCCATGATCGACAAAGAAGATTTCGCCGAAGCGCGGCCAGCGCCATCTCGCCGATCGGCGCCGTCTCGCCGCTCGATGCTGATCGAGGCGTGGTTCACCGAACATTTCCACGGCCATCCAGCGATGCGCCATACCGAGGCTTTCAACCATGTGCGCCGCGCGGTTGACGAGCTTAAAGAGCGGCTTGAACGGGAGCCTTAGAGATGACGCAATTTGTTTTCGGCAGCGGCACACTGATCGGCAAGCGCACCGACGTCACCAACACGCCGCCGGCGCTGCTCGGCACGCTGCAGGACATCACGGTCGATTTCGATCGTAAGCTGGAGCGGCTGCTCGGGCAGTACAACATGGCGGTCGCGATCGGCGGCGGCGAGTTCAAGATCTCCGGCAAGGCCAAGTTCGCCCGCCTGCAGTCGACCCAGCTCAACAACCTTTTCCTGGGCCAGACGCTGACCGCGAGCTCCACGCTCGAGATGACGACTGGCGAGGCGGCAAACACGGCGACCACCACGTTCACCGTGGCCAACGGCGCGACCTTCACCGAGGATTTCGGCGTCTTCTACGCCAATACCGGCGTGCAGCTGACGCCGGTCGCTTCGGGCCCTGCGACTGGGCAATATATTCCAGGCGCAGTCGGCGTAGGCACCTACACCATTGCGGCTGGCGATGAGAACACGCCGCTGCTGGTCTACTATCAATATACGCTCGCCAGCGGCAACAAGATCGCGCTGGCCAACCAGCTGATGGGCCCGGTGCCGGTGTTCGAGCTGGCGCTGAAGGAGAGCTTCACCTATTTCGGCGTCACCAAGGACCTGGTGCTGAAGCTCAACGCCTGCGCATCCTCGAAACTGTCGCTGCCGTTCAACAACGCAAAATTCTCGATCGCCGAGTTCGACTGGGAGGCGTTCGCGGACGCCTCCAACAACATCGGCACCATCGGGATGACGGAATAGTCGCGAGGCGATTTGGTACAAGGGGACTCAATGCCGTTCGAACTGAAACAGGGTGCCGTGACGGAAGGCCTGCCGACCATCACCCTGGCAGGCCATCCTTATCTTGTTCCTCGATTGCGGCTGCGCGAGCGGATCGCGATCGCGCGGCTCGCGCCGAAGGTCAAGGCGATCTCGGAGAAGTTTCCCTCCAAGGAAGCGCTCGCCGCCGGCGCCATGGTCGATCTGTCGGAAGACGATTATCTGGTGATGGTCGATGTGGCGAAGTACGCGCTGGCTGCGCTCTATCCCTCAGTCACCCGCGAGGATCTCTTGAACGAGACGATCGAGTTCGACGAGCTGTTCGCAGCCTATCCTGTCATCGTTCAGCAGGGCATGAGCCGGAGGGCCAGCGCGGCGGATCCTGCGGGGGAAGCCAAAGCGACGAGCCAGACGAATTCTTCTGGCGAAGGCTCGTCGCCAACCTGATCCTCGATCTGGACGGTGCGTTCACCCGCGACCAGGTGCTCGATTTCGACGTCGATTTTCTCGACGACCTGTTCGAGGCCTGGGAAGACTGTCCGCCGCTCCGGCGCATGATCGCCGCCTTCATGGGCATCAAGCCCAAGGAAAAGCCGTCGAAGAATTTCGCCGAGCTGTTGGCGATGTTCCCGGGCGGCACCATCAGATAGGCTTTTGAACGATGGCCGACGTCCAGGTCACATTCGGCGCCAACATCGATGCGCTGAAAAAAGGCGTCGACGGCGTCAGGGACTCGATCGATTCACTGCACGAGTCTGCCACGAAGCTTGCGGAAGTTTTTGGTGTCGCCTTTACGCTCGAGGGCGTGAAAAGCTTCGTCGAATCGATGGCCAATCTCGGCGAGACCACCGAGAAAATCGGCGCGCGGTTAGGTGTTTCGAACAGCCAGGTGGTGGCGTTCTCAGGATTGGCCGCGAAGGCCGGCACCGATCTGACCGGCTTTACACAGGAGATCGAGCGCGCCTCGGCCAATGTGCAGAAGTCGACCCGGGACGCCATCAACCCGGCCGCGCAAGCGTTGCGCGTGCTGGGCTTGTCAGCGGGCCAGCTAATAGGACAGCCGACCGATCAATGGTTCTTGCGGATCTCGGATGCGGTCTCGAAATTCAATCCGTCGCTGAACCTCACGAATGCGGTCACGGTGGCGTTTGGCCGGCAGATATCGAACCTCTTGCCGATCATGCTCGAGGGCAGGGAGAAGCTGCAGGAATTCCTCGGCGAATGGGCCAAGGCCTCGGAAGGCATCGCCGCCGGCGCGCCTGGCATGGCCAATACCCATGAAAAGCTTCTCTTGCTCGAGCAGAGCCTGACATCGCTGGGCGCGCGAGTTTTTTCCACGCTGAAGCCGGCGATCGACGCCGCGATCGAAGGTTTTACGCACTGGGTGCAGAGCATCGATACCGCGACAATCATCAACGCGGTCAAAACCATTGCGAGCGCCACGGTCTCGATCATCCAGACCGTCGGCGAGTTCGTCATTAACGTGAGTGGCTTCATCGATTCCTTCATCGACAAGATCAGGAGTATTTCCAGCTTTTTCGACTTCAGCGGCAGTGCCAAGAGCAATATCTACGGAAGTGACGTTCTCGACGAAGCACTTGGCGAGAAATACAAGCAGATCGACAAGACCGCCGAGCTCGGCAACGACAAACTTCAGCAGCGCAAAGACCAGCTCGAGGCGATCGTCGAAGGTTTCCGCTCGATCACCGACAAGGCGATCGCTTCGATCAGCGCGCCGCAAGAGCAAAGATCGACTGAGGGTAAGCAGAACGCTGGCGGCATCAATATCGGGCTCGGGCAGGCCGCGGCAGCCGCCGTCCAGGCCGCGCAGGGCCAGATCAAGGCAGCCGATCTCGTCTATGCCAACGAAGTCGAGAAGATCAAAAATTCCTTTGCGCTCTATCAGATCACCGAGGACGAGAAGACCCAGCTGACGATCGCCGCATTGGATCGCCGCGAAAAGGCCGAGCTCGCCGCGATCGCCGAGGCTGAAAAGGCGCAAGGCCTGTCGCCAGCACAATTGCAGAGGCTCGAGGACGAGAAGACCCAGATCATCCAGAAGGCGGTCAACCAGCGCCAGCAGATCCAGGACGCCGGGCTGCATGCCGATGTTGCCGCGTGGGAAAGCGCACTGAAGCCGATCGAAAGCGCGTGGAATTCGCAGCTGCGCGGATTACTCGCCGGCACCGAGACCTTCAGCCAGGCGATGAAGAAGATGTTCGCCGATCTCATCATCGTCATCATCGAAAAACTGGAAGAGCTGGCGGTTCACAAGCTCGCCATCAACCTTGCAGGAATTTTCGGCGACCCGGCGGCGTTGTTTGCTAGCGCCTCCAAAGCCATCACCGTCAGCATGGGGCAGATGTATGCCGGCGAGGCGGCGTATTTTGCGCCATTTCTCGGTCCCGGCGCGCCAGCGGCCGCAGCCGCGGTGGTCGGCACCACGCAAGCGACAGCGCTCGGCATTTCCGGGATCGGTGCTTTCGAAGTAGGAGGTAAGGTGCTCTCCAGCGGGCTCGGCATCATTCACGCCGGCGAGACCATCGTGCCGGCCAATGTGGCGACGCCTTACCAAGGCGGAGGCGGAGACACTCACATTCACTTTAACGTAAACGCCGTGGACGCAGCTAGCGTGCAGCGGTTCTTCAAGGAGAACGCGACACAGCTCGCGCGAGTCCTGCAGAGCCACCGCAATCTCAACCCGAGCACGGCCTAGCCGAGAGAGACATAAATGGCCTGGACTGGTCCTGTCTTTCCGGCGCTGATCGGGGCCAAATATCCGATCCCGAAAAAAATCAACTGGGATGCGGCGAAGGCGCGGTCGCTGTCGGGCAAGAACGCGCGGTTTTCGAACTTCACCTATCCGACCTATACCTGGCAGATCGACGTGGCGATCCTGCGCGTAGCTTCCGCGTTCCAGGAATTGCAGACGCTGCAGGGATTCATCAATGCCCTGCAGGGCTCGGTCGGGCTATTCGGCTATACCGATCCCGACGACAATGCGATTTCCAACCAGGTCTTCGGTACCGGTGACGGATCGACCACCGGCCCGTTCCAGCTGGTGCGATCGTTCGGCAGCTTCGTCGAGCCGATCTTCCTGATCAACGGCACACCAACCATTGCGATCGCCGGCACGCCGACCTCGGCCTACACGATCGACGGTTATGGTCGCATCACCTTCAATGCGGCGCCGGCGCTCGCTGCCTCGCTGACCTGGTCGGGATCGTT
>Ga0070735_10000403_pt1 | contig 48704 bp, 44 predicted proteins | sample Coa_R1_FD_66443 | JGI IMG/M metagenome (GOLD analysis project Ga0070735, IMG submission 66443) | Surface soil microbial communities from Centralia Pennsylvania, which are recovering from an underground coalmine fire - Coalmine... | ecosystem: Environmental > Terrestrial > Soil > Unclassified ... | reverse complement strand
GGTTTTCGACACGAAATATCCCTCCCCGGCCTTCGGGCCGGCAAACAAGCATTGTAATCAATGAAATCGGTTAGATGCAGTGTACCGGATGGCCAAGATGTATCGCGTGACAAAATTTGTGTCTGGAACGTTCTACCTATGGGGCCTGTTCGCTGATGGACAAAGAATTCGACGAAAATTTACTGGATTTTCATGGTGCCAAAACCAAGTGGTCCTCGTCTATCTATTAACATGCAAATTATGAATGCAAACTGTGAAATGTGGCAGCAGCCAGCAGTATCGGCGGCTTTTCAAGTGCATAAGGAGTCGAAGTTGAAGCTCAGTGTCCAAGCACGGAATCGAGGCGATGTGATCATCGTGCACTGCCAGGGGCGCATCGTGTATCGCGATGAAGCCGCTGCATTATCACGCGTGGTCGGAGAAGTTTTGCACGGGGGCAGCAAACTGGTGCTCGATCTTAGCGGCGTGACGTCAATCGACAGCGCCGGGATCGGCGAACTGGCGCTTCTGCAGACGTGGGCACAGGAACGCAATGCGGATCTGAAATGCGCGGGCGCCAACGAGTTGGTGCGAACGCTGCTCGATCTCACAAACCTGGATTCGGTGTTGGAGGTGTACGCAACACTCGATGGCGTGCTGGAATCGTTCCGGCAAGAACGGGTTTGCGCGGATTGTTGAGTTTCCTTTAATCGGTCCGAGAACAACCGTGGAGCAAAGGTCATCTTTGCTCCTTTTTCATTTCTGGGGAGCGTAATTGCGCGCAAAGCGCTATCCCCGCGCAGCCCGGACAGATGGATCCGGGTACACAAACAAAGTTAGTTTTCGCGCTGGAAGCGGTAGCGGCCCTTGCGCTCGATGGCGAAGGCTTCGGCCACCTTCAAGAATGCGCGTGCAGCGTGGGACAGGTTCGCACGCTTCCGATAGATCAGCCGCAATTTGCGCTTCAATTGCAGCTCTCGCACGGGGATGCGCACCAGTTCTCCGTGGGCGAGCTCGGTTTCCACACTGATCTCAGGAATCAAAGCAACTCCATTTCCCATGGCAACAAATTGTTTTATGGCCTGCAATGTCGGGAGTTCGAGATCCATGTGGAGGGGAGTTTTATGGCTCTTGAAAAGCTGAATCACTTTTTCGCGATACGGGGAGTTGACGATATGTGCGACGAAGGATTCGGCTCCAAGCTGGCGGATGCTGACTTGCCGGGCCGAAGCGAGTGGATGCCTTGGGGGAACGACGAAGACCAGTTCGTCAAGAAACACGACGACGGAATGCAGATTCGCTTCCTGCGGTTCGTAAGACAGGACACCGAATTCAGCGGCATACCTTAACACGTCGTCGGGAATATGACTGCCAAGTGCGCGTTCGACAGTGATTTTGATCATGGGGTGCACGCGGCGGAATTCGGCGAGTACGGGCAGAAGATAGAGGACGGTAAATTCGTTGGCGGCAATAACAAGTTTGCCTTTCTGCAGTTCGCGGAGTTCGGAGAGGGATTCGGCAGCTTCGCCTCGCAGGTTGATCAGTTTCTCCGCGTATTCGTAGAGAACCTTGCCCGCATCCGTGAGGACGCCTTCGCGCGAGGAGCGGTCGAAGAGCGCTTCTCCGAGTTCGTCCTCGAGTTTGCGAATGGTCTGACTGACGGCGGACTGGGTGCGGAACAGTTTGTCCGCTGCGCGGGAGAAGCGGCGTTCGCGAGCCACGGCAAGGAAGACCTCCAGCTGGGAGAGCTCCATGGGCCTCCTTTAATGTAGTTTCGATTAGTATTAGCAATGCTTATAATACAAGTATACCTAATGCTTTGTGAAGAAATATAAGTTTTGCTTCTGGCCGAATTCTCCGTACCATGGAGGAGTCACCCAAAGGCGCAATGTTTGAAATGTATTTATTCGACTGAAGTTAAGCGCCATGCCGGAAGAACGCAGGGACGCAATTATGGGAATAGAACGAGCGCGGGTTACGATTTTTGATACTACTCTTCGCGACGGTGAACAGTCCCCTGGCTGCAGCATGAACCAGCAGGAGAAACTGCGCCTAGCCCAGCAACTGGACCGGCTGGGTGTGGACGTCATCGAGGCGGGGTTCCCGATTGCCTCGGACGGCGATTTTGAGTCGGTGAAGGCAATTGCGCAGACCGTGCGGCGTCCAATCATCGCGGGCCTCGCGCGGGCCTGCCGTGCGGATATCGAGCGCGCGTGGGAAGCGCTGCAACATGCCGCGCATCCGCGGATTCACGTGTTTCTTGCAACGTCGGACATTCACCTGCAATACAAGCTGCGGATGTCGCGCGATCAGTGCGTGGCTCAGGCGCGGGAAGCGATTCAACTGGCGACGTCCCTCTGTGACGACGTAGAGTTTTCGCCCGAGGACGCGACCCGCACGCATCCCGATTTCTTGTGCCGAGTGCTGGATGCGGTCGTCGAGGCTGGGGCAACTACTCTGAATATTCCCGATACCGTCGGCTATACCGTTCCCGCGGAGTTCGGAGAACTGATTGGGATGATCCGGCGCTGCGTGAAGGGAGTCGAGGAGGTTACGATCTCCGCCCACTGCCACAACGATCTTGGGATGGCGGTGGCGAATGCGCTGGCAGCCGTAAATGCCGGGGCGCGGCAGGTAGAGTGCACGATTAACGGCATCGGCGAGCGGGCGGGTAACGCCTCGCTGGAAGAGATTGTGATGGCGATGCGGGTGCGGCCCGATCGTTATCCGTATGAGACCGGAATTGCGAGCGAGCAGATCTTTACCGCCAGCCAGATGCTGAGCGAGGTCACGGGTGTTCCAGTGCAGCCCAACAAGGCCATCACTGGACGCAATGCTTTCGCACACGAGGCGGGCATTCATCAGGATGGCGTGCTGAAAAATCCGCTGACGTACGAGATCATGACGCCGAAGTCGGTAGGCGTACCGGATTCGAAGCTGGTGCTCGGGAAGCACTCGGGCCGTCATGCGCTGAGCATACGCTGCGAGCAACTGGGTTATTCGTTCGACCGGCGGGCGCTGGACGATGTCTACCGCAGGTTTGTACGGCTGGCGGACAAGATCAAACATGTCGAAGATCATCATCTGCTGGAACTGATTCGCGACACGCATAAGCCGACGATGGCGGCGACTCCGCTGATCGAGCCGATCATCGACGCCACCAAGGCCGCTGTGGTCAGCGCTCCTGCCATGGACCCAGCCGACGCCATGACGTCGGAGACAAATCCGTTTGGAGTACCCCTGCCCGTACAGTCGGATTCACACCACGAGCAGACTCAGCAGGAAGACTACTTGTGGGGGGTGTAGGGATTTAGTCATTGAGTTATTGGAAATTCCAGGGCCGCCTTCAGTGGCGGCTTTTTTCCCCCCCGCATAGAATTACCGATTCTTCATCAGCGAGCAAAATCATCCCATGCAATTGAAGATCACTGTTCTTCCTGGGGACGGCATTGGTCCCGAAGTGACCGAGCAGGCTGTTCGCTTGCTGCAAAGCGTAGCAGATGCGTTCGGTCATCCAGTGCAATTACAAAGCAAGGCGATTGGCGGAGCAGCGCTGACCGTCGCGAACGATCCTCTTCCGCCCGACACTATTCAGGCATGTCTATCCTCGTCGGCGGTGCTGTTGGGGGCGGTAGGGAGTCCTGCGTTTGACAAGAATCCAGGTCATCTGCGGCCCGAGGCCGGATTGTTGCGTATTCGGCGGGAGTTAGGGGCTTATGCCAACTTGCGTCCGGCGATGTTTTTTCCGGCGCTTGAAGATACCTCTCCGTTGCGGGCGGAGATCGTGCGCGGCACCGATATCATGATCGTCCGCGAATTGCTGGGAGGGCTCTACTTCGGTCAGCCACGATCCATTTCAGGGAACTCGGAATCGGGCGACGGCTCGCGCGTGGCGATCAACACCATGCGCTATGCGGAGCACGAAGTGGAGCGGATCGCGCGAGTCGCGTTCGAGCTGGCCATGAACAGGAAGAAAAAAGTTCTGTCCGTCGACAAGGCGAACGTGCTTGAGTGCTCGCGTTTGTGGCGGGATGTGGTGACGCGGATTGGGAAAGATTATCCCGAAGTAAGGCTGGCGCACCAGTACGTGGACTCCGCGGCGATGATGCTGGTGCAGCGGCCTAGGGATTTTGATGTCGTGCTGACCGAAAACATGTTCGGCGACATTTTGTCAGACCAGGCTGGCGGAGTGGTGGGATCGCTCGGTCTGCTAGCTTCGGCGAGTATTGGCGGCCCAGTGGGGCTATATGAGCCGGTGCACGGATCAGCTCCGGATATTGCGGGGAAAGGCATCGCGAATCCTTTAGGAGCGATTCTGTCGGTGGCGATGATGTTTCGGCATTCGTTCCACTTGGAGCAAGAGGCGGCCGCAATCGAGCAGGCGGTTTCGGCTGTGCTGTCTGATGGGGTGCGAACGGCGGATCTGGCGGGAAAGACGCACGCGGCGATTTCGACGAGCGAGATGGGAAGCAGGGTAGTAGAAGCGATTAGCGCGACGGTCGGAGGTCAGAGGTCGGCGTAAAAAATAGCCCAACTCTTTAAGGCAGGCGCGGCGTGCTGCGGGCCTTGCTTGTGGCCATCGAATCGCTGCCGTCATATTTTCCGGTCAGATCGTACCAGCGAATGCGCAGCATTTCCTGGAACATGCGGGCGCCATCGATGAATGGATTGATACGGGCACCGCCGCTGTGTCCCCAGGCGACAGGGACTTCCTCCACTTTGAATCCAAACTTACGGGCGAGGAAAAGAATCTCGGGATCGAATCCCCAGCGCTCGATTTTCTGCCACGGGAAGATTGCCTGGGATGCCGTCCGCTTGAAGGCCTTGAATCCGCACTGGGTGTCGGCGAACTGAAGCCCGAGCGTGGTGCGCAGCAGGAGATTGAAGATGCGTCCGAAAAGCTGACGGTGCAGCGGTTGTCGCTGGGTCTGTAGTTCAGCGCGGAGCCATCGTGATCCGATGGCGATGTCGGCGCCTGACTCGAGAGCGGCGAACAGTTTCAACGACTCTTCAATGGGCGACGAAAGATCCGCATCGCTAAACAGGACAATGCGTCCCTGCGCGTGCAGCATGCCGTTGCGGACGCTGTATCCTTTGCCGTGGTTTCCGGGGTTGTCGATCAGACGCAGGGTGGGGTCTTTCGCGGCGAAAGACCGAACGATTTCCGCAGTGTTATCGCGTGAGCCATCGTTGACGACGATAACCTCGGCATCCCAGCCTTGCGAACGGACGTAGGAGAGGACCCTTTCCAAAGTAGCGCTGATGCGAGCGCCCTCGTTGTAGGCCGGAATAACTATGCTGTAAGTGGGCTCCAAATTGGTTCTCAGCTCCCAGAAACATCTCAGATGCTCGAACTTTTGGTTTGGCTGCTTTGATTCACGGCCTTGGACATTCTACTCGCAGGATACGCAATTTTCGCGAACGGAAGTATCGGAGAACTTGCCTGCGTATTTTGACTGAGGAAATAAGGCCTGAGAAATAGGAACTGCTTTTATGCAACCTGACGCTTGAGTTCGAGCATTTCGAAATACTCAGCAACCAGTTCGGCATCCCAAAGGCCGCGGCTGGCTTCGTCCCGCATGGTTTGGGCTGCCATTTCATGACTCAGAGCCGGTTTGTACGAGCGCGCGGTACGCAGGGCGTCATACACATCCACCACCTGCAGAACACGAGGCAGAACGGGGATTTCGGGAGCGGCGAGGCCGTCGGGATACCCAGAGCCGTCGGAGTGCTCGTGATGATGGCGGATAATAGGAAGCACGAGGCTGAGGGAGTGCAAAGGTTTGCAGATAGTTTCGCCTGTGATGGGATGGAGCTTCATGGTCTCCCATTCAGCGGGAGTGAGGTCGGTGCCCTTTTTGAGGATGTCATCGGGCACGGCGATTTTACCAAGATCGTGAAGATAGCCGCCGCGTTTCAAGGCGATGATGGAATCTTCGTCCATGCCCAAGTGGCGGCCTAGATCGGCGGCGTGGATTGAGAGGCGCTCGCAGTGGCCTTCGGTATAGGGATCGCGACCCTCGACGATCAGGCCGAGCGTGCAGAGAACGGAATCGGCGGTTTCGAGTTCGTCGGTAAATTCCTTCAGGCGGAGTAGGGACTTGACGCGCGCAATGAGTTCTTCCGCCAGCACCGGTTTATTCAGGAAATCATCGGCTCCGGCTTCGATGCCGCGAACTCGATCGCTGCTATCGCTGAGCCCAGTGATCAGGACGAAGGGGATCAGTCGAGTGGCCGCATTGTCTTTCAGAGAGCGGCAAAGATCATAGCCGGACTTGCCCGGCATCATGACATCGGAAAGAATCAGATCGGGTGCCTGCCGGCGAATTTCTGCTTCCGCCTGTTCGGCATTGGAAGCGGTGACGACACTGTAACCGCGAATCGAGAGCAGTTGGCTCATCAGCCCGGCGATACTGGGCTGATCATCGACGACAAGAATCCGCGGAGTGCGGCGCCTTGGTAAGAGCTCCCCCATAACCTGATAAGAAGCCACTCCGCCTGCCTCAGTTGTCCGCGCTTTTGGGCGCGGAGGTCGAGGTGGAGAAGATATATCCATAACTAGCTATTCGCCACAAAGACTTCAATTTACTCGCCGTCTAGATTCTACCGCCATTTCAATCTTTGCGCCGATCTTCGGAGGTCTTTAAACCCTACCACCAGATGAAAGTTCTTGCGATTCCCAATTTGGAACTAATCGCGCGAAAATGTGAAAGCGAGCTTGCTTCCGGGCGTTACTCACTCCTAGCCTGAGACTTATGAGGCGGATTTCGAGGGTCCAATTCTGGGTGCTGCTATTGCTTGGGATGTTGTTTACCGAGTTCTCAGCAGGGGCGGTGAAAGTACACGTCATTACATGGGGAAAATGGACGTCGGTGCAATGGGTGGGCGGCGGCGCTGAAGGAAAGCCGGCCACGCTCAAAATACGTCCCTTAGTGATCGATGGCAGAGTGAAGGACTATGTGCTAGGCATGCCACACGAGGTGACGGACCGGCTGTTCGTGGTGCGACGTGTCTTTCGCGTGAATGACAGTCTGCCCGAAGACTCCGCGCCACGATGGGAGTGGCAATGCGGCGGATGGATGCTTATCGATCGCGTTAGTGGGCATGTTTCTGCGTTGAACCTGCCGGAATTCGACGCCTTCTATTCCGCGGCGAGCTGGTATCGGGATTACGTTGCATATTGCGGAATTGCCGATGACGGCAAGAAGACCTTTGCCATGGTCGCGCAGCTAAACCGGCGCAAACCGGTTTTGAAAAAAGCACTTTCGGAAGGAGTGCCGGAGGATGCGCCGGCAGATTCGGCGTGTCCTGCGCCAGTGTGGCAACGGGGACCAGCGCGAGTCAGCTTTCAGGTAGACGGAACAAAGCAGACGTTCGCGATTCGCGGGCATGTGGTGGATATAGTGAACGATGCCGAGGAGGAAGAAGGGAACTAAAGAACCGGCGTTCAGGCGATGGGCGTTGGACTTCAGGTTTCAGTTCGTTCTTCGGTTGCGCATAAATCAGGATCAAAGCCCTGCGGTCTGCGGTAGATTTCCTAATCCCCCGCGGCTTCGACGGCGGGCAATTCTGAAGCAACCGCTTTTTCTCTTACCTTCGCGCTGGTTACCAGGATGACTGATAGCACTACGATCGCGCTGCCGGCGAGGATGTAGCGGTCGACCTTTTCGTGAAGAATCAGCCATCCGAGAAAAACCGCGACGACCGGATTCACGTAAGCGTACGTCGAGACTTTCGACGTGGGCACATGCTCGAGGAGCCAGATGTAAGCGGTGTATCCGATCCAGGAACCGCAAACTACGAGATATCCGACAGCGGCGAGACTGCGTGGCGCCCATGAGACGTGAGCAAGATCGCCGTTGGCGAGCGCGTAAACGAAATTTCCAGCTCCCGCAGCGGTGACCTGCCAAGCCGTCGCGCCAAAGACATCCATCCCCGACTGCCAGCGCTTGGAAAGAACCGAACCGAGCGCCCAGCTGAACGATCCAGCGATCAGGCTGAGGGAGGCGATGAGCTCCCGGCGTCCGAGACTGCCAGCCTGCAAATCGGGCCACACGAGCACGAACAGGCCGACGATACCCAGGGCAAGCCCAGCCTTGCCGCGGCCCGAGATGTGGTGGTCGCCCAACAAGAGTGAATCGAGCACGAGGAACCAGAGTGGCGTAATGGCGATGATCAATGCCGACAGGCCGGTAGACACCGTGAGCTCCGCATAGGAGAGCGTGAGATTCCCGCCCATCAGCAGCAGAAGTCCGACTACCGCCGCGAGCGCAATCTGTTTGGGGGAATAGAAGACTCGATGGCCGGTTGCGGCGCACACGGCCAGCATTACCACTCCAGCGATCGAGAACCGCAGTGCGCACATTAACGCCGGAGGAATGGTCTGAACGGCGATGTCGATGGCGAGATACGTCGATCCCCAGAAGAGATACACGAGTCCGAAAGCGAGAATCACCATCCACCGGCTTGGGCGTTGTGCAGAATGCATTGTCGCGAGAAACAGGGGGAAATCTAAAGATATCAGACGACAACGCAGGCGCATTGGATTCTGAAGTTTGGGGAAGACGGTAAGTCTCTGCTATGCGTGCAGTTTAGCGGTCGAACCCTGATGGAGCGGTTTTGCGACCGGTTACTACTCAGGGAACCAACCAATCCTTGCCGGACCTCATCGAAGGAAGCGCTCGCCCAGGGGAGTCCAGCTGATGAAATTATTGCCTTTCGTCTATTGTGTAGCGCTGTGTGCCCTTTGCAGCCTGCTGGCCGGTTGCCAGGGCTTGCGTGCCCCCTCTGTTCCTACTGTTACCTCCTATCAACTTACCGTTACTGCATCGCCAGCGGCGGGCGGAACGATCACCAGCAGCCCAGCGGGAATCGATTGTCCAGGCACTTGTACCGCTAGCTTTCCGCAGAACACGCAAGTGAACCTGAGCGAAACCCCGGGAAACAGCGACCTTTTTGGAGGCTGGAGCGGTGCCTGTTCAGGTTCATCGACATGCAAACTGACCATGACGGCAGCTGAAACGGTGACCGCGACGTTCACAGCCGCCGCTGCATTAACGGTAACAATGTCTGGCAGTGGCACTGGCACGGTGACCAGCAGCCCGGCGGGAATCAATTGCCCAGGCACGTGCACAGCGAAATTTCCTCAGAATACGCAAGTTACGCTGAGCGAAACGCCGGGCGCCAACTTTTCTTTTGGAGGCTGGAGCGGTGCCTGTTCTGGTACGACGACATGTAGCGTGACGATGACAGCAGCGAAGAGCGTGGCTGCCGCGTTTACTGCGGTTGATGCATTGACTGTCACGACATCGGGAAATGGCGCTGGCACGGTGACCAGCAGCCCGGCAGGAATCAGTTGTCCGGGAACGTGCACGGCTACCTTTCCCCCGAATACGCAAGTTACGCTGAGCGAAACTCCGGGGGCCAACTACTATTTTGGGGGCTGGAGCGGGGCCTGTTCTGGTACGGCAACGTGTACTGTGATCATGACCGCGGCTGAAAGCGTCACCGCCGCGTTCACGGCTGGGGATGTATTGACCGTGACTACGTCGGGGAGCGGCACTGGCACGGTGACCAGCAGCCCGGCGGGAATCAATTGTACGAGCGGGTCAGCGACGGGTTGCACCGCGCCCTTTCCACCAAACACCGCAGTCACGCTGAGCGAAAATGCGACCCCGCCCAACGTTTTTTCTGGCTGGTCGGGCGCCTGCACGGGGACCGCGGGCTGCAACGTCACCTTGAGCGCCCCGACGACTGCTGTGACGGCGGCATTCGCTCCTGGCGGCACGCTGCAAAGTCTGAATCACATTATTTTCTTTGCGCAGGAAAATCGGTCGTTCGACAGCTATTTCGGATACATGCAGCAGTACTGGGTGAACAACGGAATTCCGAATCAGACGTTCAACGGGCTTCCACAATTCACGCCGCCTGCTAACCCTCTGCTGACTCCGACCAACCCAGCCTGCGATCCATCGAACCCCGATGGCCCTACCATCTGCGTTCCGGATCCTAACGTGACACCGGTTCCATCGTTTCATATGCAATCAGTGTGCACGGAGGAACTCAGCCCGTTTTGGAATGAGGCTCACGTGGATTGGAACGATGCCTTCAATTATCCCAATACGATTGACTGGCTTGGTAATGGATTCGTGGAAGCAGGTGCGAACGACGCTCGGCAATATCCGAATATTTATCCGCCGGTAAACGATATCAATGGCTACCGGACGATGGGATATTTCACGGATGCCGATCTGAATTACTACTACTTTATGGCGAGTGACTTCGCTACATCCGACAGCTGGTTTTCTCCCGTCATGAGCCGCACACAACTCAACCGCGCGTATATTCTGGCGGCGACCTCGGACGGCTACGCGTATCCTCCGGGCAGCAACAGCAATGACAATGCCCCTTTTTCAAGCCCGACCATTTTCCAGTCTCTGCAGACCGCGGGGATTACATGGCGAGTCTATGTCGACCCGGAAGCTACCAGCTGTTCGGGTGATACGGGCAGCGAGCTCAATCAATGTCTGGCGAATGTGTCATACGTGAACATGTTCACCTTTGAATCGCAGGTGCAAAGTACTCCGTCTCTGTACCAGAATTTCGTTCCAATCTCGCAGTTCGCCACGGATGCGCAGAATGGCACACTGGCGCAAGTATCGTTGATCGAGCCTGCATCCAATGCCGGACTCGACGAGCATCCCTCCGATTCCGATGCGTATCCTGAGAATATCCAGTCGGGAGCGCAGTATGCTGCCGGATTGATTAACACGCTGATGACCAGTCCGAGTTGGAAAGATTCAGCGATGATCTTTACATACGACGAAGCCGGAGGATTCTTCGATCACGTACAGCCTCAGCCTGTCCCGGTGCCCGATCCCAATACGGACCTATATCCGATTGACCTGCAGCCGAATGACGCATGTGACGGTGCGAATCAGACCAGTGGTGTTTGCAGCTTCGGAATGACAGGTTATCGCGTGCCGCTGATCGTGATCTCGCCGTTTGCCAAGAAGAACTTTGTGTCGCATGTTGTGCGAGATGCCACCGCATGGCTCAATCTTGTCGAGGAGCGTTTCAATGTTCCCGCGCTCACAGCGCGCGACGCATATTGGTCGACCACGAGTCCGACGGCAACGATGGACGAATTCTTCGACTTCGTGAACGTGCCGTGGGCTACGCCGCCAACCCCGCCCAAGCAAAACACCAACGGAGTTTGTAGTCTGGCCGCGCCGACGCCGTGAGGCGAGGCTTTGTGCGCGGAATGTCGCAGCAAGAATGCAAAATCCTCGATGGTCAGCGATTAGTTGCCGGAGATCTTGGTGAGCAATAGTGACCGCTGACCCCCTGATGTCTCGGTGCGGAACGCTCTTCCACGCCGAGCGCATTGAAGTGAGTCGCTCGGTGCGCGTGATTTCGGAACGATCTCAGTAATGGGATAATGATTTTCGTGAGAACTCTGCGCTCGGTGCTCTGTCTCGTACTGTTCTCTGTTTCGACTTGCCTGGCCGCGACCCGGCACTACTACATCGCCGCCGAAGACGTGACCTGGAACTACGCTCCCAGTGGCATCAATCTGATGAATGCGCTGCCCATTCGGCAACCATGGCTCAAGCTGGAATGGCAGAAAACACGATTCATCGAATACACCGACGACACTTTTACCGCGAAGAAGCCGCAACCGGACTGGCTGGGAATTCTTGGTCCGGTGATTCGCGCGGAGGTAGGTGATGAAATCGTCGTCGAATTTCTGAATCGCTCTCGCCTTGCGCACGACATGCATCCGCATGGCCTGCACTATGACAAAGACAACGAGGGCTCGGTCTATCTTCCCTTTGGCAAGGGTGACCGCGTCGCGCCCGGAAGGCGCTTTACTTATCACTGGTTAGCTAATGCGGCCAGCGGTCCGGGACCGGGGCAGCCGAGTTCGATTGTGTGGTGGTATCACGCGCACGTCGACCCCGCCATGGAGATCAACTCTGGACTGCTGGGCCCCATCATCGTTACGGCGAAAGGAAAAGCCAAGCCTGACGGATCGCCCAAGGATGTAAATCGCGAATTCGTCACGTCGTTCATGATCTTCGACGAAATGGGAGGCAAGCCCGCAGGACAGTTTTATTCCATCAACGGATTTATTTTTGGCAATCTTCCCGGCTTATATATGAAACAGGGCGAGAAAGTGCGCTGGCATCTTCTGGGCATGGGAAATGAGATCGACCTGCACACTCCGCACTGGCACGGAGAAACGGTGACGGACGAAGGCCGTCACACGGATGTGATCGAACTTCTGCCGGGAAGCATGAAGACGGTGGATATGATCGCCGACAATCCCGGAACCTGGATGTTCCACTGCCACGTGGAAGATCACATGGAAGCGGGAATGATGGCGGTTTTCACGATCTATCCTCCCGCAACGCGATCATGCCCGATCAGCTTCGTCGATGGGGACTTCTGGAAGACTCCTGAGAAGTTCTCATTAACCGTCAAGAATGAGAGCCGCAAACCAATCGAAAGCCTGAATCTTACCTCAGAGATGTTTTTGGCTCCGCAGGATCTGCGACCTGTGTTCAACGGCAGTTGGCACTCGAACGGTCCGATCTCCCCGGAAGAACAGCGGGTGCTGCAGAAGCCCGGGATCCCGGCTGCCAGCGCACAGAAAGTTGTAGGCTGGGTGTTGTTCCCAAGTTCGGTGAAATATCAAGATGGAAGTACGTGGCAACCGCAAACTACCGGCGAGTGTTTTCACGTTTTCTGGAGGGATCCGCAGCATCCCGAGCAGCCGGCGCTGCCACCGCTGCAGTTCGAGATCAATTCCGACTAACGGAATGGTGGGAATGCTGAGTGTGGATGTTCGCGCTCATCGACCCACAGAGCAAGCGTTGAAGCCGCTATTTCAGCTTTTCGTACTCCTCTTTGGCGTTTTTGAGGATTGGGACGTCGGCATCGGCATCCTTCCATATGGCGAAGAAATCCTGATAAGCCGTCTTTGCCTTTGCCGCGTCGCCCTGCAATGCATAGGCGCGGCCAAGTCCCAATTTTGCCAAGGCTCCAAGCGGGCTGGTCGGACCGAGGCCGCGATGGTCGACGATCTTCTGGTATTCCGCCGCGGCCTTGGCGCCATCGCGCAGACGAAGATAGGCCTCGGCACGAATGGAGACCGACTGATACGTGCCTAGCAGAGCCCGGTCTGAGGCGAAATCGTAGGGTATTGCCGGATCGAGCGCAGCCACGGCCGGGGCTGGTTGGTTACGCTGCAGGCTGAGCAGGACACGAGCACTGGGAAGGGTGACAGTGTTGAGAAGCGTATCGAAGGGCAACTCCTTGGCAAGATCGGCAATGAGTTTTTCAGTGCGGGGAGCGTCGCCGATCTGAGCAAACAGCGGTGCGGCTTCGATTTGTGTGAGCTGATCGTCCGAGGTCGCCAACGCAGCGTTGATCGACTGGCGCGCCTCGGCGGTATAGCCGGTCTCACTATTGCAGTAGGCTTGCCCAATGAGGCTCCAGGAAGCCCAGCCTTTGTTTCCTCGAGCCTGGGCGGCGGCTGCAGAATGAGCAAAGGTCTCTCGCGCTTGCTTTACCTTGCCTAGCGCGCACTGACCCTCGGCCTGCAGGAAAAGGATGATCGGTTCTCCGACCTTGCCCGTTGCCTGCGCGACCTCCCGTTGCAACGCTTCCTGATCGCCCCGAAGGTACGCAGTCCAGTAGAGCGTCATATGAATGGACCATGGCTCAGCTTTCTGCGCGATTGCTTGTTCAGCCACGGCATGGGCTTCTTCGAATCGATTGAGATAAAGGTACGCTGAAGCTACGTTTTGGTAGGCGTATGGATCCTTTGGATCAATCCTCAGTGCCTCGGTGGCGTTGGCCAAGCCCTTTTCATGCTGGCCGATATCCTGAAACGTCAGGGACAGGTTGTTGAGAGGAACCGTGTCTCGAGGGTAAGCCTGTTTCCACTGCTCGAGGGTTTCGATGTCCTTGTCTTTCTGTCCCAGGAGCGTTCCATAGTAGTGCGAAGAGATATAAAACTTCTCCCGCTCGCTTGCCCTATCTTTCGCGTCGAAAGCTTTCTGCAGGTACTCCGAACGGTGCTGAGGATCTCCAGTGTTGCCGTACGCGACCCCCAGAGTGGCGAGCGCCATGGCGAAGTTCGGGTCGAGTTCGACGGCGCGTTTCAGGTGCGGGATAGCCCCTTCGTCATCGAACCTTGAGTGGGACGCCTCTCCTAGGCTGAATTCCTTTAGGGCTTCAAGCGAAGAAGTAGTAGCGGCTTCCAGTGGCGTGGCAAATTTCTGAACCGATCCAATCGACTCGCCCAGTTTCTCGCGCAGGTTCGAGGCAGCACGGTCGAGCGACTTCAGGACTTGTTCCTTGCTGTCAGATTCGACCTGTTCGCGATCGAGCGAGTCGCCGTTTTGCGCGTTCATGGCCTCGAGGGTGATGACGTAGTGGCTTCCGAGACTGGAGATGGAACCGGTCAGCATCGCTTTGACGCCTTCGCGCAGGCAGATCTCGCGAGCAACATCCTTGGTGATGCGATCGTCGGACGAACGTCCCATGAAACGAAGAGCGCGCTGCACCCTCGAGTCAGGAAGGATGTTCAGATAGGGAGACTGAGCGAGTTGGACGGCCAGGGCTTGCTTCAACGTTCCATCGAAGACAGGGTCGCCGGTGGTATTCACGAAGTCGGCGAGCAGGACGCTGTCCTTTTCTGTGAACTTTGAGGATCGGCCTGAGCGGAAATAGATCCCGAGTCCGACGAGAACGACGAGTACGCCAGCGGCAATGGGCAGAATGACGTTCCAGTTGTGCTTTGCTTTCGACTCTATCGGCGCTGGCGCAGCTGCAGCAACTGAATGCGACGAAGCAGAGGCTTGCGCTGCCGCGGAAATCTTCGAAGCAGACGCGGAGGTTGGCGGCGGAGCAAGCTGTTCCGCAACGGCCGGCACGGATCCCGAGCTCTGAGCGATGGCGCGTCCGCTTTCGGTGTCGCGCTTCAGGCGCTGCAGGTCGGCGCGAATATCAGCGGCGCTCTGGTAGCGGAGATTGCGATCTTTCTCCAGAGACTTGTTGACGATGTCTTCGAACTTGGGCGGAAGATCTGCGTTGAGGCGGACCGGAGCTACTGGGGCCCGATTCAAAATGGCATCGAAAATCAAGGCGGAAGTGTCGCCACGGAAGGGAAGCGCGCCCGTGGCCATCTCGTAAAGAACCACGCCGAAGGAAAAGAGATCAGTGCGCGGGTCGAGCTCCTTGCCCTTGGCCTGCTCGGGCGACATGTAGGCGACAGTGCCGAGTGTCGAGCCCGGGCTAGTGAGATGTTCTTCGACCACAACCGCCGTGGGTGCAGTGATGTCGACGGGCTCCGACGGAGAACGCGGCTCGGATTTCACTTTGGCCAGGCCGAAGTCGAGGATCTTGGCATGTCCGCGCTTGGTGACGAAAAGATTGGCGGGCTTGATGTCGCGGTGCACAATGCCCCCGGCGTGCGCGGCGTCAAGGGCGTCGGCGATCTCGATGCCGAGCGACAAAATTGTTTCGAGTTCCATTGCGCGTCCGCCGATCAGGTGCTTCAACGTGGCGCCATCGAGAAATTCCATGACGAGGAAGGTGCGATTGCCTTCTTCGCCGATGTCGTAAATCGTGCAGATATTGGGGTGATTCAGGGCCGAGGCGGCTTTGGCTTCGCGGCGGAATCGTTCCAGCGCCTGGCGATCCTGAGCCAGATCTTCGGGAAGGAACTTCAGCGCAACGAATCGCCCGAGGCGGGTGTCCTCGGCTTTGTAGACGACGCCCATGCCGCCGCCGCCGAGCTTCTCGACGATGCGATAGTGAGAGATGGTTTGGTCGAGCAAAGGCTAGCGTCCCCGTGGTGGCAGTAATGCTACGGGTCTGAAGGAGCGAAGTCAAAGAGAGATCTCAATTCGCCGGATTTCGTTCGAGCTGGCAAGAACCATGTGGTGACAGCCGCCCTCGGCTGTCAGGCGGCCCGGAAGTCTCGGGCAGCAGCTCTTTGGATCCGGAAAGCGCGGCAAAAGTGGGGCAACCACCTTTTGCTAAGGTCTGAGGGCGCTTTTTGCTCATCTACTTTCTAATTATTGTTTAGTATGTTTGGTTCGAATGCGGTGACCAAGTGTCATGAAAATTTCATAGAAATGGAGAGGCAGATGAAGCTTCTGCGTTGTCTCGCTGCGATGTGTTTTCTGCTGGGAACTTGTTACGCCCAGTTGCCGGAATACTATCAATCCATCAATCGCGTGACGTGGCTCTCCGAGAACATCGACGGGGTGTTGCCAGCGTGGACTGCACTCGGAATGACCGATATCCATAAGGCCGTGAAAATCAAGGGTGTCGGTACCGATCATGGCAAGCCTGTGACCATCGAAACCTGGCAGGCTACCGGGCGTCTGGGCAACCTGACCGTCAATTTCCTCCAGCTAGACTCTCTTCGGCCAGGCGTGGGCCAGTCGAATTCTTACAACGATTTCCTGAAGAAACATAAGGACGGCATTTTTGCGGTTGTCCATGAAGTTCCGTCCAAAGAGGTGATGGACAAGGAGATTCAGCGCATGGCCCGTCTCGGAGTGAGCGTGCTGCAGCAGGTTACATTTGAAATCAACGGCGCTCCGGTGACCGACACCTACTTCGACACCGAGCCGCAGGGCAAGTACGTTCTTGGCCTGGTTTATTGGCCCGGCGGAGCGCCCAAGCCTCTGGAGCAGAAAACCGTCTCCCACCTTGCTCTTGTGGTTCGTGATGCGGCGGCGGTTTCCACCTACTGGCAGAAACTTGGCTTTCCGGGGTTTGAGCTGGCGCATGCTACGCCGCGCGACGATTCGCGCTATCGAGGCCAGCCCCTCTTACTGTCGTTCGACGTGGGCTTTCAGCGGATGGGTGCCATCAGTTTTGAGTGGATTGAGCCGCCATCCACTCCAGCGAATATTTATGCAGATTTCTTGCAGCGCCATGGAGAAGGTGTCCAGCACATTGGCATGCCGGGAGACGATCTCGCCAAAGCGACCGCCGCATATGAAAAACTCGGCTACACGGTGTGGCAGGCCGGTGCGTGGGGGGATATCGGAAAGCCCAATTCCGGACAGTACCACTACATGGACACAGACAAAATCGGAGGCGTAAGCGCCGAGCTGATCCGCGCATATTGAGGCAGTGGACGGAACGGGATTCTGAGTGCAATGGCCTGTTAGCGTCAGTTGACTACCGCAACTTCGCGTACTCCGCCTTGGCTTCTTTCAGGATGGGAATGTCGAGGTCGGCGTCCCTCCACAAGGCGAACAAGTCCTGATAGGCTTTGCGCGCTCCCGCGGCGTCACCGCCCATGGAGAGAGCACGCGCAAGCTGGCAATGGGCCAGGGAGGTTAACAAAGTGTTGATGGCCACGCCCCGGTGATCGCGGAATTTCTGAAATTCAGTCGCGGCTTCTTTGCCCCGATGCAGAAGCATATAGGCCTGTCCGCGTACATACGCCGGGTAAAGTAATCCGCTTTCTTCGAACTGGGGTTGGGGAAAAGCGAGGTCATAGGGCGCTGCAGTTTCCAGCAACTTCAGGGCCTGGGCCGGATTCCCGCGATAGATTTCAATGTATGCGCGAATGGTCGGCAGCCAGTAACGGTTGAGCACCGTATTCACCGGGAATTGCTTTTCCAGTTCCTCTGCAATTGCAAGCGCCCGCCCTGCATCCCCGGTACGAGCGAGCGTCAGCGCCGACAGAACCAGACTGTCCCGGGTGGAGGCTATCGCCATGCCGGCCTTAACTCCCTGACGAGCGCGTTCCGGGTTCCCGAATTCGGCTTCGCGCAGGGCTGAATTCAACTGCCACAACGCCGCCGTTTCTTTCTTGTCGCCGTTTCGGGCAGATTCGACGGCTTGTTGAGACAGCTCTCTCGCTCTCACCAGACGACCGTAGAAGGCTTCAGTATCGGATTGAGCAGAGAGCAGAATGTCCTCTGCTCCGGGCTTGCCGACAGCCCAGGCCGCCTGGCGCTTCATCTCATCAGTATCTCCCTCGAGAAAAGCAACCGCGTACATGTCGTCGTGCAAGAACGGATCGTCGAGCTTGCGATCGATTGCCTGATGGTAGGTGATTTTTGCTTCGTCGAGGCGATCGAGAGCGATATAGGCCTCCATCAGATTGGAGTGATCAATGGCATTTCCCGGGAACAATCGGAGCGTTTCGAGTTCCTCGGCCGCTTGCTTTTCATACAGTCCTAGGAATTCATAAATTGTAGCTAGCCCGTTGTGGGCACTGCTGTCTCGGGGATAGGCATGGGCCCATTGCTCGGTGGTCTCAGCACCCTTGTCCAATTCCCCGGTAACATTCTCGTAGTAGTTGGAGGTGATGGAAAACTTTTCGTGCTCACTCACCCGGTCGCGCAGCTCAAAGGCTTTACTGACATTCTCCGCGGATCGACCAGGTTCCTCGAGAAGGTCGCCATACACAATTCCCAAGTTGTCGTAGGCCATCGCAAAATTAGGGTCGAGCTCAATGGCACGCTTGTAAAACGGAATTGCTGCGCTCGGACTGGTGTCGATCATCGCCTTGACGCCCGAGCTATACGCTTTAAGAGCTTCGAGGGAAGGGGTGGTGGCCTGCGAAAGCGGGACGTCAAACTTCTGCACCGTAGCCAGCGATTCGCCCAGTTCGCCGCGCAGCTTCGAGGCGGCTTCTCCCAGCGCACCCAGCACCTTCTCCTTGGAGGCTGTGGTTACCTGCTCTTGCGCAAGGGTGTCTCCGTTCTGGCAATTTACCGCCTTCAGGCCCAATACATATTCGCTGCCCAGACTGCCAATGGATCCTGCGACGTAGGCTCTGCTGCCTGCCCGCTGGCACAGCTCGCGGGCCACCTCGGCCGCGAGTCTGGTGTTGGGCGGACGCGTCATCTGTTGCAGAGTTTTCGTCACTTCGCTGTCGGAGAGCACATTCAGGAAAGGTGATTGCACCAGGGAAACGTTGAGCGCCGTCTTAAGCGTGTCGTCGAACACGGCATCGCCCGTGGTGTTGGCAAAATCAGCGAGAACGATGGTGTCCTTGTCGGTCAGTGGCTTGCCTCGATGCCAACGATAATAAAGGCCGCTGGCGATGGCGGCGATCAAGACTGCGGCTGCGATATAGCCGAACTTCGCTCGACCCGGATTACCGGGGGCAGCCGTCCCCACACGTGCCGTGGCAACGGCGGCGGCCGATGACGCGTGCGAGTCCGTGTCCCGCCTCAGGCGCTGCAGGTCGGCGCGCATTTCCGCAGCACCCTGATACCGTAGGCCGCGATCTTTCTCCAGCGCTTTGCCGATGATCCTATCCAGTTCGGCTGACAGATCGGGATTCAACCGGACAGGGGGTACTGGAGCCCGGTTCAGAATGGCATCGTAGAGAGTCGCCGTACTCTCCCCGCGGAAGGGCAACTGCCCCGTGGCCATTTCATACAGGACGGCTCCGAAGGAGAACAAATCAGAGCGTGCGTCCAACTCTTTCGCCCGCGCCTGCTCCGGCGACATATAAGCCACGGTGCCGAGCGTAGAGCCGGGGCTGGTTAAGTGCAGCTCGTCAACCGCTGCCGTAAGGGTGTTCGCCGACGCGATCTGGCTTGAAGAAATTCCCCCGAATGTAACCTTGGCGAGGCCGAAATCGAGAATCTTGGCGTGCCCACGCTTAGTCACGAAAATGTTCGCCGGCTTGATGTCGCGGTGTACGATGCCCTCGGTGTGGGCCGCATCCAGTGCGTCTGCAATTTCGATCGCCAGCGACAGAATCAGCTCGGTTTCCATCGGACGCCCGCCGATGCGATGCTTCAGCGTCATCCCATCCAGAAACTCCATGGCGATGAAAGGCTGGCCTCGGTCGTGTTCACCGATTTCGTAAATGGTGCAGATGTTCGGATGATTCAACGCTGAGGCAGCCTTGGCTTCACGCTGAAAACGGGCGAGTGCCTGCGGGTCCTTGGCAACGTCATCGGGAAGGAACTTGAGGGCGACAAAGCGCCCGAGCTTTACGTCTTCAGCTTTGTAGACCACACCCATCCCACCACCGCCCAGCTTCTCAACAATGCGATAGTGCGAGATGGCCTGCCCGATCATGGGCTGAAATGGTAGGACTACGAGTGGGGCAAGTCAATTAAGGGAGAGGAGTTTGCCGCCCCGCCCACGATCAGTTGGCGTAATATCCCCATTACGCTCATCATGGGTCCACGAGCGCTAACGCTTGTTGAGATGGGAGTAACGGTTACAGTTCCGCGCAGCCGGGTCGTGGGGCAAACGTCGCGCCGGGAGCTTGCTGACAACTACGGCATCGGGCCACGCGGATATCCCCGTTGCGCCGGCTTGAACAGAGAGCTGGTTTCTCGATGACGAACAAAAAGCGAACATGATAAGATTCTCCTGCTATGGCCCGGCGTCCGGATCTCGGGAAACGCGAAGAGATTTGGAGCCGCAAGGATCTGGACGAGATCATGCACAACCTGTCACTGCTCAGCGAGCATGGCGTGCGCGAGTTCTACCTGCGGGCGTATCGCGAGTGCGCCATCATCAACTCGCAGACGTTTCCTCCGCCGCGGGCCGTCCAGGAACTGGTGCAGGCCTGGAAACAACTGCGGAAATGGAGAAAGTCGTGAGGATTTTTTTGCAGGAGATAAAGGCGGCAATCACAGATTTGTCCAGCTGGCCCTCGGCAATCCCGAGAGAATCATTCGAACGCCTTCCTCACGAAAAGGGGCCGGAATTAACTACGCACGTATTTATTGAACCAGTCGATCGTGCGTTGCCAAGCGAGATCGGCTGCGGCTTTGTTATATCGCTCCGGCGTCGCATCGCAATTGAAGCCGTGTCCGGCGCCTGGATAAATGTAGCCTTCATGCGGAACGTTCGCCGCGGTTAGAGCTTTGTCGTATGCCGGCCACGTGGCCGCGAGCCGTGTGTCGAGTTCTCCGTGATGCACGAGGATCGCCGCCTTGATCTTCGGGATGTCTTCTGCAGCGGGAGGACCGCCGTAGAACGGCGCCGCTGCCGCAAGGTCTGATCCAAGCCGCACCGCGAGCATATTGGCCGTCGATCCTCCGTAGCAGAAACCGGTAGCGCCGATTTTTCCTGTGCAATCGGGGCGCGACTTCAACCACATTGCGGCGGCGATCATATCCTCGGACATCTTGTCTTTGTCGATCTTGTTGAACATCTGGCCGCCCTTGTAGTCGTCCCCAGGATAGCCACCCAGAGAGGTGAGTCCGTCGGGCGCGAACGCCATGAAGTTGGCCAGGGCAAAGCGGCGGGCAATGTCCTCGATATGAGGATTCAGGCCGCGATTCTCATGGACGACGACTATGCCGGGCAACTTGGTCACCGTCTCGGAACGAGTGTCGGCGCTGATCGGACGCACCAGATATCCCTTGATGCTGCCGTTGCCCTTCGGGGAGGGCACGGTCTCGTATGTGGCCTTGATGCGATCATCGGTGCGGGAGACCTGCTGGCCGAGAGCGTAGTTTGGCATCAGTGCATTGATCACCGTGGCCGCCGCCAAACCGCCCGCCAGTTGCTGAATGCCTTCTATAAAGGCGCGCCGGCTAATCTCACCGTGAATGAAATCGTTGTAGAGCTCGACGGCTTCTCGCGGCAATTTGGTTTTGGTCGTTTCCATGGTTCACCCCGGCCGCGATAATACCATCTGTTCTGGCCGAGAGGTGCGGGCGAGAAGAGGCTTGGAATCCGACTTCAAGGTTTAAGGAAACTGCAGAGTTCTGGGATTAGAGGCTTCTGGCGGGTGCAGATTGATCGTCCGGCCCTGGCCTTTTGGGGTTACTCCGCGCCTCCGTCCCGTCTATAATGAATTAGTAATGCCGTTCGACTGCGATGCTGCGCCGGAATCCCAATTCGTGTCTTCCTCACTCGAAGTCCGCCGAGTGCTGGCTCGACTGCCTGGTGTGTCCGCGGCGGTATCGGGCGAATTTGCCATCGCGGTTGCGTCCCAACCTCTTCGGTAGCGACTAGTTCCCCTCCTCGTGATCTTCTCGGCTTGCTATTTGGAGCAGCAGAGACCCTCAGGGGCTAAAGCCCGTCACATTTCAGGTGCTTTAGCGGCACGACTGAAGTCGTGCCCTTCCCGAAACAGCTCACGAAACATCGGCAAAACGTGCTGGCTGCCGCACGGAGGAGATTCCAAATGACTACCAAGACCATGACCGCTGTCGAAGGTGCTTTGACCCACGGTCCCAAGATCAAGACCGCCCTGCCCGGGCCGAACGCCAAGCGCGTGCTCGAGGGCGATGAGAAATACATTTCGCCGTCCTATACGAGATCGTATCCGATGGTCGCAAAGAGCGGCCGTGGCATCGTTGTGACAGATGTCGACGGCAACGAGTTCTTCGACTTTTCCGCCGGCATTGCTGTAACGTCGACCGGCCATTGCCATCCGCATGTGGTGGCCGCCATTCAAAAGCAGGCGGGCGAACTGATCCACATGTCGGGAACGGATTTTTATTACGAGAACATGGTAGATCTGGCGGCGCGGCTATCGAAGATCGCTCCGATGAAGGGGCCGCACAAGATCTACTACGGCAACTCAGGCGCGGAAGCGATTGAATGCGCGCTGAAGCTGGCGCGCTATCACACCAAGCGTCAAAACATCATCGCATTCTTCGGAGCGTTTCACGGACGCACCATGGGCGCTCTGTCGCTGACCGCTTCGAAGCCTCAACAGAAGCGACGGTTTTCTCCGCTGGTGCCGGGCGTGACCCACGTGCGGTATCCCGATGTCTACCGCGGTTGTGTCGGCGGGCAGCAGGAGGCGGAGAAGTTCGCCTTGGGCTGTGCACGGTTCATTGAAGAGAAGCTGTTCAAGACGACGCTCGCTCCCGAGGAAGTGGCTGCGATCTTTGTCGAGCCGGTGCAGGGCGAAGGCGGATACGTCGTCGCTCCGACGGTGTTCATGCAAGAGTTGCGACGCATTTGCGATCGTCACGGCATCATGCTGGTTGTCGATGAAGTGCAGAGCGGCGTGGGACGCACCGGCAAGTGGTGGGCCGTCGAGCACACCGGAGTCGAGCCCGACATGGTTTGCATGGCAAAGGGTGTTGCTTCGGGCATGCCGCTGGGCGTCACGATGACGAAAGCCGAAGTGATGGACTGGATCCCCGGTTCGCATGCGTCGACTTTTGGCGGAAATCCTGTAGCCATCGCCGCGGCGCTGGCGACGCTCGACGTGATTGAGAAAGAACATCTGCTGGAAAACTCGGCCAGCGTTGGCAATCACATCATGAAGCGCATGGCGGACTGGTCTTCCAAGCTGAAACTGGTGGGCGACGTACGCGGACGCGGCTTGATGATCGGCGTCGATATCGTCAAAGACAAAGCCACGAAGGAGTATGCCAACGCCGAGCGCGATCACATCGTCGAGATGGCGTTCGAGAAAGGCATTTTGTTCCTGGGCTGTGGGCCGAGTACGATCCGCCTGTGTCCCCCACTGGTCGTCACGAAACAAGAAGCTGATGTTGCCGTGGATGTGTTGGAGGAATGCATCGTCACGGTCGGCAAGAACGCTTAAGGCAAAGTCATTAACCACCAAGGGCACGAAGGTTCACGAAGGAATTCCCAACGATCCGATTCCTTCGTGCGACTTCGTGCCCTTTGTGGTTGTTGGCTTTATTTCACGACCACGACGATCTCGCCGTGTTTTTCGACGACTTGGATCCGTACCGCACCCGAGTCGCGTTCTATGAACAGGCTGATGCGGCAGTCTTCGATGCGAAGATCATTGATCGAGAGCTGTGGAATGCCTTGCGGCAGAAACGGTCGGTCGAAGACGATGCGTTTGCGTTTGGCGTCGACGGAAATGCCCAGACAGGCTTGTAGCAGCATGAAAACGGCACCCGCAGCCCAGGCTTGCGGAGAGCAGGCTACCGGATACAGGGTCGGACCTTGGCCGGGACGACGGTCAACGCCGCAAAAGAGTTCGGGCAGGCGGTGAAGTTCGACTGCGCTGCTGAGATCGAGCAAACTCATGAGCACGCGCCCTGCGAATTCGCGGAAGTCATAGCGCGCCATGCCCGCGGCAATAATCGCATTGTCATGCGGCCAGACGGAGCCATTGTGGTAGGAGAGCGGATTGTAGCGGGCTTCGTGCCGTCCCACCGTGCGGATGCCCCATCCGCTGAAGAGGTCGTGGCTGACCAGAGTATGTGCCACCAGGTTCGCCTTTTCCGGGCTAGCGATGCCGGAATAGAGGCAATGTCCCGGATTGGATGTGCGGATGCGGCATGGCTTCTTTTGCCCGTCGAGCGCCATCGCGTACGTGGAAATCTCCTCACACCAGAAAGCTTCTTCGAATCGTTCCTTCAGTTGAGCGGCTTCGTTTTCCAGTTGCGATTGTCTCTGCGGATCGTTCCAGGCGCCGAATATCCGTGCCGCAGCCATTTTGGCCGCATAGGCGTACCCTTGCACCTCGCAGAGGGCGATGGGTGCCGGAGCGATTTCTCCGTCGGCATGGAACACCGAGTCACTGGAGTCTTTCCACCCTTGCTGGATCAATCCCTTGTCGCCGTGGGGGGCGTACTCGATAAAACCATCGCCATCGACGTCGCCATAGTGGTCAATCCATTCGAGAGCGAGTTCAATATGGGGCCGCAGGTGGTCGAGCAAGGCAATATCGCCAGTAAAATCGAGATACGAGCCCGCGAGCATCAAGAACAGTGGTGTGCTGTCAATGCTGCCGTAATACCGTCCGAATGGGACTTCACCGAGATTGGCCATTTCTCCGCGGCGGGTTTCGTGAATGATCTTTCCCGGTTGAGCTTCGTTCTTGTCATCAATTTCGGTAGCTTGCGTCGAAGACAGATACTGCAAAACTCCCTTCGCAATTTGCGGAGCGATCCAGAGCATCTGCAACGCGGTGATAATTCCATCCCGGCCAAAAACCGTGCTGAACCACGGCACGCCGGCGTAGGGATAATTCGTTTCCGGATTGCCCATCGTCATCATTTCGACATCGGCCAGCGACCGCCGCACCCAACGGCTGAGACGGTCATTCGAACTGGAAATCTCACAGAGGTTTGAAGAAGCAGCCTTCAGTTCCGTCTCGGCCCCGGCCATGGCGCGGTCGTAACCAATCGATCGGTGGTGAGTCTTGGGATTGCAGTCGATCGAAAGATGGAACTCCGCGGACTTACCGGGCCGCAGGTCAGCTTCGAACTGAAGTCCCGAGGAGGTAATTTCAATGGGATCAGGATCGCACTCGATGCGAGTCTGGCGAAGTTCGCCATCGAGTCCTTCATAGCGGATCAGGAGCGAATTCGCGGAGATTTGATCCTCAAGGCGCCGTCCCCGGTGCTCGCGACGCATGCCGCGAACTTCGAAGATGTCGACAAAATCCGCTGCGAACGACAGCTTCAATGGAACCCGCAATGTCGTGAGGCCGTAGTTAACGATCCGGATTTCTTCGTGCGCGACATCGTGCCACAGAAATCGAGAACGCACGATATGAACTGTGCCGCGTGGGACCTGGACCTGCTGCTGGTGGTACACATCTACGTTCGCCAGGTCGGCAGTGAAAACAAAATTGTCAGACTTCACCGTGGAACTCAGAAGCAGTGGGCGAGCGTCCCATACTCCGAGAACGAGTTCCGACAAATGCCGCGTACCACGGAAGAAAATTCCGTGCTCGCCTAAGCCGAGCGGTTCGATGTCTCCATAACGGTTGAAGACGGCGAAACACTTGCCGTATTTCAGGACTCGGGCGCGATCGTCGGAGGGTGACGACCCCGCGGCTATGTAGTACTGCTGGGCGGTTCCAACTTCATCCAACGTAGATCTCCATCTGTGAGTGCAACGGTTTCGGGCTCTCGTTTGGCGATGCGTTTATAGATCGTCAAGTAATCCTGCGCCATGCGCTTAACCGAGAATCGCTGTTCAAAGGAGCGGCGGCAATTCTTGCGATTGATGGTTGCGATATTTTTGACGGCTTCTACCGCTTCATCCACATTATTTACCAGGAACCCGGAGACTCCGTCATCAATAATTTCCGGAACAGATCCCAGAGGGTACGCCACGACTGGCAGTGCACAGGCCAACGCCTCAATCAGGACGATGCCGAAGGGTTCCGACCAGTTGATCGGAAACAGGAAAGCCCTGGCGTTTCCCAGAAATTCGTTTTTCTCCAGGTCGCTGATTTCTCCGATGAACTCAATGAGTTCACTCCCGAGGAGAGGCTGGATCACATGCTCGTAGTAATCTTTGTCGGCGCGGTCGACCTTGGCGGCAATCTTGAGTGGCATCTCAGCTCTCAGGGCGATCTCAATCGCCCGGTCGAGACCTTTTTCCGGAGAGACTCTGCCAAGGAAAGCCAGGTATTTCCCTTCCTTAAGATACGGCTTGAAAATATCTCCAGTCATTCCGTGATGAACGGTGCCGTGCCAATTCGCCCATGGCAGAGGTGCACGTTGCGAATCGGAAATCGAGACTACTGGCATCTCGGAGAACTCGCGGTAGAGAGGCACCAAGTCGGGAATGTCGAGACGTCCATGCAATGTAGTGAGTTGCGGCAGGCTCTCTCGCCGGCTGATGGGAAAGTGCAAATAGTCAATGTGAAAATGAATGATGTCGAACTCATCTTTTTCTTGCAGCACTCGCTCCAAAAGGTGGACGTGGTGAGCCATGGAATCGACGCAACGCGAATCAAGACGAAGCGCTCGAGAACATGCGGGGATCAATCGGGCATTAGTTAGAGAATCGCCGCTGGCAAACAGCGTAACATCATGGCCTTGACGGACGAGTTCCTCAGTTAGCCATGAAACGACTCGTTCTGTGCCCCCATAGAGTCTAGGTGGAACACTTTCGTAAAGTGGCGCGACTTGTGCAATTCTCATTCCTGCCTCAACCAATGAATTTGTCGAGAGAAAGAACAAAGCTTCCTCTCCCGTTCTTCGTGCTCTCGCGCTGCCCTCGCGAAAAAGGTCCTCCTTCGGCTGCGAAAATTGCGAAGTGCTGTACTCACTAGGGTACTAATGTTGATCGGCGCTTGCTATCAGGTGTTCCCTGCAAGGGTACGTTGAGTTTTGAGCTGTGAGATCGTTGAGCTGTGAGATCTGTGTCACGAATGTTGGGGCAAGAAGATGAAGAGACGCGGCGATGAAATGTTGATGACAAAAAGGTTGCTTCCCAATTTAGGAAGCGCTCGGAATTCCACCCAAAGATGTGCGGGAAGTCACAGCCTAAGAAGCATGCCGGCGATAAGCTGCTTCGTTCTCCCATGGCTTTTCGAGTCTTGACATCTTCCATCATCCGCTCGCTGGATTGGGTTGCGAGACAAGTCCTCCCGGCTTCCCGTTTGCCCACACATTTGCGCGTGGGTGTGCGTGGCGAAGAAGATGCGTACTTCTTTCTACGAAAAGCGGGATACACGATGGTGGCCCGAAATTATCGTTCGCCGAGGTACCGCGGGGAAATTGATTTGATTGGATGGGAAAAAGATGTGCTGTGTTTCGTTGAGGTGAAGACGCGAACCTCGCGCGATGTGAAGTCCGCTGCGGCTGCCGTCGATAGGCATAAGAGACGGGAAGTGGCGCAGGTGGCGCGGGAGTATTTGAGAGGGATGGCCCTTTCCTGCCAATGGAGGTTCGATGTCGTGAGCGTATACTATGACGGTAGTAACTCCCGCCCGCAGATCGAAGTGTTTCGCAATGCCTCCCTGGCGGCGTAAAATGTAAAGTTTGCGCATCCCTATTGAAAGGATTCAATGAGTGCCAGAGCTTAGGAAAGATCCTATTGTTGGACGGTGGGTGATTATCTCGACCGATCGGGCAAAGCGCCCAACCGATTTTGTGCGGGAAAATATGAAGATTAAGGGTGGCTTTTGTCCTTTCTGCTATGGGAACGAGAGCAAAACGCCTCCCGAAATTCAAGCGTATCGTCCGAATCCGAATGGTGGACCGGGTCCCCAGCGGGACACGCCAGGATGGACCGTGCGCGTAGTCCCCAACAAGTTCCCTGCGCTTGGCATTGAGGGAAATCTGAACCGACAGGCCGAAGGTATGTTTGACCGCATGAACGGCATCGGCGCACACGAAGTGATCATCGAGACGCCAGATCATAATGCCAACCTCGCATCTCTGCCGCCGAAACGTATCGAAGATGTTTTGTGGACCTTCCGCGATCGAATTCTCGATCTGAAGAAGGACCGGCGGTTCAAGTACATTTTGATCTTCAAGAATCATGGCGAGGCCGCCGGGGCATCACTGGAGCATTCCCACTCGCAGTTGATCGCGCTGCCGATTCTTCCCATCAACGTGACGCAGGAACTTGAAGGCGCGAAGCAATATTTCCTCTACAAAGAGCGCTGCGTATTCTGCGACATTATCCGCCAGGAAATGGATGGCGGTACTCGCGTCGTAGGCGAGAACGAGAATTTCGTTACGCTTGCCCCCTATGCTCCCCGATTCCCGTTCGAAACCTGGATTCTGCCGAAGCAGCACGAGTCGGCGTTTGAGAATTCGTCTTCGCACATGTTCGAGAACCTGGCGCGTGCGATGAAAAACCTGCTGGGACGCGCCGATCGCGTACTTGACAATCCTCCGTACAACCTGGTGATTCACACGTCGCCGGTCCAGGATCCGACGAACGATCACTATCACTGGCACATTGAATTCATGCCGAAGCTGACCAAGACGGCCGGATTCGAGTGGGGCACGGGGTTCTACATCAATCCGACGCCGCCGGAAGAAGCCGCGAAGTTCTTGCGCGAGGCGAATGTAGAAGAAGCAACTCCGGTATCCATCAGCTGAACTGGATTTTTGATCACAAAAAGAGGGCGCGACTTAATGTCGCGCCCTTTCCAGTTTGGCCGGAGAGAGAGAAACCACGAAGATCGTGGCTTGTTGAAGAAACAATAGGTTCTCCTCCAGAATCGTTTGTCACGCCCATGTAAAAACTGCAGCGGTTTTTTGCGGTCCAGCATTGCCTTGCCGGAAAATGCGTAATCTTGAATCGAGGATAGCGAAGCCGGCGTTCTATACTGCAGACGTTCAACGGGAAAATCGCGGACCGGAAGAAGCATGTTAGCGAAAAAGGAGGCAGCGTGGAGTTTGTAATGTTTGAAGATGTGGATGGCTTGGAAGTCTTTGTGAACCCCGAAAAGGTTATCTGGGTCAGGGAATATCCCAACCAAATCACAGTTATCAGTTGCGGGCACGACGACAGGTTTTCTGTACGGCTCGCGCCGGCTCATGCCGTTGCCGCGTTGGGCAAGTCGGTTCGCTAGGCCGGGCGATTTATTCTCGACCGAGGATCCCTGCCAGAAGAGAGCGGGCAGGCCGCGCCCAATAACAACGTGCTACGAATCTAGTCAGATTGCATCGGGGCGAAAGTGCTCCCACAACGGTTCGCACGAGTCAGGTCAGGCCTGGGTACGATCCTGATATTCTTCGTGCCACGCCATCTGGATGGCTTCGAGCTTGCCCTCGTTCGACGCTTGGGGATCTCCTTCGAAATCCGGAAGTTCCGTGACGTAGCGGTGCAGGTCGGTGAAGCGTACCGCCAGCGGATCGAGTTCAGGATGGGTTTCGGAGAGAAGAATGCCGAGGTCTTCAGCGTTGTCCCAGTTCAGTTTCTTGGCCATTCTCAGTGCTCCTCAGAGACGTAGTTACGGTTCCACGCGGGAATTTCTACGACAACCTTGCCGGGTTTGTTGATCTGCGCCTGACAACCGAGACGGGAGTTTAGCTGGAGATCGGCAGCCATGTCCAACCGGTCGGCTTCGTCGTCGTCCATTTCAGAGAGATTCTCGGCGCCTTCCTTTACCCACACATGGCAGGTGGTGCAGGCGCAATTGCCGCCGCAGGCGTGGTCAAGCGTTACGCCGAAATTCAAAGCAATGTCGAGGATCGATTCTTCCTTCCCGTGATCTTCATACGGCAGTTTGCCATGTTCGAATGTCACAGTCTTTCCCTCGGGAAGGAATGTGATCTGAACCGTGTTTTCGCCCGGAGCTTCTTCGGTGGCCGTTCCAGCACCTTGTGTTTTTTCGTCTGCCATGTCACTCCTCAGTCTTGCTTTGTAATTCTGAGCGCAGCGGATTCTCAACTCGTGCGAAGTCCGCGGAGTCGAAGGATCCCTATTGCTACAACTGCACTTGCGAAGGCAGGGATCCTTCGACTGCGCACGCCTTCGCTTCGCTCAGCCGCACTCCGCTCAGGATGACAAAAATCGATCATTTGAATTCTGCTTTTGCCATCGGATGAGGCGCAGTGGGCCCTTCGCCCATGTCCGCCTCGTCCATGTTCTTGCCCTTTAGAGCCGATGAGACCGCCGTGTCCATCATGAGTTCAGCCAGCCGCATCGTGCCTTGATTGAGCGCGTCAATTGCTTTGCGGATCGCCTGGTAGTCGTTTTCCGCATTCACCGCCGCCAGAGATTTCTCCAGCTTCGCAATCTGCTTTTTCTCGTCGGAGGTTAAATGACCCCAAGCCGCACTTTTCTTGCCCTTCTCGAGAGCCGCAATGATGGTCGCAGTCTCATTGCGTGCTTCGATCAACTGACGCCGCCGGAAATCTTCTTCCGCATTATCAAATGAGTCGAGGATCATGCCTTCGACTTGTTCGTCCGTCAGTCCATAGCTTGGCTGAACCTGGATCTCAGCTTGTTTGCCGCTACGCTGTTCGCGAGCCGAGACGTTGAGGATGCCGTTGGCGTCGATGAGGAACTTTACTTCCACGCGCGGAATTCCCGCAGCCATTGGTGGGATGCCTTTGAGATCGAAGCGGGCAAGAGAACGGCAATCGTTCGCCAATTCACGCTCGCCCTGCACTACATGAATCGCGACGTTTGCCTGGCCGTCGATCTGTGTTGTGTAGAACTGCGTCGCCGAAGCCGGGATTGTCGAGTTGCGCAGAATAATCTTGTCGGTCACTCCCCCCGCGACTTCGATGCCCAGCGAGAGCGGCGTCACGTCGAGCAGCAGCATGTTCTGCGTGGCCTCAGAGCCTCCGCCGAGAATATTGGCTTGCACGGCCGCACCCAGCGCGACAACTTCATCAGGATTGAGATCGGTGTGCGGTTCGCGGTGAAAGAGATCTTTCACCAGTACTCGAACTTTCGGAATTCGCGTGGATCCTCCGACCAGCACCACTTCGTCGATCTGCTCCGGTTTCAGTTTCGCGTCTTTCAGCGCCTGCTTGCAGGGGCCGACGGTACGATCGATGATCGGCTGGATTAATTGCTCGAACTGATCGCGCGTGATCTCGCGCTGGTAACGCCTTCCTTCCGGCAATTCAATGTCGAGCTTGACTGACGTTTGCGACGAGAGTGCGATCTTGGCCTCGATCACCGCTTTACGAATCGCTTGCACGGCTTCGGCATTGCGTCGCAGGTCGAGTCCCAGATCGCCGCGAATATCGTCGAGTGCGATCGTGATCAGCAGGTTGTCGATGTCATCGCCGCCCAGGTGCGTGTCGCCATTGGTGGCAATGACCTCGAAAATCCCGTCATGCAGCTTCAGGATCGAAATGTCGAAGGTCCCGCCTCCAAGGTCGTAGACGGCGATGATTCCGTTTTGCTTCTTGTCGAGTCCATAGGCGAGCGAGGCCGCTGTGGGCTCGTTCACTAGGCGCAGCACTTCAAGGCCAGCAATTCGTCCAGCGTCTTTTGTGGCTTGGCGTTGCCCATCGTTAAAGTACGCAGGAACTGTAATCACCGCTTTCGTGACCGGACCGCCGAAAAACCGTTCGGCATTACGCTTCAACTGGCGAAGAATGAGCGCGGAAATCTCCGGAGGAGTTGAAGTCTTATCGCCCAAGGTGATGCGAAGCACTTCGCCGGGCTGCAGGTCGTCCGCGAGGCGAAACGGGAAAAGCTTCAGTTCTTCCTGAACATCTTCGACCCCTCGCCCCATCAGGCGCTTGATTGAGTAGACGGCGCGCTCCGGAGTCTCAATCAGATATCTCCGTGCGGAGTTACCGATGACAGGTTGACCACTCTCGTCGAGCGCGACAACCGACGGCACAAGATTTAAACCGTCGTCGCCGGGGATCACCGCGGGCGTCTCCCCTTGCATAAAGGCAACGAGCGAATTCGTCGTGCCAAGATCAATTCCGACTATGCGTTCTTCAGACATGCTTCCTTTGTTTCGTTCTTTCTCTAAGCCTCGAGTGCGACTCCGGCAATCTCTTTGGCGGAAGCGGGTTCGGTCTTTTCGCAAGCAGGCTGCCAGGCTTTCACCGGTGACGAACCGTGAATCATGGTTTGGATGAAGGGCTCGAAGAATTCGTACGGATGAATCGATGGTGGGGCTCCGATTTCATCCAGGCGTGACCGCAATTCTGCGGGAATCGTGAATTCGATTGCTTTCAGATTGTCTTCGAACTGACTTAACTTGCTTGCTCCGAGGATGGTTGACGTGATTCCCGGCTGCGTGGCGACCCAGTTTAGCGCAACCTGAGCGGGCGGACGGCCGATTTGCTTCCCCACTTCGAGAAGCACATCGAGAATCCTCCAGTTCTGGTCCGTGAATTTCTTCAGGGTGGGATTGCCGGAATCCTTCACCTTTTCCAGGCGGCCGTCTCCGACCCCATCGCTGCCCTCGCGTCGATACTTACCGGTGAGAAAACCGCTTGCGAGCGGGCTCCACGGGCAGACGGCCAGTCCGAGCTCCTGTGCGGCCGGGATGTGCTCGCGCTCGATGTTCCGCTGAACTAGGGAGTATTCGAGTTGCAATGCAACCAGGCGCTCTTTGCCTTCCTTTTCAGCCAGCGTCTGCGCGCGTGCGACGTACCAGGCTGGAGTATCGGAAAAACCGTAGTGGAGAATCTTGCCTTGGCGCACCAGGTCATTCAGCGTCGATATGACTTCTTCGACCGGCGTGATTGTGTCCCCGGCGTGCAGCCAGTAGAGATCGATGTAACTGGTCTGCAGCCGACGAAGTGATCCTTCCAGCGCACGATGAATATTCTTGCGGCCGTTGCCGCCAGCATTGGGATTCGTGGGATCGGCGCTGAAGGTAAATTTTGTTGCGAGCACAACACGATCGCGCAAGTTTCGCTCGGCGATAAACTTGCCGAGCATTTCTTCGCTCTTGCCTTCGGTGTAGCCATCGGCCGTATCGATGAAATTGCCGCCAGCGTCGAGGTAGCGCTCAAACAGCGAGCGTGAGACCTTCTCTTCGGCGCCCCACCCCCACTCTGTTCCGAAGGTCATCGTGCCCAGGCAGAGGGGACTTACTCGCAAACCGGAACGTCCGAGAGTTGTGTATTCGTGCATTCGCATGGGCAAAAGTCTCTCCGCCTAAGTTTCTAGTGCCGCGTTCACATCGCGAACCAGGTTGCGGATGTAATTGCGGCGGTTCAATACGTCCACCATCTTGTCCCGAACGCGGACGCGCTCTGCTTGATTGACCGCAGGTCCCTGGTTGACCAATTGATCCCACTGTTTCCACAGAGATTGCAATTCCTGCAGAAGGGACTCGTGTTTCACCTCAAGCGCATTCTTGTGTTTGTTGATATCGGCGGTCAGATCCGAATCATCGTCTCCCATCTTCTGGTTCATCCGGAGTTCTTCCAGCTGCATATTGAGTTCGAAAACTTCTTCCAGCAGGTCCGGAGGGACGATTTGTTTCTTTAATTCGCCGGTAGCGCGTGCCTGTTCGGTGGCGCTCTTGGACTGTTCCTCTAACGCGACGCCTTCCAGGTGCAAGAGATACTCGGTGCGCTTAATCGGATCGCGGAGCGTGCGATAGGCGTCGTTGAGCAGCGAGCTCTGTTCCAGGCTCCACTCTTGCTCCTGGCTGCCGGCGCGGGCGTTGAGATCCGGATGCAGCTTACGGCTGAATTCGTAAAAATCTTTTTCCAGCCCGGATACGTCAAGGTTCAGTTTTGGCGGCAGACCGAAGAACGTGAAGTAATCGACTGGAGTTGGCGGCTGAACCTTGCCGCATGACTCGCAGAAATGTGCAGCCCGCATAGAACCGCAGGACCAGCAAGTATGCGTATCGTCCGGAACTGGTTTGGTGCTGATCGCGGTCAGAGAAGATTTCGTCATTGCGTTCCAATTCTGTTGCACCAGACTTACAGGCGCTAAAGCTCAGCCCACGTTGTCGGGTGGCGCAAACGATCGCGGCGGAAGTCCTGCGCTACATAGCTCAGGCGGAGAACGAAGTTCCGCAGCCACAGGACTTCGTCGCTTGCGGGTTTACGAATACGAATCCCTGCTGCATCAACGTTTCCTGGTAATCCAGGATCATGCCGTGCAGGTAAATGAACGATTTCGGATCGACAAAAACGCGGACATCGTTGAACTGGAAAATGCGATCGCGTTCGCGCGGCTGTGTATCGAATCGGATGTTGTAGCTTAAGCCGGAACATCCGCCGCCCTGCACGCCGAGCCGCAGTCCACCCTGCTCAGGCGAAATGCCTTCCTTGGCCATCGCGCTTCGGATTTTCGAGATCGCCTTTTCGGTGACCGTGATTCCCTTGGCGGTGGCCTGCGGTATCGCGTTTTCGGTTGCAGTCGTCATAGTGAACCCGGCCATGAGCGACGAGCTTTGAGCCCCGATAAAATCCATGCTCGAGGCTCTCGACTCGAAGCTCGGTCCTATTTCGCTTCGGCAGCGACCGGCTTGGTGCTTTCCTGCTTCTTCTTCCAATCGCCGATCGCAGCGCGGATGGCGTCTTCAGCCAGCACGGAGCAGTGGATCTTAACAGGAGGAAGCGAAAGTTCCTTCACGATATCCATGTTCTTGATGGCGAGAGCTTCATCCACAGTCTTGCCTTTGACCCACTCCGTCGCGAGCGACGACGAGGCGATCGCAGAGCCGCAGCCGAAGGTCTTGAACTTTGCATCCTCGATGACATTCGTCTGAGGATTGACCTTGATCTGCAGTTTCATGACGTCGCCGCATTCGGGCGCGCCGACCAAGCCGGTGCCCACGTCGGTACTGCTCTTGTCCATCGAGCCGACGTTGCGCGGGTTATTGTAGTGATCGATCACTTTGTCGCTATAAGACATTCGTTTCTCCTGAGCTTTTCTGAAATCTGTTACCGTCCTGCAGAAATGCGTTCTAGTGCGCTTCTCCAGCCCACTTCACATCTTTCAAATTGATGCCTTCTTTTGCCATCTCATACAGCGGAGAAAGTTCGCGCAAGCGCTCAACGGTCTCGATGACGCGGTCGGCCACATAATCGACTTCAGCTTCGGTATTGAAACGTCCGATGCCGAAGCGGATTGAACTGTGTGCCAGATCGTCACCAGTTCCAAGAGCCTTCAATACATAAGATGGCTCCAGCGTCGCAGAGGTGCACGCTGATCCGCTGGAAACTGCAATATCGTTGATGCCCATCAAGAGCGACTCACCCTCAACGTAGGCGAAGCTAATGTTCAGATTCCCGGGCAGACGATGCTCCATGGAGCCATTGATGTAGGCTTCGTCCAAGCGGCCCATAATGCGGTCGCGCAGACGATTGCGCAGTCCCGCGAGACGGCAGGATTCCTGTGCCATCTCCTCCTGCGCAAGAGAGCAGGCCTTGCCCAGACCGACGATGCCAGGAACGTTGAGAGTTCCCGAACGCATGCCGCGCTCGTGGCCGCCCCCATCGATGATCGCGGAAATCTGCACGCGCGGATTCTTGCGCCGCACGTAGAGCGCTCCCACTCCTTTGGGTCCATACATCTTGTGACCGGAGATCGACGCCACGTCGATGTTCTGCTTGATTACGTCCACCGGCACCTTGCCGACCGCCTGGGTCGCGTCCGTATGGAAGATCACGCCACGTTCGTGACAGAGCTTGCCGATTTCCGCGACCGGCTGCAAGACGCCGATCTCATTGTTCGCGAACATGATCGAGACCAGGATGGTCTTGTCATCCATCGCGCGCTTCAGATCATCGAGATCGATCAGGCCGTCTTTCTGCACCGGCATATACGTCACTCGATAGCCGTACTTTTCCAGGCGCTTGCAGGTGTCGAGCACGGCCTTATGCTCGGTCACGGCCGTGATGATGTGGTTACCCTTCTCGCGGTACATCTCGGCGACACCCTTGATGGCGAGGTTGTCGCTCTCGGTGGCGCCGGAGGTGAAAATAATCTCTTTGGTGGTGGCGCCAACCAGCTTTGCGATGCGCTCGCGCGCCGTCTCGACGCCCTCTTCCGCGGCCCATCCGAAGGAGTGGTTGCGGCTGGCGGCATTACCAAATTTCTCGATGAAGTAGGGCAGCATCTCTTCCAACACCCGTGGATCCATGGGGGTGGTGGCGTGGTTGTCCATGTAAATCGGCAGCTTCACACCCTTACCGTTTGTGTGCAGCGTCTCAACATCTGCCTGGGGGATCTTTACATCCGTGCTCATTGATTGCTCTCCTGCTTCCTATTGACTTCGATGAATCTTCGAATCGATTCGCTTCAGCTGATCGTAACTAAGTCGCTCGCTTTGGCAGCTACCGCGCTGACCTCGTCGGGTTCTTCCCGCATATGCGAAATCTTGATTCGCTTCAACACCGACTCGATGCTCTCATTCACCTTGCGCAGCGGTTCGCGAATATTGCAACGGTCGCTCTGGTCGCACTCCCCGCGCACCGTAATGCACGAGGTGATGAACAGTGGCCCGTCAATCGCTTTTATTACCTCAAAAGCCGAAATCGTGTGCGCTGGGCGGGCCAAGGTGTATCCACCATTCGTCCCGTGCTGCGACTGCAAAAGCCCTGCCTTCGCGAGGCGCTGCAGAATCTTCGCTAAAGCCTCAGGAGGAATGCCATATGCGTCCGCGACGTCCTTCGCACTGCGTGAGCCCTGGCTGGCGCGCTCGGCGAGATGCTTCATCGCCATCAGCGCGTAATCCGCCTTTTTTGTCAGCTTCAGCAGACAGTTGCTCCTCTGCAAATCCGACCAATCCGGTCGGATAAAATTCCGACCTTTTCCGTCGCCATTCATTTTACGTCACTTCCTGTAATGACGGCAAGTCGCTGCAGGGAATGGGGAATCTAAGCAGTGAACGGTAACTCACTAGTACTAAACAGGTTATCCCAGTGCGATTAAATCGGTCGTATTTTACGTCCTTGCAGCAACCCGGCCGAAACCAATGTCCGTTACAAATTCACGACAGCCTCTCGGTTGGGGGCTTGACAAGCCGCAAAGCCGTTCTAAAATACCGGAAATTCCGGTGAAAATGTCTACCCCTCAACCGATGTTCCTCGCATGCAGTCCGGAGATATGACGCCAAAGTCGCCCGTCCCCCCGCAAAGTGTAGGTATGAAGCAGCCCTGCAAACATCCGCGCGTGCAAATCGTAAGCCGCGACGAAGAGTCCGAATTCGTTGAGTGCAAAGAGTGCGGCGAGATCTTCGAGTCCAGCGAGTTCAAGGACATGAATATCGAAGAGACAGCTCCGGACAACGAGATCTGACGCTGACGGTGACCCCCGTAACTTAACTTCCGCCTTTCCACTGGTACGCCCAAGTCTGCCCTGTTAGTGTGCGGGCGGGGATGAGTGTAGCTGTGTCCCCGCCTGGTTCGTAATGCCTAAAGTCGCCCTAGTCGTCGACGATTCGATGCTGGTCCGCTACACGGTCTCTCGCTTTCTCGAGGAGCGGGGATTTACCGTAGAGGCGGCTACGAATGGCAGAGAAGCTCTGGATGTCCTGGAGCGGGTTCATGCAGAACTGATCGTGACCGACATGCAGATGCCGCAAATGTCGGGAAGCGAACTCATCACCGTCTTGAAGAGCAAACCCGAAACTTGCGATGTCCCCATCATCGTAATCACAGGCCGTGCCAGCGGCTTCGCGGAAGGTGACAAGCGCGCGAATTTCGCCATTTCTAAGGATATAGAGGTGGATGCGCAACTGGAGAAGGCGCTCAGTGAGATCAACGGGCTGTCAGCCCGCAAGCATTCCGCAGGGAAATAGTTTTCCCTAGTAGTTCTCCATTTCGTCCCAAGGCAATCCAGCAATGATCGGTTCGAGTCACAGTAATGGCAGCGGTGTCCTGTTCCTGAAAGCTATGGGAATCGCTGGATTACCTATTTTCGTGGCTTGCCGTGCTGCGCCCTCAGATGAAGGTGTATTGGGGCCGCCGGGGCGCGAACCGTGCCTTGATGTCGCAGCAAAGCAAAGTAGCGTCTGCAATCGCTGTAACCGGATGGTGCTTGGGGGTGTTCGGGGCCAATCAGAAACTGGCGGTGGGACTTTTTCTATTGGGATTCGTTGTTGCGGTGATTCATAGTCGGGAAGATGAAAAAGAGCACGCCGCTCGAACCGGCTTACCTACTAGAAAACGTTCGACGCCGCAGGATTACTGGCTGGCATTTTGTTTGATGGATGGAGTCATCCTATCCATCCTAACGTTTGCTTTGGTGCGCGATCACTTGTACCCTCCCATCACGGACGAGGCAAAGAGCATTCACGTGATGGGCATCGTCCTGTTTGTGCTGCTCTTGGTGGCGACTGTTGCCCTGTACTTGAATCGCCCGAACAAAACGTCGACGGGACAACAAGAATAGAGCCTTACCTCAGCACCATTCCCGCTTCTGCGGAGAAATCCATCGGCGCAAATTCCTTAGCTAAAAATTTCGGATAGGCCGCGGCCGCGATCATCGCCGCATTGTCAGTCGAAAGCGGGCGGGAAGGGAAGTACACGGGCAAGCCCTGCTTTGCTCCCTCACGCTCGAAAGTCTGCCGAAGTTCCTGATTGGCCGCAACTCCTCCGGTGACAAGCAGAGTGGCCACGTTGTAAGCGTCGGCTGCTGCCAAAGTCCTTCCTGCCAGGTCTCCAATGATAGAGCGCTGGAAAGACGCCACCAGATCCAGCGTGTCCTTATCGGTGTGGGCCAGGTAGTCTTCGAGTTTGGGCTTCGAAATTTCGATAAGAGCCTTTCGCCGAGCCTCAACTGCCGCGTGCATGTGATGCGCTTCCACGTATCGCAGTATGGCTGTCTTGATGCCGCTATAGGAGAAATCGAATCGCTGACGATCATCGTTCGGATCGACGACTCGGCCGTCAGCTCTGCCGCGGCGATCGCGATGCTTGATCTGAGCCGGCGGGAACTTCACCGCATTCGGGTTCCCATGCGGCGAGAGGCGATCGATCACGGGGCCGCCCGGGTATCCCAGCCCGAGAAGTTTCGCGACTTTGTCGAAAGCTTCGCCGGCGGCGTCGTCGCGTGTGTGGCCAATATTTTCGTAGGTCCACGCCTCACCTTTTTGAGAAGCGAGATAGAGGTGAGTGTGCCCTCCTGAAACGACAAGAGCGAGCACGGGGAACTGCAACTCGTGATTTCCTTTTTGCCGCTTCTCGAGCAGCACTGCGTGGATATGCCCTTCGAGATGGTTGACCGCGATCAACGGTTTTTCGAGGGCGAAGCCCAAAGCTTTCGCATAGCTGATCCCCACCAGTAACGCTCCCGCAAGCCCAGGACCCTGTGTCACCGCGATGGCGTCGACGGAATCGTAGGTGTGCTTCGCTTCCGCCAATGCCTGCCGCACCACGGGCACGATCGCTCGGAGATGCTCGCGGGATGCGAGTTCCGGGACAACGCCTCCATATGGCTGGTGAGTTGCGATTTGAGAAGCTACGACATTCGAGATCAGTTGCTCGCCCGAACGCACTACCGCCGCGGCCGTTTCATCGCAGGAGCTCTCGATCCCAAGAATGTAAGCATCGGACATGTAGATATTCTAGTGCACGCCTATTATTGCCAGCGACAATCGAGGACACTGACCAGCTAAGACCAGTGTTCCAGTATTGAATCAGTCTCCCAATGAGCTATCAAAAGCGGCGGACAAGCAGCCACGCCCTCCTATTCCAGTTTTACATCGTCGATCTGAAAATCGAACTTGCCTGCGGTTGGACCGCCGACGAACAAAATCGCTGAGATATCGTGACCATCGGTTCCGTTGAAGGCGGAAAACGGGATGCTGAATTGTTTCCAGTCAGAGCCGGTCGTGAAGGTTTGCTGTGATGGAATCCGGCCTCCGCTCGCGGTGAAGAAGAGTACGCGATAGGTTTGACCGTCCCCTTTAGCAAAGAACGAAATGCTCTTCTTCGAGGACAAGTTCACGGGTACGAACGGCTGCGACCCGGGCGAGAACATCACGCCGGACCAGGCGTAGGGAAGTCCGGCATCGATCACGCCGGAGATATCGAGTGCGTGTTTGCTTCCGTTCGCACCGCCATCCACCACTTTCATCTCACCGGTGGATTTGCCGCCAGCGATACTGTCGGTGGAAAACATCCAGCCGGCGCCGAATTTGGCCTTCGGTGAGCTGTCTTCGAAATCGCTGATGAGGCTCAGGTCCGCCGCGGACGGTGGCGCTTGTGCGGCTTGGGCTGCTTCCTGTTTGCTCTTCTCAACGCCGGCCCGATAACTTGCACGATCGTCCTCCACTCCCAGCTCCCAGACTGAAATGATGTCCCGTGTTGCCAGGACGTCGGTGGTCGGATCGCCCTTCACCAGAAGCAAGTCTGCGCGCATGCCGGGAGCGATGACTCCACGATCGTTCAGATGAAACGCCGCAGCGGGAACCGATGTCGCGGAGGCTAACGCCTCTCTCGGTGTCAGTCCGGAGCGAACCAGCAATTCCAGTTCACGATGAACGCTGACGCCATGGGAGGTGCCGGGATTAGGAGCATCGGTTCCCGCAAGAATCGGAACGTGCGCCGCCTTCAGCTGGGCGACAGTTTCTTCGGCATATTTTTCGCTGAGCGCGGTCGAGAACTTCGGGAATGACCGCTTCAGATTGGCGACATCGTCGGGGGTGAGGTAGGGAGCGAGGCGGGAGTCGGTGGTGAGCGATTCGCCGCTGGCTTGTCCACTGACGCTCTCAAGCACGTTGAGTGTGGGCACGACGAAGGCGTGATGCGCCGCAACGATGTGCGCAAAATCGGGGGCGGGAGGGCTGTCGGCAAAGAGATGGGCGAGGCCGTCCGCTCCCGCTTCGATGACCTCACGCCCATCCGATTGTTTGCCGATGTGAACAACTGCGATCTTGCCGCGCCTGTGAGCAGCATCGATGAGTGCCTTCACGGTCTCTCTGTCGAGCGTCGGGCGGTGCGACCCGTAGGCGCTCGCATCGTCCACAATGATCTTGATGTAGTCGGAACCTTCGGCAATGCGTGCATCCACCCAGGCCTGTGCCTCGGCGGGCGATGAGAGAGTTGGAATCTGAATTCCGTATTCTGTCCCGTGGCCGCCGGGTGCGGTGGCCAGCGTGCCCGCAGAGCGCAGGTCAGCCAAGTCGAGATCTTTCCCTTCAGCTTGATCCTTTTTCACCTGCTGCATGTATTTCACATCGGTAAACATGTCGAGTTCGGTAGTGACGCCGAAGATTTCGGCTTCTTTCAGAGCATCGCCCCAGGCATGAGTGTGCGCGTCGATTAGCCCGGGGAGAAGGGTATCTCCTGGTGCATCGATCACTTTGAGGTCCGAGGGTACTTTCAAAGATTTCCCAACGGCTTTGATCTTGCCGTTTTCGATCCAGACATCGGATTGATCAAGAACCTTCCGTCCGTCGAATACTCGGGCGTTTCGAACAACAAAGCTGTTGCTGTTGTCGGCGCTGGCCATGAAGAATGCGGGAGCTGAGAGCAGCAGGCAGAAGACCGCCCAGCCAAGTACTCTCAGAGTTGAGGCGAGTTTTCTCGATTTCATTGGGTGTCTCCATAGCGAAACAGATTCGTCGAACCTCAGTGCCTTCTGGCGGCCGGATCACTCCGACACGACCATGTTCGGTCAGGCCTGTGGTTGTCACCAGTGCAGTCCGTCACGTGGCCAGCGTGACAAACGTCATGTGCAAAGCACTGCTTGACACCGGTCTCACGAGAATTTTGAATCGGAAGTGAGCGGTATCATAAAACTGCGAGACACAGATGCAGGAGTTCGCTACCTCGATCGTCCAGACCCTGCGCCAGCGAGGCTTCCAGGCCTATCTGGCCGGCGGATGCGTGCGCGACCTGTTGCTTCGCTGCGAGCCGAAAGACTACGACGTGGCCACCAGTGCTACTCCTCAACAGGTCATGCAGATTTTTCCTGAGACCTACGCAGTCGGCGTGCAATTCGGAGTGGTCCTAGTTCCTGTGCCTGAGGCGCAAATTGCGGCTGAGGCTTCTTCAAGGGCCCATGCAGTCGAAGTCGCGACGTTCCGCAGCGACATCGGGTGTTCCGACGGAAGGCATCCCGATGAAGTCCGCTTCAGCCAGAATCCACAGGAAGATGTGGCGCGGCGCGACTTCACCATCAATGGCATGATGCTCGATCCGTTGAGCGGAGAAGTGTTGGACTATGTTGGCGGCCGCAGCGATCTTTCCGCCGGGATTATCCGTGCAATCGGGGATCCGGAACGCCGATTCGCCGATGACAAATTGCGTATGTTGCGAGCGGTGCGGTTTGCGGCACGATTTGAATACGAGATCGAAGCTGCAACTTTCACGGCCGTGCAGAAGGTCGCCGATCAAATCCGTGTGGTGTCGCGAGAGCGCGTGCGCGACGAACTGACTCGTATGCTGACAGAGGGCCATGGGCGCCGCGCATTCCTGCTGCTCGATGAAAGCAGTCTACTGCGCGAAGTCCTGCCCGAGATTTCGGCAATGAAAGGCGTCGAACAACCGCCTGAATTCCATCCCGAAGGTGACGTGTTCATACATACGTTGCTGCTGCTCGAGAATCTGCCGCAACCCTGTCCGCCATCTCTGGCTTGGGGTGCGTTGTTACACGATGTTGGCAAGCCGCCAACGTTTCGTGTTGCGCCCGATCGCATCCGGTTCGACGGACATGTAGAGGTCGGCGTGAAGATGGCGGAGAAGATTTGTCGTGAGCTCCGTTTTTCGAATGACGACACTGAACAGATTCTGGCACTCGTCGACAACCATATGCGATTCGGTCATGTGGGCCTCATGAAAGAGTCGACGCTAAAGAAGTTTCTCCGATTGCCTGAATTCGATCAGCATCTGGCATTGCATCGCGCCGATTGCCTCGCCAGCCACCGGAATTTGGCCACGTATGAATTCATCCGGCAGAAACGGGCGGAAATTCCTGCCGAAGAAGTGCGGCCTTCGCCGCTCGTTACGGGCGATGATCTGATTGCGGCAGGACACGTCCCGGGGCCCAAGTTTCGCGAGATTCTGAACGCCGTCGAAGATGCGCAGCTTGAAGGCCGACTGCCATCGAGGGATGCGGCACTTGAATTTGTTCGGCGGGAATTTCCGGTGAGTGTGACCGACGAACGGCGTATTTCCGGATGTTAAAATCAAGTTCTCTCACGACCTTTTCCAGAGAGAGGAGCGCGGTTTGGAGTTAGCTGGTTCAGATCTAGAAAAAATCGTGGCCCGATCTTTACGGCAAGTACCTCCCGCGCAGGCGCCTCTGCTGGCATGGCCCGTTGTCTGCGGCTCGGCCGTCGCAGAGCGTACGCGGGCCGTGAGCTTCCTCGACGGCGTGCTGCGGGTCGCGGTGGCCGATGCCGGATGGCGATCGGAGCTGCAGTCGCTTGCACCTCGTTACCTGGCATCCATCAACCGCTACACCACAGAACCTGTGCGAAGAATTGAATTCGTCATCAGCGGCAAAGAGAGCGCAGACGTTCGCTAGTCCCACTCATGAAGGTTACGGAAAAAGATGTTGCCTATGTCGCGGATCTCGCCAACCTCGACCTCACGGATGAGGAGCGCAGCGGAATGGTTCGCGATCTAAATTCGATCCTGGATTACGTCGACCGCCTCAACGAACTCGACACTGCAGACGTGCCGCCGATGGCGCAGGTTTCGGCTCGCTATGGAGTCGATCGGGCCAAGCAGGGAGGTGAGCGCTTTGCATACGCCAATCGCGAAGATGTCGTAGAGGGCCTGCGAAAGTCTCTGCCTCATGAGGAAGCGCTGGCGAATGCGCCGGATGCGGACGAGAATTTCTTCCGAGTGCCGAAAGTGATCGAACGCTAATTCGCCAAGCTCTGTTTTTGCCGAATACCGAATGAATCTGACCTCTCTCACCATCGAAGCGGCGCGCTCTGCCATCGAAGAGCGCAAGACGACTGCGCTCGCTTTGACCGAAGCGCATTATGCCCGAATCCAAAAAGAAGACGGACAGATCGGCGCTTACCTCACATTGTCTCGGGAACGCGCACTAGAGCAAGCGGATCGTATCGATCGATTGGCTGCTAAAGGGAAACCGTTACCCCCTTTGGCGGGCATCCCCTTTGGCATTAAAGATGTGATGAGCACTCGCGGCGTACGCACGACGGCAGGCTCGAAGATCCTCGAGAGATATATTCCTCCGTACGACTCCACCGCAGTGCAGCGTCTGGAAACTGCCGGGGCCGTGATACTCGGCAAGATGAATTGCGACGAGTTTGCCATGGGCTCGTCGAATGAGAACTCGGCGTACCAGCCGGTGCGTAATCCGCGAGATCTGACGCGAGTTCCGGGTGGATCGTCCGGCGGTTCTGCTGCAGCGGTAGCGGCTGATATGGCAATCTTCACTCTCGGGTCTGACACTGGAGGCTCGATCCGGCAACCAGCCTCGTTCTGCGGCGTCGTCGGGCTGATGCCAACATACGGTCGCGTCTCGCGCTACGGGTTGATTGCGTTTGCTTCGTCCCTCGATCACATTGGTCCGCTGACAAAGACCGTGAAAGATGCCGCCACGGTGCTGCAAATAATCGCCGGCCGGGACCCGATGGATTCCACTTCGGCTGACGTTCCAGTTCCGGATTACGTTGCCGAACTCGAAAAGCCCGTGCGCGGACTCAAATTGGGTGTCGCGAAAGAGTATTTCGGCGAAGGACTGGACGAAGAAGTGCGCCAGGCCGTTGAGGCAGCTATTGAAAAGTTGAAAAGTCTTGGCTGCGAGATCGTTCCCGTATCACTCCCGCATACTCCGTATGCAATTCCGACTTACTACCTGATCGCTACGGCTGAAGCTTCGTCGAATCTAGCGCGCTACGACGGCGTCCGCTACAGTCACCGCGCGCGTGGAGTGAAAACGCTTTCGGAAATGTACCGCCGCAGCCGCGACGAAAGATTCGGCGCCGAGGTAAAGCGCCGGATCATGCTTGGTACCTACGCGTTGAGTGCCGGATACTATGACGCTTATTACCTGAAGGCGCAGAAAGTGCGCACACTGCTGACGCGAGACTTCGAGCAGGCGTACACGAAGGTTGATGCGGTCGTCACGCCCACGAGTCCGACAATCGCGTTTCGTCTCGGAGAGAAGTCCAACGATCCGTTGGCGATGTACCTTGCCGATATCTACACGGTCACTGCGGACCTCGCAGGCATTCCAGGGATTTCGATTCCTTGCGGCGAGACGCGGGAGAAATTGCCGATCGGGCTGCAGATTCTGGGCAAACACTTCGACGAGGCCACCATTCTTCGTGTGGCCCACGCCTACGAAAAAGCCTAAGGTTTCTCGTCTAATTCTTCGTAGTAGCGTTCACCGGCACAGGCGCGGCAAAGAACCCGTCCGTCTTTGTGAACTTCTCGTCGGAAGTTAATTCCTTCGCCACATTCTTCGCATGAGATTCGCTCGCCCTTGTATCCGGGAAATTCTTCTGGCGGCAGTTCGACCTTCACCCATTGCGATGTGAACAGATCGTTGTCCGCCATCTCCCGATAGGCAAGCATCTGCTGATGATTCCGGTTTTCAATTTCAGGATGCATTTGCCGGGCGAGGCTCTTCGAAGATTCTTTCGCGGCGATGCGGACTGCTTTTCCGCCGTTAATGTCGACAAAAGTTGCGGCCATCTTCCCCCAGTCACGAAATTTCAGGGCGCGCTTGCCTAGGCGGCATCCGGTGACGACGGCCACCGCGTCCGTCGCGCAACGATCGATTTCGACGAATGTGACCAGTCGTTTACGGTCTTTTCCCTGTGGATCGTCGATGCCGAGTTTCTGCAAACCGTACATAGCAAGGCGGACCCCAAGAACCTGCCCGGCACAGAGATGTCCGTGGGCCTGTTCAGCGTCGTGGAGGTATTCATCAAAGGACTTCACAAGAGAGCTTTCAGCGATCAGCCGTCGACTTTCAGATTACCATCGCCAGCATGACGAGGGAGGGGACTATTTTCTACGCCAGCGAATCCCGTCTTTGGTGATTTCCACGAGGACGCCGACTTCAGTCAGTTCGGCGCGGATCGCGTCTGATCTCTTAAAATCACGGGCGGACCGGGCTGCTTTCATCTCTTCAATCTTTGTCTCGATCTGGGCGTCCGAGAGTTGTCCGCTGTCGATCACGGCTCGCAATTCGTCGCTGATATCTTTCTCGCGCTCCTCGGCGACAGCCCAGTCGAAAACCTGCTTCATCTTCGCCGCGTCTTTGTCTTCCAGTACTGCGAAAATCTCATCGAACTTCGTTAAAGCTGAAAGCAGCGCCGAGACGTCGTCCTTTTTTACCGAGCCGGTATCGAATGCAGTATTGGCTTGCCGTACCATCTCGAAGATCGCGGCCTGGGCCTGTGCCGTATTGAGATCGTCATCGAGCGCCGCGCGCATGCGGTCAATTGCCTCGGTTGCCAGAGCTCGTATTTGCGGGTTCGACCCATCTCCGAAGTTCCCCGCGCTCAGCCGCAGATGGAAGTTTCGCAACCGGTCCACCGAAACTGCAGCCTGCTTCAGCCCATCGAACGTAAAGTTTAGCTGGTTACGATACGGAACCGAAGTGAGCAGATAGCGGAGCGAAGACGGCTTGTGCCCCTTTAATACGAGATCGCGAAGAGTAAAGAAATTTCCCAGGCTCTTCGACATCTTCTCGCCTTCCACCAGCAGGAAACGCGCATGAAACCAGAAGTGAGAGAATGGCTTTCCGGTCAGAGATTCTGATTGAGCGATTTCGTTTTCGTGATGCGGAAATATCAGGTCCTCACCTCCGGCATGCAGGTCGAAGCTCTCGCCGAGTTCTTCCATCGACATGACAGAGCATTCGAGGTGCCATCCCGGGCGCCCGGGTCCAATCTTCGTTTCCCAGAAAGCCTCGCCAGGCTTGGGAGCTTTCCACAGAGCGAAGTCGCGGGCGCTGTCTTTGTCGTACTCGTCCACATCCACCCGCGCGCCGTCGAGCATGCTTGAGAAATCTTTTTTCGACAGCTTGCCGTATTCAGGGAACTTGGCGATGCGAAAGTAATACGAACCGTCGTCGGTGCGATAGGCAAGTCCTTTCTCGACGAGCTTCGAGACAAAATCGGCCATCCCAGGAATGTGTTCGGTAGCGTGCACCAGAATCGGCTGCTCGATGCCGATCATGGCCGCATCTTGGAGAAATGCCTTCTCGTATTTCGCAGTGTATTGCTGCACGCTGATGCCGTCTCGCGCGGAGTTGCGAATGATCTTGTCGTCCACGTCGGTAATGTTCATGACGTGCCGGACCGTGTATCCGCTCTGCCGTAAAAACCTCCGCAGCAGATCGACGGCGATAAATGTGCGGAAGTTGCCAATATGCCCGTAATCGTAGACAGTCGGGCCGCAGGCATACATGCGGACTTCAGAGTCGCAGAGGGGGCGAAACTCCTCCACTTGCGAGGACATCGTATTGAAGAGACGAAGGGCCATGGTGAGTTAAAAAGGCGCGAAACGAACTTAAGATTTTAGGGGCCGACGAAAGGGCCGGTCAAATTCACGTCGCCGGCGTCTGCGGCGGCGGCAGCGCATGCTGGTGTTCACGCAGACGTTGCTGCACCAGGATGACGTAGTGCAGCGCGGAAACGATTGTGAAAAGAAAAGTCGCACGCAGGAAAACCGTGCGGGCTATCCAGATCCAGCGCTGCGGATGAACTTGGAGCAGCAATACAAAAAAGACCGCAGCGATTTGTGAGACCGTGTTGGCCTTTCCGAAAATGCTAGGCCGGAAGTTGCGCAGGCCGGCAATCGCAAACAGCACCGCGCTGGCTGCCAGAATCGAAATATCCCGGCTAAAAACGACCACCGTATACTTCCATGGAATTTTGTGGAGGATGGAGAGAACCAGAAAAATCGTGCTGAGCAGAAGCTTGTCCGCGATTGGGTCGAGATATTGTCCGAGCAATGTTTGCTGATGAAGGGTGCGGGCGAGCAGCCCATCCAGGCCATCACTGAAACCTGCGATAACAAATACAATCAGAGCCCAGAGGTAGTGGCCGTCCACCAGGTGAATCACGATAAACGGAACGAAGACCATCCGCAGAAGGGTGAGCTGGTTGGGAGCGGTAAAAACTTGCGAAAGCTTCAAGCCTGCTCCTCCGGACTTTCACCTGTGTGCCCAATGGCTATCTGGGCTCGACCCGCTGCTTGAGGCGCCAGCGCGGCCGAGGGCTCCAGGCCTGTCTTGGCCAAAAAACGCTGCGACAGAGACGGCAGATTCCCATCTGGCATATCAAGTTCAACACGCTCGATGCGATGCATCGGGAAAAAGACCACCGCAGCCGTGAAAGGCTCGCCATCCCGCACCATTACCGTGAGATCCTCAAAAGAAGCGAGTTCCACGCCGCTCAGACTAAGCCCTGCTGGAGCCAGTGCCAGAATCATTCCCCAGAATTTTTCCCGTGGGGTCGATAGCGTCGCGATTACCAATGCACCAGGGAGGAAAGGTTCTTTGGGTCCCCCTTGTCCCACTGGATCACTGCCCCCAAGTGTTGCCATGCCAAGATTGTCGCTGGGGAGAAGCTTGCATTGCAAATGCCGAGGCGTCGTACATTGGTTTGCGTTTGTTTCAAATTTTGGGTGAAGCTCTGGACTCCGGTATGCTGAGCGGAACATGCACGCTGCCGATGCCAGTCCGGTGATCGAGTTTCGTGACGTTTCCTATCG
>Ga0070735_10000400_pt1 | contig 49007 bp, 38 predicted proteins | sample Coa_R1_FD_66443 | JGI IMG/M metagenome (GOLD analysis project Ga0070735, IMG submission 66443) | Surface soil microbial communities from Centralia Pennsylvania, which are recovering from an underground coalmine fire - Coalmine... | ecosystem: Environmental > Terrestrial > Soil > Unclassified ... | reverse complement strand
TTCCCTAAAGCATAACCTTTCTTATATCCACCTGTTTGCTGCAAGATATACCAGCAGTGAAGCAGTATGCCCACAATGACGAACACCAAACCTGTGGATACGCTTGCAAGACTTATACGAAGCATTCTGCATCTCCTTTTTCGCGTAATCCCAGCGACGACCAAAAAGATGAATCGCGTTCTTCACTTTCTTTTCGACACAGATGATGGTGACGGATGGCCGGAACTCAGACTCGGGATAACTCTCCATCGCGCGATTGATGGCGACGCGCGCCTTCGTCGCCTGGACCCGCACAATGTGACGCGCGTTGATCGTTACCTCGAAATACCTCAGGTCTTTACAGCGCCGCCTTATCGACCACAAAGTTCTCCATAACCAGCGTGTCCATTTCGCTCGTGCGAAATGTATGGAACGCATTGGCGGGAGTATTGACCACCGGTTCACCTTTCAGGTTGAACGAGGTGTTCAAGATCACGGGTACGCCGGTCGCCTGCCCAAAGCGCTGGATCAGCTTGTAATACCGTGGGCTTTCGTCCTGGAAGACGGTCTGCAAGCGTCCGGTGCCGTCCACGTGCGTGATGGCAGGCAATGTGTCGTGCTGCGACTGGACAACCGGAACCACATACAACATGAAGCGCGCTGGATAGTGCTGGGTAGCGTGCGGCAGCTCAAAATATTTCTCGGTACATTCGGCCAGAACGGATGGCGCAAATGGACGATAGGGTTCGCGGAACTTGATCTTCGCGTTGACGATGTCTTTCATCTCAGGATTGCGGGGGTCGGCAATGATGCTGCGGCTGCCAAGCGCGCGCGGGCCCCACTCGAAGCGGCCTTGAGACCAGCCGACCACTTTGGCGTTCATCAGGTGGTCGACTACCGTGTCCACGATTTCGTCTTCGTTGTTCAATCGGCGGAAAGGAATATTGTTCGATTTCAGGAACTCGCTGATTTCTGATTCCGAATTCGCACGTCCCCAATAGGCATGCTTCATGGTGAAGTTGCGGGGCTTGCCCATCAACGTGTTATAGGCCCAAAGCGCTGCACCCAACGCACCGCCGCCGTCTCCGGCCGCGGGTTGAACGTACAGTTCTTCGAAATCCGTTTCCCGCAGAATGCGTGAATTCGCTACGCTGTTCAGGCCCACGCCTCCGGCAATGCATAAGCGCTTCATGCCGGTTTGCTTCTGAACGCTGCGTGCCATGTTCAGCAGTACTTCTTCCGTCACTTTCTGAATGCTGGCAGCAATGTCGGCGTAATGCTGGTTGAGTTTACACAGTTCCTGATAATTCGCAGGCGGCGCGCCAAAGTATTTTGGGAAACCAGTGCCTTCCGTGAAGAAATTCAATTTCACCGGTCGCGGATCGCCAAACAGATCCACGAATTTCGAATTGAAGGTTCTATCTGTGGAGTGATGGAAGGAGAAGTACTCCATGTTCAGGTGGAAAGAGCCGTCTGCGTTCTGATGGATCAGCTTCCAGACCTTGTCCACATAGATGGGGTTCCCATAGGGCGCCATGCCCATGACTTTGTATTCGCCTTCGTTGACTTCGAACCCGAGGAATGCAGTGAAGGCGCTATAGAGAAGTCCGAGCGAGTGCGGAAATTCAATCTGCTTGTGCAGCTTGATGTGATTGCCTTTGCCCGTGCCGTATGTGGCAGTGACCCATTCGCCTACACCGTCAACAGTTAGGATGGCGGCTTCATCAAACGGCGAACACAGGAACGCGCTGGCCGCGTGAGAAAGGTGATGTTCTGAGAACAAAACCTTATCTTTGGCAATGCCGAGTTCTTCCTGCAAGGTGGTAGCAACCCACATCTTGTCGAGCATCCACGAAATCATCGACTCGCGAAAGACCTTCCATGATTGCGGATAGGTCTGCAGGGCCGTCATCAGAATGCGGTCCAGCTTGCGGAAAGGCTTCTCGAAGAAAACGACGTAGTCGAGATCGTTGCCGGCTATGCCGCCCTGCTCGAGACAGAACTTAATGGCGTTCTTGGGAAATCCGTAATCGTGCTTAATGCGAGAGAAGCGCTCTTCTTCGGCGGCAGCGATCACGTTGCCATCGCGCAGAAGAACGGCGGCGGCGTCATGGTAGTAACAAGAAATTCCTAGGATGTCCACGGTTATTGTTTCCTGGCCCAGTCTAAGTCGTAGGCTTCATCGGGATGGTCGAGCCACTGGACGGGGGCTTTCTTGATGCGAAGAGGATCGGAGAACAAGCGCGCGGCCAGCCCAAAGGGCAGTACCAGCACGCCGTAAAAAACTGTCAGCAGCACGCGCGCCTGAAAGTTGCCGATCTTATGAGCAATCTTCTTCCAGCCCGCCCACGCGCGCTTTAAGAAATCCAGCATGGCCTCTCCTAGAACAACGTGTAAATGAACGGCGCGATCGCCGAACTCTGAGCCAGCACGATGAGTGCGCCCAACAGGAACAGAACGACGATCATGGGCACCAGCCACCACCGTTTGTTCTGCATGAAAAACGAAAACAGCTCGCCCGCAACTCCGAGATTTCGTGACGCAGTTCTAACAAACTTCATAGCAGTTCCTCGTATCTCGCGATTTCGCTTTCAACGTTACCGGATAAACAGGTGCGGCATCAGAGGTGGGAACTCGGCCCAACCATGTGGCCCCGCGCAACACGAAGCGAAGGTCTAATGTAACAGCTACGTCGAGCTTTTAGCGAGGAGACAAAGGACTGCTTGTCGATCGACTCCAAGAACCAACGGCCAATCGCGATAACGATCCGTATCTGTATGATAGATAAGCATTTCAGTATCAAATTACGAGTTCCATAATGGGCACAGAAGGGCCTGGTAAGTGGTTACTTTGCTGGCGTGCACTCGATTGCAATACCAATTGAGTTCCAAGAGACTTTCTTCCACATGACATAACGTTTGGCCCCGAATATCCTGACAAATGACTAGAAGTCTCCCCTCTGGACTGCCAAGATTGAAGCCGCCCTTTGTCGAACATTTTTGTCTCCCCCGAATGGCTGACCAGCCGTTCCTGAGTTTACGGAGAGACCAACGATGAATCTTAAGGCTCTGATCGCGCCCTTATTTTTGAGTGCCGTTGTTAGCACCGCGCAGGTGACGGTGACTACCTTCGAGGGGATCGATGCATCCACCGACCCATTGTCGGTCTATAGAGTCGATCCCAACGGAGCTGTCGGCACGAAGCAGTACCTCGAGTGGGTCGATCAGGCGTATCAGGGATTCGATAAGGTTACTGGCGCGCAGATCTGGACGCAAACCCAAAAAGCATCTACACCGTTTGTGCAAAACAATTTGACCGACTGCGAGACCAGTGGCGGCAACGGCGTCATCCTCTTTGATCATCTGGCTCTGCGCTGGATCATCGGCGTACGGGTTGGATCTCCTCCGCCTAACGGGAAAGGCTACTTTTACTGTGTTGCCGTTTCAAACACCGACGATCTCACAGCGAGCAACTTTGCCTGGTACACCTATGAGGTTGCGCTCGACCCCATTCTGACTGTCGGCTCCCTGGTCGGCTATCCAGATTATCCGCGCCTTGCCACCTGGCCGGATGCCTACTATGCAACATTCGACTTGCAGAATCCGAGCTCGGGATTTCGAACAGTTGGCGTTGCGGTCTGCGCCCTGGATCGCAATCACATGTTGACGGGAGCAGTTGCCAATCCGGCCCAGTGTTTCCGGTATCCGCAGATGCCGAACAACGTAAACTTTTTACAGCACACGCTGCTACCCGCTGACATCGATGGTACGACTCCTCCGCCGACGGGGACGGTTGAGTCTTTTGTCAGCATTCAAAATCCCACCGGGACAAACACAAGCTCGACCCAATTGAACCTCTGGCAAATGCATGTCGACTGGAACACGCCCGCGAACACGACATTTACCGGGCCGACGCCAATTACGGTCGCCGCTTATACACCCGGCTGTTACATCGTTTCCTCGCCGACGAATACATACTGCGTCCCGGAGCCCAGTTCGTCCACCACCCACGACTACATCGATTCGGTAGGCGATCGCTTGATGCACCGCTTCGCCTTCCGGCAGTTTCCGAACTATCAATCCTATTTGGTATCTCAAAGCGTAGCTGTGAATAGCACCCGCCAGACTGGCATCCGCTGGTATGAACTTGAGCCTTCGGGAAGCACGATGACGGTGGCGAATTATGGGACAATTAGTCCCGACAACAAGTACTTCCGATTCGTGCCCAGCTTGGCGCAGGACAAGGTCGGGAACGTTGCGATCGGCTACAGCGGTTCGTCTTCTGCGTTGCATCCTTCGATCGCCGGTTCCTACCTGAATTTGCCATCGAACAGCAACCCGACTGAGTTCTTAATCTTGATGGGTTCGGCGGACGTCGAGAACACTTCCTTTTGGGGTGGCTACACGAGCATGACAGTCGACCCGGTCGACGATTGTACGTTCTGGTATGTGAACGAATACCTGACCACTAACCAGGCTGGCAGCACGCGGACCTGGCGCACGAGACTCGCCAATTTTAAGTTGAGGGGCTGTCAGTAACGCTACAGACTGCGACGAAAACAGACAAAATGGTGAAACGATTCGCATCCAACCTCTTCCTCCTGATCATGAGCGTTATTCTCACGCTCGTGTTCGCTGAGGTAGCACTCCGCATTGCACATATTGGTTATCCAAGCCTCGGCGGAAAACTGGCCATCTTTACCTGGGACCCTTACACCGGTGTTGGCCTCCGTCCAGGTGCGTCCGGTTGGGCGCACACCGAAGCTGACGTGTTCGTGAGCATCAATCAAGGTGGGATGCATGATCGGGAACACAACCTGCAGAAGCCACCGAATACGTATCGAATCGCAGTGCTCGGCGACTCGTTCACCGAAGCTTTTCAGGTCCCGGTGGACAAAGCATTTTGGTCAGTGCTAGAGCGGAAACTTGATGGCTGCCCTGCATTGGGAGGCAAGAAGGTAGAGACCTTGAATTTTGGCGTATCTGGTTTCGGAACTGCGCAAGAACTGGAGATGTTACGTCATCGAGCCTGGCAGTATTCTCCAGATCTTGTGCTGCTGGCCTTCTTCACTGGGAACGACATTCAGAACAATAACCGCATTCTGCAACAGGACCCGTACCGTCCTTATTACATTGAGAAAGACGGCAAGCTGGCTTTGGACAACTCGTTCTTGAGTGAACCGGGCTTCAGGTCGCGGTTCGACAAGGCCCATCTATTCCTGTCCTGGGCGGTCGCTCATTCGCGCGTGTTGCAGGTGATGGCCGCCGCGAAGAATTATTGGTCTTCAAAGAACATTGACGGCGTCAAGCCTACGGAGATGGGTCTTGATGACGCGATCTATCACGCCCCTACTGATCCAGTGTGGCAAGACGCATGGCATGTCACAGACGATTTGCTCATCAGTATGAACAATGAAGTTATCACCCATGGCGCAAAATTCCTTGTTGTAACGCTCAGCAGCGGCATCCAGGTCGATCCTGACCCGACTCAGCGCCAACAACTCATGAAGCGCCTGGGCGTGTCTGACCTTTTCTACCCAGATTATCGTGTCAGAGACGTGGCCATGCGAGAGCATATTCCCGTTGAAACTTTGGCACCCATCTTCCAGCAGTACGCAATCGAACATGGAACTCAGTTGCATGGATTTCGTGGAAGCCGTCAAGGACACTGGAATGAAGCCGGACACGAACTCGCTGGCGAACTGATCGCAAACAAGGTTTGCACGGAGGTTTTGCCCAGCAAACCGGCTGGCACTCTAATTCCAAACGTAGCCCATAACTCAGGAGTCGGCTTGACCGATTCACAACCTATCACGAACAAAGCGAACTGAGCTCTGCAGTCCGGCCCGTCGGAACAGGGTTGTATCGCGGAATAGGAAAACAAAAATGACCCGGTCAGGCTTATCAATTCTCTGCATCCCGTTTCTGGTTGTGGCAGTCCTGCTTCCGGCATTGGCGCAAAACCAAAGCTTCACAGAGTGGCCAATACCAACGGCTAACAGCCTTCCGCTCCATATCACCGCGGTCAATACCAGTTCGTTTTATTTCACTGAAAGCAACAAGGATACGGTGGGCTTTCTGAACACTGCAGTGACCACAAATCAATTTACCGAATGGAGTCTGCCGGGTGGCGGGCTGCCCCACGGTATCGTGTATTCCTCGGGCGCACCAGTGTTCTGCGCATTCGGAAGCAACTATGTGGGAATCTTGAACCCCAGCACCTCTCAACTCACTGAGTGGCCGGTCCCCACGCCCAACTCGGGCCCCATTCACCTGGACGTCGCAGGGATTGGGTCGTTTTTCTTCACTGAAGCCAACGGGAACAACATTGGATTACTCAATACCACCAGTGCCCAGATTACCGAGTGGCCGATTCCCACAGCCTCATCCGTACCACGAGGCATCGTGGTTGGACAGGGAACGCAGGTTTTCTTCGTTGAATTGACTACTCAGAAGATTGGGATGTTGGACACGTCCACCAACACCTTCACAGAATGGACGCTTCCCTTGCATTTCTCCCAGGTCGAGCACGTCCGCTTTTATCAGGGTCTGGTGATTTTCGGTGACTTGGCATCAAGCTGGCTGGGTGCACTGAATCCTGCTACCAATGTGTTGGAGTCCGGACAGGCGCCGACGGCCAACGCCGCAATTCCCGATATTTTCATGTATTCCGGAATGCTCAATTTCACCGAGCGCACCGCAAACAAAGTCGGTCTATTCAATCCAGCCCACCAGAACATTCAAATGCAGAATCTCACTCCAGTCGTCAACCAAGTCGTACCTACAGTAACCAGTGTGCAGGCACAGACTGTGGGGCTATCGCCCGTTCAGACCACCGTGAAGGCAGTCAACACCAATGCTTCGGGAGTTGTAACTGGCCCATTCACCGAGTGGAAGGTTCCTACCACCGGTGGCGGACCCATGGGGATCAACGTCGTTGGGAATACGATTGTCTTCACCGAGTACTACGGCAATAAGATCGCTACCCTCTCGCCAGCTCAGTGATGGCGTCCGTGGCCTAACGCTTTTGGGGCGGCTCTTCGGAGGCCGCCTCCAACAAAATCGGCCTGCGGCTCACCGGAACCGTGTTGTTTGCAATCTTGTGGCTGACCCCATCGAGGTCCGTCCATTTTGTGTATTGTTGCGGAACGGACTTATCGGTCGCAGGGCAAACCACCGGAGATCCTTTGCACTCCTGTGATGTGTCGTACATCGCTAACATGGTGTTGCCTTTTTCGTCCGTAAGGGTACAGGTATAGGTTGTGCCTTTCGGAGAGCAGGGCTGCGTCATGCTCGCACCTTTCTCCACCGTCCATTTGTAAATCTGCACAAAAGCTCTTCCGCCCTTATTCAGGCGATCGTCGGGAATGCCGGTCCGGTCCGAGAGTAGCGCATTGGCGCCTCCGAAGTCCCATCCCCACCAGACCACAAGGGAAGTCCCGCGCCCCATGAATTGCAGCATGTACCGTGCGAAACACGCAGCGCGCATGTCCTCGTTTTCACTGGACATCGCTCGCGGGTAAAAGCAAGAGCCCTCGGTCATCCAGATGGGTTTTCCTTGATTGCCGGTCCGGGAGACGATTTCGTTCACGACATCGGTCAGATGTGGAACGTTGTACTTGATGTGCCCTTTGGGAAAATCAGCACTGAAGTAGGGATCGACAGGGTCGGGAAACCCATACCCGTGGTACCCGATGATATCGGCGTACTGGCCGCCTCCTGCCACCAAATAGCGCTGCATAAGGCTGCAATCTCGCCCGCTGCAAGCCTTCGGATCAATATCGTCGTTGTTGCGCCCGATGATGCTCGTCGAGGTGAACCCGGGCGAGATGAATTTCGCGTCCGGATCGAGCGGGTGAATCGTACTCTTAATGTCACGGCACATGGTGAACAGGTCCTGCGGGGTTCCAGCGTATTCTTCACTCACATCCGGTTCGTTCCAGCATTCCCAGTACTTGATGTGCCATCCCTTTGATGAAACATGCCGATGCAGGGCAGTAAGAAAATTCTTCAAGTCCTGGTCCCCGCGCTGTACATCCGCGGGGGGATGATTTGTGCCTTCTCCTAAATTGGCCCACGCCGGAGTGTCGTAGACCGTGTATATCGTATCTTCGCCATGGGCGGCGACCTGGCGCAAATAGCCATCGATTTTGTCCCAGAAATAACAGTGGTCATTAGGATCGGCGCCGTTGGTGGGTTGACAAACCGACAACTGATTCCAATTTACCTGTGAACCAAGGCTGCGCCACACTCCAAAGCGAAACGGGATGCTTTCGCGCTTACAGCATTCGTCAGGCCAAGGGGATTGCTGTCCACGGAAGTGAGAAGTCTTGTTTGTAGCGAGGCCGAAGAAATCCTTGGTAATTTTTTGCGCCGACGCGAACATCGCGCAGAGCAGGACTATGACAAACACTGATATGCTCTTGCTCACTAACTCCTCCCGGGACGAGTGGGCGATCAATTTGGCAGATAGGAGACGCCATCTAGATTACAACAAGGGTCGCCAAGGAAGGGAAGACGATAGTTCGTCACTGATGCTTCAGTGGAGACGAATCGGCTTCATTCCTACTTGTACCGTGCTGCCAGAAATGGCTTGATTTGTATGCCCAAGCAGATCATCGAATTGCGTGTAACCGCTCGGTACGGGAAAACCAGTCGTTCCACAAGCAGAATTGGGGCAAGGCGACAAGGTTTGAGAAGTGTCCCACACGATCAGATAGTTTGCATTGCCGGCACTCAACGGACATTGCCAGATGGTGCCGCTCGTATTCTGGCAGGCGGACGTGTATTTTGCACCGGCGCCAACTGTCCAGTTGTAAATCTGCTGATAAGCCAGCCCACCGGGATCGAGAGTTGCGGTTTGCGTTCCGACGTTGTTGATCAGACTGATCCCATCGCCAAAATCCCAACCGTAAAACGAGACCGCTGACACGTTTACACTTTGGTGAAGTAGCAGCATTCGAGCTACGAATGCCGCGAGGTTATCAGGATTGGGATTTGGTCCCAGGCCAACCTCAGTGTCCCACAACGGCTTGGATACACCCGCATTGGCGATCATCTGCTGCAACGGTTGAATGACTGAGGCCGGAATTACTTCAGCCTCGCAAGGCGCGCCCTGTCCAAGAAAGCAGTACCCGTGGAATGCGATATAGTCCTCGACACCGGCAGCGGGTTCGCGCAACCATTTTGACATCCATGTCACGCCATATTGCAAGTTCCCAATCGCCGTCGTGGGTGCGGGCGTCGTGAACTTTGCGTTGGGATCGAGGGCGTGAATTGTGTCGCGGAGGTCCTGGCAAAGAGTGTTCAGGTCCGACATCGACCCGGTATATTCAGACGGTATGTCCGGTTCGTTCCAGCATTCCCAATACTTGATATAAGGGTGCCGACCATTCACTACCGGCATTTGGGTTACGTGTGTAAATAAAGCCTTCAGGAAATTTTTCCAGTGATTATCCCCGGATTGAACGTCCACAGGCGGGAAACATCCGCCTGTTCCTAGGGCGTTGCAAGCGCCGGTCGGATCTTGCGAGGCCCACGCGGGCGTGTAGTACGCCGTGTACAGCACATCCTGACCGTTGCCGATAGCCTCGTTTACATACGTATCCAAACGCGAGTTCACGTTCCACAAATAACAGGGGTCGTTGGCGTTGGTTTCATCGGCAGGTTGGCACGGCTCCAAGTCGCTCCACAAGATGCTTGACCCCAGTGTGCGCCAAACGCCAAAGGTGACGCCGAGGTTGGTTGGCCATGGATCGCTGAGCTTATTGATGTTCAGCGAGAAGAAACTTGCCGCAGGCGGAAGAGGGCTTGGTGTTCCGATCGGTCCGTTTTGGCTGTTTGAGGACTTGGATGAACTCAGACCGGAGCACGCGATCAACGTCAACAGCAAACTGCAAAGGAATGCCGCCAGAACTGCTCGGCGCATGGTCCAACCTCCCCCAACCCGCTCGCGGTGGAAACCCACTGACTTCTGCAGTGCTTTGTCCTCCCTCAACCCGGCATTACAGGCCGAAGTTACGGAATGCTTCCCGGGGAGAACTTGTTCTGGGGCTTATTTTAAGTTCAGCACTGGATGAAGAACGGATCACGAACGTGTGTGTCCTTTTACCTCAGGTACACATGCACTTTCGGGCGTCGATGTTTGCAGTCCCCGGCATGCAATAAAAAGGGCGACGCGTGTCATTGCGTCGCCCCATTTCTCTCCTGAATTAACCGATGTTAGAAATGCTTACGATGCTGTCGTCAGCGGCTTTTCGAAAGCCACTGCGATGCCAAACCCTCCGGATTGCACAGGCTGGTGATAAATAACTTTGCCGGTCGCGGTCAGTGCTACATCGTGCAAGCCGTTTTTCTGTAGAAATATTTTCATCGTCACGGCCACTCCTTCTGGGATTGCCTCCGGGGCCGAAACCAAAGCGCCTCGAAGCGACACGTTCTCTGTCCGGGCCGTTAACTCGCGGGTCGTTCCATCATTGAATTGAACCAGTGCGGATTGCTGCAAAGGAAAGCGCCGCGCTCTTCGTCGTTCGGGCTGATGTTCCACGAGATGCTTCGAACTCCCCGGGCCGGAAAGGGCGGTTGTGTGGCGCACGAAATCAGAATGGCAAACTCACCTGCAAATGGAGAGTGTCACTCTAGATTCCGTGAGCACGAACGGTTAACAGATCGCGCTAACTGAATCGTGTGTCATGAAAAATGACACTACGTTGATTTTCGCAGTTAGTCTTGGACGAGGGGAAGATCGATCGGTTCCATCAGCACGGGTGATGAGTGGAGATACCGCGCTGCATTACGTTTGCCATCAATCAGAGCGTAAACACGTTCAACCTGGCGCTCGGGCAGGCCGACCATGGGCGCGATCTCGGCCGCCGGCATGCCCTGGTTTTTCCCGTACAGACACAGGTCCATTTTCTCCAGGGACAGAGAAAAATAGAACTCCTCCTGCGACTGCTCCAAGGAGTATGTATCTGTAGTGGGAACTCGCGATTGGATTTCCTGAGGCACTTCCAAAAACGCAGCTAGCTGATAGACCTGCGATTTGTAAAGGTGGGCAATCGGCTTCAAGTCCGCGGCACCATCACCGTACTTCACGAAAAAGCCTTGATCGTATTCCAGCCGGTTCGGCGTGCCGGCGACCACATAGTGCTTGAGGTCTCCATAGTAGTACTCGATGAGTTTCCGCGTACGCTGCTTAAGATTCGTGGCAGCCAAAATTCCGAGATATGTTTCCGCTGTCAAACGGACATGCTTAGTGTTGCCATCAGGAGCCTGGACCACCAGATGAAATATCGGATAACGGTCGCTCGATAACAGGTTAGGCAGGACAATCTTGCATTTGTGACGAGCAGTGTATTCAGGAACAAGTCTTCGAATAGCGGCATCGCGTCGCTCGTAACAGCCAGCTGCTTGCAGAAGAGGGGTGATGTTCTCGAGTTGTGAGGGTGCTCCGAGCTTCTCGGCTACGAGCTTCCCAAGCCGCAAGCTCTCAGGAGATGAATCCGCCTCTGGAGTGAATAGTACGAGTACTCGCTCCGGACCTAACGCGCGTGCGCATAGAAAGGCCACTACGGCACTATCGATCCCTCCAGAAACACCTACCACCGCGCCCTTCCGATGGAACCTGCTGACAACAACTTCACGAATTCCCGCAACGATACGTTCGGTTTCAGAAGCTGCATCGATCTTCAGTAGGTCTTGCCGACGCGATGCGGACGCATTCATTGGCATGTCTGGTTACAAGCTCGAACGACCAGAGGATGGGGAGCCGATTAGTTCAGATACTGGATTGCGCAACAAGAGTTTGTGTTCCAGAAAACGGGCGAGAAGCGCAATGGAATCCAGGTTTTCAGGAACCAGTTCGTCAGGTTCCAACTCGATGGAATACTTGTTCTCGATGAAGGACACAAGTTCCAGGATTCCGGTGGAGTCGAAGATGCCCTTCTCTAGGAAGGAATCATCTCTCCTTAAGGCATCACCCCTGCCCATAAGGAAGTTGTCTACGATGAATGTCCTTATCTCGTTTTCAAAATCCGGCATAGGTTGGTCTCGTCGACGAAATAAACTGCTCGACAACCATCTGGGTCGAGAGAATACCCACTAGCGCCATATTATCCTTTGCGCCAGATACTCGCCCATTCTTAAACTTCGATGCGAGACCACGAACTGCAAGGGGATCGAAGATTCCGTCTCGCCCGATTCGCTCCTCGGAAAGGAGGTCTGCAACATACTCAGGGGAGTTGGAACTGAAGAAACTTGCTCCGTCAGGCGCCCGATATGGCTGCTTCGGACGCTCTATGACAGCTGGCGGCAACATACTTTTCGAAGCTTGCTTTAGAAGGTATTTTTCCGCCAAAACCTTCATTTTTAAGGTGGGGGACAACTTCTGACAAAATTCTATCACGCGGTGATCAAGAAATGGATATCGAGCTTCAACCGAATGTGCCATAGCCATTCTATCTCCTTGAGAAGAAAGGATATAGCCAGGCAGCAGATATTCGGACTCGAGGTATTGGGCGCGGGATAGATCGTCCCAATCGAGGAAGTCTGACGGAAGTGCTTCCTGCACGCCCTGCAAAGGATCGTAGTGGCCCAATTCGGCTCGGACGTCTTCGGAATAGAAGCTTTTGAGCTTGGCCGCCACCTGCCACCGGGGCAGATGAGAAAAGAAGGGGTTCGCCAAGTCTTGGGTATTGATTCTGAAAAAGCTGGCTAGATATGCGGGAGGCTGTTTCTGCAGATCCGGCATGTATGGATAAAGCCGTTTCAGTAATACCGGACGAATTTGCGATTCGGGCTGCCGAGCCCAAAACCGGCGGATCTTCGCTTCTTTGAATATGTCATAGCCGCCAAGCCACTCATCAGCCCCTTCTCCCGTCAGCACGACCTTAAATCCACTTTCGTGGACAAGTCTTGAGAGCAAGAACAATGGAGCCGGTCCCGCCCGTAACACCGGTTGCTCCGCATGCCACACAACCCGCGGAAAGACTCTTCCGATTTCCTGTGTAGAACAGCGAATCTCACTGTGTCGGGTCCCCAGATGTTCGCTGACCTGATGCTGATAGCTGCTTTCATCCAGTGCGGCGTCGTCGAATGCCACCGAGAACGTCCGCAGCTTCGATTCGGCGATCCGGCTGGTGAGAGCCGTGATAAAACTGGAATCAATTCCGCCACTCAAGTACGCGCCAACAGGAATATCCGCACGCAAGCGAATACGAGTGGCGTCACACATCAACGCCAATAGCTCTTCGGCTTTGCTGTCTGCGTTCTCGTTCGTTGCCTTTCCGGAAAAATCCGGGCGCCAGTATTGTTTGACCTCTATTTTCCCGTCTTCGATGATCAGCGAATGGCCGGGAGGTAGTTGAAGAATGTCGCGAAAAATTGTATGAGGTGGAACAGTAACCCAGAACGTGAAGATCTCATCTAGAGCTCGCAGATCGAGCTCTCGCTTCACCTCCGGGCAGGCGAAAATGGCTTTTACTTCCGAGCCGAAAAGAAAGGTACCGTTGGCGAATGTGTAATAAAGGGGCTGAATCCCCACCCGGTCCCGGGACAGGAAGAGCTTGCGCCCCGGCCTATCCCAGATCGCAAACGCCCATTGCCCATTCAGCCGGTGAACACAATTCTCTCCTTCCTCTCGATATAAATGCAGGATCACCTCGGTGTCGGAACGCGTCGCAAAACGATGCCCCTTCTTCTGCAAGTCCTCGCGTAATTCAACGTGGTTGAAAATCTCCCCATTAAACGTGATGCAGAGCGATCCGTCATCGCTGGACATCGGCTGCTTGCCGCCGACGATATCGACAATGCTCAGGCGGGCATTGGCGAGACCTACCTCGCTCTCAGTATGCACACCATTCTCGTCCGGCCCCCGATGGTGCAAGGCTCCGATCATCTGGTGAAGTAACTCTCGCGTGGCGGAAGCGCCCCGAGGTTTCAGTATTCCTGCGATGCCACACATGCGAATTTGAGACTTAGCTGCCGGTCAGATTGCGCCATCCCCGTCGAACGGAGATGGGTCCCACACACTTGGATCTTTTAGAATTTCCGCCAGCGTTTTGTCTTTCGCTTTGTAGAAATACAGCCAACACGGCAGGTCACGGTGGTGTGGAGCGAAGGGTGCAAGCACTTGTTTTTTCGCTGGCGAGAACCCGATTACTTCCAGCATATGAATTCCTTGATCGCGGCAGCGCTCGCAAGCCACCGACAGCATCGGTATTAACATTTCGGATGTGCCGTCGAGTGCTTGAAAGTCAACCAAGCGCAGCCGGTTCAGGCCGGTCACGTGATTGTCCTGCCGAACGAAAATTGCATAGGCGTGGAGCTTGCCGTTCGAGCTAATCGTCTCAACCCAAGCCCGGCCATGGGATGTCGCGTAGTAAAAATGCCAGTTTAAGGCATCGCTTCTACGATTTGTCAGCAGCGTATGTTGCCGCCGGGCCCGTAACTCCTCCCAGAAGAGATCGAATCTCTCGTCAAAGCTTGACGAAACAGACAACTCGAAGCCATTCGGTACTTTTCCATCCAGCTTTCGATGGGTGAAGTCTTTGACGGCCAGCACCGCTGCGAGCGGATAACTGACTAGGCTTGGTAGCGGCAGATGCTTGGTCGCGGCCAACTTGGCCGCGAACTCGCGGTAGTGGGTAATCCAGAATACCGAGCGGTTCCACGCTCCAACCGGTACACGATTACAGCGGAAGAGTTCGTGCAACTTCAAGGCCTGAGCGTTGACAGTCGTATTAATGATCAGGTCGACGCCCGGTTGATTGATGAACTTGCTGAAAAGCGGAAAGGCGTAGCTTCGATATCGATCGTCGACCACAAGGCCGCGTCCACTGACGGCAAGAAGCGTCTGGCCGCGAAACTCCAGGAGCGATGGAACGTTCCCAACGTAACCGACGACTTCCTGGCGATCGTTCTCTACCACCCACCCGATCGTCCAGGTGGCTGGATCCTTACAAGCGGGGTTGCCGACCCATAGGTGTTGCCATTCATCGTACGGCTTGGCATGCAGTCCGTACCGAACCTCCAGCGAGGCGATCTGCGGATAATCCGCAATTACCGCTGGTCGCACTTGTGCTGCGGGGCCCGCTGAGGCCGACTCGCTCATTAATTGACTGACTCTGGCTCCCGAACCAAGCATAGCTCTTTCAACGCCTGGCGTAAATGAGCGAGCCTTTCTCGCTTGCTACCTAGGTGGCAAACCGTTCGACAACAGCTGTAGGAAAATCGAAACGCTATTTCCTGTATGATCGCTGACCGCCAAATCAAGTCTGCCCTTGCCGGTAAAATCTCCACTAGTTAGTGATACCGGTCCCCCGTGGGTTGGGAAGTCTTTGTGCGCTTTGAAAGCACCTCCGCCAGACCCCAGAAGAACCGACATCGTATTGGAGGACGTGTTGGCTGTGGCAAGGTCCAGAATGCCATCACCATTGAAGTCGCCGACGACGATCGCGGCAGGCCCGCCCGCCGTTGCGAACGGGACACCGCTGCCGAAGGATGCGTTTCCATTGCCAGGGAAGATTGTGACCGTGTTCAAACTCTGATTGATCACAGCCAGGTCTGCATTGCCATCGCCATTGAAGTCCGCGACCGCAAGCGCCACCGGATCGGTCGTCGTAACCGTTGGGCCGACGTTAAAGGTGCCGTTTCCGACGCCGATCAGGATTGTTACCTCATTCGTCGTCGGATTTGCGATTGCCAAATCTGGGACGCCGTCATTGTTGAAGTCGCCCACCGCAATGGCTGTCGGCAGGGCGAGTTGAACCGGCGTCGTTCCTTGCAAAAGGAAGGTGCCGTCCCCACGACCCAATAGGATTGAGACAGTCGAGATGCTTTCATTGACGATCGCCAGGTCCATAAAGCCGTCGCCATTGAGATCGGCCGCCAAGATCGCAACCGGATCCACTGCGTGTCCGCAGTCCTGCAAGAGCGTGCAATCAATGGTTGGAGCGGGCGAGAATGTGCCGTCGCCATTGCCCAGAAACACGAGGAATTGGCTGTCGGGGACATCGGCAACAACCAAGTCGATCTTGCCGTCTCCATTTACGTCCGCCGCAACCATTGGACCTGGTTGATTGCCGGTCGTGATTGTTTGACTGGGGGTGAATGTGCCGTTTCCGTTTCCTAAAGATATAGAGACGGTGTTCGAACCCTGATTCGCTACGGCCAAGTCCACGTTGTTGTCGCCGTTGAAATCAGCACTAACGATGCCAGCGGGATTTACTTCCGTTGGTACCGTATCAACACCAATCGAAACCGCGGCTGACGGAGGCGTTATGGTGAATGGAACCGGGTTTGAGGTACCCCCGCCCGGTCCAGAGTTCGTCACCGTGATCATCGCAGTTCCCAAAGACTTCACCATTGAGGCTCCAACCGTCGCACTGAGAGTGTTGCCGTTGGTAGTTGTTGTCAATGGCGTTCCATTCCAATTGATCACCGAGCCGGTAAGGAACCCTGTGCCTTTCACCTTGAGAGTGAATGACCCGTGTCCAGGTGCAACGCTGGTTGGCGACAACGGTTGCGCGATTTCGGGAAGTGGATTCGTAGTCGACACCACGCCTTGACCGGAGAGCCCAACTTCCAGCGGACTGTCTGCGCCAGCGAAGCCGACCAAAACTAGAGGAGTGTTAAGCAGGCCCAATGTGGTTGGAGTGAATGTGACTTCGACCGTGCAGCTCGCTCCGGCAGCCAAGCTGGTGCCGCAGTTATTCGTCTGAGCAAAATCTCCGAAGTCAAAAGTTCCGCCGATAGAAACGCCACATGGCGTAGAGCCGGGGCAGTTCCCGCTTAGCATGACGGTGCTAGCGCTCTTATTTGTGATCGTTGTGGGTAGCGGCGAAGTGGTCGTGAACATCGGGACCTTGCCAAAACTGAGCAAAGCTGGAGACGCGGAAAGTGAGATTCCCTGACCCGTGAGATTAATGGTTTGCGGGCTGGTCGGATCGTTATCTGTGACTGTGATGCTACCAGATCGATTCCCTAAGGTTTGAGGGGTAAAGGATGCAGTGATTTGGCAGCTTTTTCCTGCGGGAATGCTGGTTCCGCAGGTGTTGGTTTGTGCGAAATCGCCGCTGCTAACGATCGATGACACGCTCATTGCCGTCGTCCCACTGTTTGTGAGCGTTATCGTCTTGACCGGACTCTTCACGCCAACCGGCTCACCTCCAAAATTTATGGTTCCAGCCGGTGAAATACCAAGATACGTTCCTATACCCGTTAGGTTTACCACCCGCGGACTCCCGGGCAAACTGTCCGTGACGGTAATTGTTCCTGTCCGCACCCCCGACGCCGTCGGGGTAAACGTAACGGCGATTGAGCACAGCGCGCCGGAAAAATTGGTTCCACAAGTGTTGGTCTGCGAGAAGTCACCGCTGGCCGTGATGTTGCTGATGATCTCAGATTTGTTCAACGACTGGTTTACAAGTGTCAGAAGATAGGCATTGGTTGGACTGCTGGTATTCACAACCTGCGGCTGAAAGGATTGTGAGCTCTGAATGTACGGGCAGGAGCGTTGCTGCAGTACGAGCGGAGGCGTGGACAGACTGAAGTCCAGAGTGTCAGTCAGATCGTTCGCATTGGCATCACGCTCAGTCATGGGAGGAAGGCCAAAACGCTCCTCGATAAACTTCAAGACCGATGACGGCTCATATTGTGTATGGGAGATGTTTTGTGGTTTGGCGAATGGTGAAATGACAATTAGCGGGACACGCTCGCCAAGACCAAATATGTCTTCCTGTGGCGGCTTTATGTGGTCATAGAAACCGCCGGGGTCATCCCAGGTAAGGAAGATTACCGTGGAGGGCCAATCGGGTCCCTGCATGATGGCGTTGATCTGGGCTATCGTCCAATTCTCGCCATAGCAACTGCTGAAATTCGGGTGTTCGCTTTCATTGTTGCCAACCAGCCAACTCACCGCCGGCAACTTCCCGTTCAATGCATCGCTGGCAAAGCTCGTGTACGGCACAACGTGCTCCGCCCACTGCGACGTATGGTAAATGTGGTTGATCGCAATGTACGGATTGAAGATGATGTGTGCTGGCGCGTACGAAGTCCAACTGATTCCGGCGGCCGTCAGCGCATCGCCTAAGGTGGGAATGTCGAAGCAGGGATACTGGTAATTCGTATTACCGTATTGGTCGATATTCAGTGCACTGGCGCCGGCAGATGCCTCGCAGCCCACTTCCCGCATTGTCCCCAGGTGAGCCTGGCCGATGAATCCCGCCGATGTCGCCGAGATTGTATAAACGTGGTTGGGGAAACTCGTCGCATGTATGGACGAAAACATGTTGTCTCCCAGCGTGTACTGGCTCGCCAACGCGAAGTAATTCGGAATGTCAGCCTGCTGGAGCTGAGAGACGCATATCAACTCACCGTTTTGCAAGCAGGTAGGATCCAGATCGAAATTATCCATCTTGCCGTTATCCATCATGGCAATGAGACATTTCCAATCGTGGCAAATGTCGTTGGGCGTTGCGTCCGGGGTGTGCACCATCGGGACCACTTGGCCTGTGGACAGCAGCGCCGTGGTCGCTCCCCACGGTGGTGGCTCGAAACTTCCAAAGTAGTTATCGAAGCTGCGGTTCTCCTTCACGATAAAAACAATATGCTGAACCTTGTTGATGCCTTGTGCGAGCGCGTTGCTCCCCAGCAATAACAATTGAAGCAGCAATAAGCCCAGGCTCAGTTTCCGTGCTTTCTTAAAATCCACCATCACGCACCTCTCGTGCCTTGAACGTTTATCGAGTGAAGGAACTTCTCAGCGGTTTCATTACACTCTCTCCCCGAGCCTCAGCGGCAAGGGCAGTCTTGTAGTTGAACTGGGGGCTTGAGACGAAGCACTGTAATGAAAAGCATCATACGCGAACCGTTGATTAGCAATACTGTCAAAGGATTGGAGACAAAAGTCTCTGTTAGGAGTCCGGATTCGTCCGATCAAGCTGAATATCCAGTTGCAGCTTTGACGCGCCTTTAATGTGGAGGGGCTGAGTTTCTTTTGGATCGATCGTGCCCGGATAGTACCAGGTCTTGTAGCCGGGGGCGGCAACTTCCATTCTTATGTCGGTGTCGGAAGGCACGAGAATCCGGTAATTCGAGGGAAACTCTCCAGCCAGGAGAATTTCTGGATGGTTTGCTCTGCGCAGGAGAAATGTTGCGCGTACGGGGTCGTTGGAAACGGAATCGGTCACAACTCCGCTAAGTACTGCGGCCCGGACTTTGAATGTGAGATTGACTGTGGCGGTTGGCTTGTCCGTCGTGAGTGTGATTGGTTCAGCCCCAGCACCGTTATAAAAAGCTAACGCGGTGTTTGGGTACGCAACATCTTGTTTCTCAGCGCCCACGGTGTATGGCCCCAATGGCAGATTAGCGACGACAAATTTGCCCTTCGCATCCGTGGTAGCGGATTTCTGGCTATCTTCATCACCACCAACCGGAGTGACAATGACTTTCGCGGCGCTCACAGGCTTAGCATTGCCATCGACGACTCGACCTTGTATTGCACCAGTACTCGAATCTGCAAGAACCATCACCCACGAAAATGCAATGACGATGGCTGGTCCGATTAAAACTCGTTTCATAGGAATCCGGAATCACCTTCAAAGAAAAACAATGACACGGACTGAAGTAATGATTAGTTACAAGCAAGGTGGGAGTCCGAGCAACTAAGAGTATACGGCAAGTGAGAAAGAGATTACCGGGAGCTAGGACAGCACGTTCGCGCCAGCTTGGAGAGCCGCTTGCGAACGTGGTTGTACTTGGGCCAAGCCAGCCTTGGAGAGAACGAAATTCCCGATGACCATTGCGTCAAGGCCGGAACAATAGTAGCTCCGCACCGCATCTCGAGGGTTTACAACGAGGGGTTCGCCGAACAGATTGAACGAGGTATTCACCAGCATGGGGGCCGGTGCGTATTCGCCAAACCGCTTCAGGAGTCGCCAGAAGAGGGGATTGGTCGCCTGTTTCACGATTTGAAGGCGCACCCTGTTGCCGGAAAAGACCAAACCGTCCGGCAGAATGCTTGCCTCGGGGCGAGCCCATGCCAGCGAATTCATCGATGCGCACAGCGGCGAACAATCGAAATATTGCGCACAGTCTTCTTCCCGCACGGCCAAGGCGAACGGTCGAAACCATTCGCGATGCTTGATGAAATCGTTGAGATTCTCTTTAACGTAGGGGGCCCAAGGCGAGGCCAGGACGCTGCGATGTCCCAGAGCACGGGGGCCGAACTCGGTAGCGCCCTGGTACCAACCCACAATCTTGCCCGACGTCAGCAGTTGGATCGCCGCATCAATTTTGCGGTCTTCGGTGTTGTGCAGTGCATACCGAGCTTTACAGTTGTCGAGCACGTCCTTGATGTCTTGTTCGCGGAACTTGGGCCCCCAAAACACGTCCTTCGCGAAGCCGGTGCGCGGTTTCTTGCCGAGTCCATGCCATAGCCACAATCCCGCGCCCAAAGCGCAGCCTGTGTTGCCCGGCGCAGGCGGGACAAATACGCGGCCCAATCCTAGTCTCTTCTCGAGATCGGAAACCAACAGTGTGTTCTGGAAAAGTCCACCGCCAAAACAAACATCCTCAATCCCTTCTCGTTTTCTCGCCCACTCCACCAGGTCGGTGATTAGTTCTGTGCAGGCTTGCTGTAAGCTCGCAGCCAGAATTTTCTTCTGCTCGCGAGAAATTTCGCTCACATTCGAGGGCAACCCACACTCTTGAAAAAACTTGTTTGAGAATGGAACGTTTCCGACTAATCCGCGGTTGAAATAGCTGCGATCAAGGTGCGGGAAAGGCTCGCTTGAGCTCCGTAACATCCGAAGAAAGATATGCTTTAGATCGGGACTGCCTTCGAGACTCAACCATTGAGTTTTATGCTCGTCTTCGTGGGGAGTGAATCCGACGAGGTTTGTAATCAGCGTGTAGATCCACGCCAGCGAGTGGGGGAACGGGATCTTCCGCAAGGTTCGAATTTCGTTGCCATCGCCAATCGCCAGCATGCCGGACCGTCCGTCGCCCTCTTCATCGAGAGTGAGAATCAGCGCCCTCTCGAAGGGAGAACAAAGGAAAGCGCTGGCGGCATGACACAAATGATGGTCGATATTGACGATTTTCTTTGCTGCACCCACCCGTTGATTCAGGCGGCGCACATGATTGAGCTGCTGCGCAGCAGCACCGATATCGTCGGCTTCGTAGTACGCATTGGCAAGGAAGGAAAAAGCCGCAGTCTTCGATCGCGTCCATGAGCGCCGGAGCCATCCCCTCAAGGGCTGGCTAGCGATCGCCACGGCATCAAGATCGGTCCAGGAAATACCCTCGCTGTGCATGCAATGCTCTATCGCGGTGATGGGCATGCCTTGCGTGCGAGCGCGCAGCAACTTGCGCTCTTCGATTCCTGCTTGGACCTGGCCGTCCAGCAGCAAGACGGCTGCCGCATCACGCTTGAACGAAGATAATCCAAGGATCCGCATGGAAGTTGAGCTGGTGTTATTCATAGCACTGCGGGGGCTTTAGGTTTTTCTTCGGAGGAGTGCTTCTGCCTGAGTAGAAGGGAGGGCTTTCCGGCGAGCACGCGGTACAGATTAAGCAACCACAGCGGCGCTAGGCAGTAAATCCATTTGCGCACGTCATCAAGCCCGCGGAAGCTGCTATAGATCGACCAGTCGGCAATGCGCTCTGCCAACGACGCCTTATTGGTTTCGTTGTCAAGCGGTTCATGGACTTGCGGCCAGCCGTTGCACTCTTCGCGCCAGAACCGGACGTACCGCCCGATCTTGCTCTTTTGCGCGTCACTGAGAATTTCCGTCGTCTCTTCACCGACGATGATCCGGTCGGTCTTCACCTTCTTGTGTTGGGCGGCGGGGTCGATGGCGGAGTGGTCCGATCCTTGGAGGGATGCCATCCGTTGATCGAAGGGCAAGTGCAAAAAGTCGCAGATTCCCTTCATGGTTGTGTTGGGATTCCCAACCAGGTCTTCGTACTGGATCTGATGGATGTGAGCGCCGCGCCGCACCAAAGCATCACATTCAGCCTTCAGCACGCGATGTCCCATCAGCGAGCGGTGGAACATGCCTCTGCGGTTGAACCAGGAGTAACTGACCTCGCCGGCGCGCAGCACGCTCCGGCAAACATCGGATGGATCACGCCAGATAATGACGAACCGCGCGTTCGGGAACATCTGATGAAGTTCCTGCAGGCAGTCGTAATAGTTCGGCGACTTGCATCCCCAGATCGCTGAACCGGCGTAGGCGCCGTAGACCGTCTGCATCGCAGTCTTCAGGTCTTTGAAGCTGCCCGGAATCGTTGCAGGATCAATTGCATGCCTTCGTAAGGCACCGCTCCAGAAATCCCAGTACTCTGTCCAATTTGGCTTGCGTCCAAATCTTGAGAATAGAAGGCCCAGCACTGCCAGGTCTCCTTCGTACATAAGACATATCTCAGGATGTTGATTGATCAGCCGGTATAACAACGAGGTACCCGACCGCCACATGCCAATGACGAATAGCGGGCCGCGATCCCTTTCAAATGAGATCTGCGAGTCGTCTTTCTCTGATAAAGGTAGTGTCGACCCCGGTTTCTGCTGCTCCGATATTAATGTCATCTCGTGCTCACGCTCGTTTCCGGAACTGTTTTGCAAACAGAAGTGAAAACGGGAAGGGCTTGAATGGTTTGGGCCAGTGCGTTCGCAATTTGCGCGTGCCCCGCCGCCACCGGGTGGACATGATCCATAAACAGCGCCGATCGGTCGACTGTCCGCCAGGAATTGAACATGTTCACCAAGGGCACATGGTTAGCTTGAGCGAAATCAATCATTGCTTGCTGATAAGGATGAAGCTCAGAGGACTGATCCGCAGAACTCAGCAAAAGAAGAACCATCTGCGCATTGTGTGCACGAGTAACCTCAAGCGCTGCTTGTAAGCCGGCAGTAAATTTCTGGGGCGAGACTTCCGGCTTGTGATACCTGGTGCTCCACGTGCCTTGTGTCATCAGGTCGCGAAATCGGTAGTAAGCCACTGCGCGAAGCAGGTCTTCCACGACCGCATCGTAGATAGCGCTGTGCCGTAGGAACGATTTGATCGCAACACCGCGCAAAATGCGCTGTCTTTTCGGCCCCTGTAGTTGTGGCAGAGCTTCCAATTCTGTATTGAAGCTGTAGGCGACGATCGCGAGATCGGGATCTAAATTATCCTCAAAAACCGTCTTCAAGCGTTCGACGACAAGCGAATTGGGATAAGCATTGACCCCTGCCGAGATCACCTGAACATGTGCGTCCGGGCAACTCCCGGAGTTGAGGAGCTTCTCGAGGACAGCACTATAGTGCGAATTGTCATCCACTCCCCAGCCCATAGTGACGGAATCACCGAACGCGAAAATTCTTAACTGCCGGCCCGATTTAAGTCCCACATGAGTGGGATACCGAAAGCCCTGGTCATTGATCGAGATCCGTTCATGGTTTACCGGAGTGCGAAGGTCGTGTCCTTCTTCCGGTACCCAAAGCAAACGCGCATCTGGCCGGTACTCAACGTACGATCCGTAACCAAGAAGCCTCAGAACCAACTCTACCGCGAGACAGACTGCAAAGCACCATGCCGTTCCGCGCCAGAACCTTCTTTTCTTTTCGGCACCGCGAGAGCCGAGCGCCTCGAGTTGACTTGATTCGGTGAGCTGGTTCGTACGATCCCCTTTCGTGAACCTGCTCTTAAGAATACCGTCTTACTCGAACACTTTCAGCCCCAGTAGTTCTAATGACACGTTCCATGCAAACTTTGAACCAAATATCACATAACGGCGCCACAGTCGTCGCGGTTCTGCGGCCAAACGAAAAAGCCATTCCATCCCGTTTTCGCGCATCCAGCTCGGCGCCTGTTTCAGGGTGCCTGCATTGAGATCAAATGCCGCTCCGACTCCAAGCATGACAGGTACGGAAAGTTGTTCGAGGTGCTGATACATCCAGCGTTCTTGTTTGGGAGTGCTCAGGCCGACCCACAAACAATCGGGTCGAGCATTCTCGATCGTCTGAATCGCGTCTTGATCTTCCTCTGGAGTCAGCGGACGAAACGGCGGACAGTACGTCCCGACAACTTGAATACCATATTTTTTTCGGGCAACATCCGCCAACCGTTCCGCAACACCCGGTGCTCCGCCATAGAAAAAGTGTCGATAGCGGTCGCCGGTTTGCTCGAAGAACGTTGCCATCAGCTCGGGCCCATAGACACGGCGCTTCAGCCGGAATCCGCGCCAGCGCCCAATCCAAACCAGCGGCATTCCGTCGGGCACAACCAAGTCCGCTCGCTGCAAGATCGTCCGGAACTGTGAATCGTACTGAGCCTCTGTAACACCGTGCATCCCAGTGACTGCCACGTAATGCGGCGATCGTCGCTCGAGAATCCATCGTTCCATAATCTCGATGACCTGTGGGATTTGAACTGCACTTACCCCGACTCCAAGCACCGGAAATCGTAGATGCCAGGACGCGACGTCCGAACGTGCGTCTGCCGCAGACACTGCATCAGACCGTAGTGCTTTTGCAACATCACTCATAGCTTATTTTTCGTGAGGGAGATCGATCGCTTCGACGAACTCGTTTTTTGGGGAAGATCGTTTCCTAATTTGGACTGAGCACAATCGATGTTGTTGTTGGCCTGGCCGAAAATCTGGTGCTTGCTCTCCACAGGTCCTCTTGTTGTTGCTTTCTTCGGCGCCGCATCAGTTCTGCCCAGCCCAGACAGACGAGGAAAAACTGCGGCGCGTGCCATGCCAATTCCACGTTGAAGAATGAGTGGACGAACAGAACCAGCATCACTGCAAAGCATTCCATGCTGACTTGGCGTTCTTGTGGTGTCAGGCTCTGATCACGCCACAGTCCCCACAACGAATACAAGGTCCACAACACCGCAATCGAAAATAGAACAATACCCGGAATACCGGTGCCCACCAGAATTTCAACGTAATCGCTGTGCACAGAAGAAGTCGTCGACGCACCCAGAGATTTCAAGACGGCAAATCGGCCGCCAGCGTAGGCACCCACCCCGCCCCACGGATGCTCAAGGAAGATCAGCCACGCGTAGTGCCACCACACCATTCGACCGGTCAGGCTTTCGATCGCTTCCGAACTTTGGCCTCGCTGCAGGTACTGCGATACCACGGCGCCGAGCGCAGTGAAAAGCACAAGACCTCCAGACATCGCCAGCAGAACGATGCCTTTCGCTCGTCCGGACATAATCAGAACAACCACAACCGCGATGACGAGGCCGCCGAGAGCATTTCGAGTCTGGGACATCACGGTGAGCGCAGTGGCCCACAGGAATAGAACGCCGTACCAGGAGCGCTCGAATACACCCTGCGTGACTGGGACCAAGCGGCACATCGCAACCGTGGCAATAAGCGCGGCGTAGGCGCCCACGGCGTTGAATCCAGTTAACGGAAACACGCCGGCCAGACGACCTTCGTCCCAACACTCACTTGGCCAGATACCCACCTGCAAGCAGCACCAGATCAACTCGATCGAAAAGATCGTCCAAGTCCAATCCAGCAGCGTCTTATAGTCCTCCGAGGTCTTCACTACACAGAGGATCGCTGCCATCACGCTGACATCCAGCATGTACTCGAGCGATTTAAACAATGTCCAAGGCGCAAATACCGACCAAAAGGTAGTGAGCGCACTAAAGACGCAATAGACAGCGAGAACCCCAGGAATGCCCTTAAACAGTGACGACAACCACTTCACCCGCCCTGTGCCCAACAGATACAAGAAATACAAACCTGTCAAGAATTCGGGGCCTAGTCGCAAAAGGGACCAGCCGTCGAGAAGGGAATCATGAACCTGCTGATAAGTTCGTCGTTCCCAAACCAGAGCGCTTATATAGACGCCGTACCAAATTAAATGCCAGCAATTCAGCCTTGGCCAGAGATAGCGAACGTTTGCCTTCACCTGAGGAAACGCAACCACCATCATCATCAGCACGAGCAGTACGAAGACCACAGCGAGCACATTGACTACACCGTATTTCAGCTGTCCCAGAGTGGTGGTAGCCATGACGGTAAATGCAGTCAGGCCCAAAAACAGAACCGTCGCCCCGAATCTTATGCGCGGCGGGGCAGACTCTCTGGTGGGAGCGGGGCGATCGTATGTGGTTTCGAGAACCTTCATTCATTGACTCCAAAAACAGGTTGCTTGCGGTTCAAGTGCTATTGCCAGGGGAGGCACGATACAAACGGGGACTGTCTCTCCAAGGTATAAGCCAAAAACTACCTTGTCGAGGAGACTAAAGTATGGAAGCTAATAGCCTTAATATCAATCACTTGCGGGCCGGTTAGAACAAAGTGTAAATGAACGGTGCAATGGCTGAGCTTTGGGCCAGAACAATCAACGCGCCGAGCAGAAACAGCGTGACGATCATCGGCACGAGCCACCAACGTTTGTTCCGCATGAAAAAAGAGAACAACTCGCCGGCTACTCCGAGATTGCGGCCTGCAGTCCGAATAAATTTCATAATGCTTTTCCTCTAGTAACTTTGAAGGTAGATCAAGCTGCGCCGTCTTGAATTGCATGTGCCCCGTTGCTCGTTTCCAGGCACGATTGCAGACTTTCCGCCAGCAAGTCCACATTCTCTTCATGGAACATTGATTCGTGTCCACCCCGAATCCTGTAAATTTTCATCTCTCCGACCAAATGGTTCCAACCTGCATGAAACTCCCAATATTGACCTTTTGGCCAATCGGTAGACTGGAAAAAGACGACATCGCCTGGATACGCCTTGGGCTGGTAAACGTATGAAGCCGGATGGATGATGGTATCGAGGTCTTCGAGGTGGTTGTGATCTACGGGAAGCCCGAAAGCGTAGTAAGTCCGCCACCGCAGCACACTCAATCGGCGGGTGACGCCTTTAAAGCGTGCTCGCACGAATCCAGGCAGACTGCTCAAACTTGTGTGGTGCAAATTGCTGAAATGATAACGGGCCTTCTTCCATAACATGGCGCTACGGCTTTCGGAGGAGAAGTCGCGGTAGTAAGCTGGATTCTGGGCATCAAACAGCGCTAACAAGCTGACTTCGTCTCCTTCTGCCCGCAGTTGACGCGCCATCTCGTAAGCAATGACGCCGTTCACGCATAGTCCTGCTAATTTGTAGGGGCCAACCGGTTGCGCTTCGCGCATCCTGTCGATCAGAGCAGCGGCAATGTCTTCGAGCCTGTATGGAACGCGCAAGCGCGCCGCATCCTCAGTCGGCAGGTGTAATCCAATGAGTGGCTGGTCTGGTCCCAAGCGCCGAGACAACGCGAAATACAACGCTCCTCCGCGCACCCAAAATAACGGGGTCTTTGAACCGGCGGGCTGGATGGGCACGATTGCGCCGTTGGTGCGGGCAGCCCCTTGATTCCCCAACAAGCTTGCCAATTCCTTGACTGTGGGTGCTTGAAAAACCTCTCCCAAAGAAAGCTTCTTATGGAATGTCTGCTCGATTAGCAGAAGCAATCTGGCAACCAGCAGCGAGTGACCACCCAAGTCGAAGAAGTTTTGCGTCGTCCCAATCGGGTGTTTGCCAAGGACCTTCTCGAAAATCTCGACCAACTTGGTTTCGACCGGACTCGTCGCCGAATCCTGTACGACCGCCGACAATACTTCCGGCACCGGCAGCGCATTGCGATCTACCTTGCCATTTGGCGTCAATGGCAGGTGATCGAGGGTGACAACAGTCGAAGGCACCATGACCTCGGGGAGCCTTTGTTTCAGGAACTGGCGGAGTTGCCGGCTGTCGAAGTTCTTGGCTGACACGGGAACCACATAGGCGATCAGTTCTGATCGGCCATTGCCCGGGTCACGAAGCGATGTCACGGCGTGGCGCACATTGGCGTGCTCCGCCATGACGGAAGAAATTTCCTCGAGCTCAATGCGGAAGCCGCGAATTTTGACCTGTTCATCCAGCCTGCCCAGTAACTCGAGGTTCCCGTCCGGCAAATAACGGGCCACATCGCCGGTGCGATACATGCGCTCGCCAGTTTTAGGAGAGAAGCGATTCGGCACAAATCTCTCAGCATCGAGATCAGGATGGTTTAAATATCCGCGTACGACGCCGGGTCCGGCAACGCAAATCTCACCCGCGACTCCGACTGGCACCAGGTTCAAGTGGCGATCAACAACGTACAGCTTCGTGTTGGCAATTGGCCGGCCGATTGGCACCAACAAGCGGGTCTGCTTCGGCCTACACTTGTAAACCGCGCTCCACACAGACGCTTCCGTCGGGCCATACTCGTTGTAAAGCGTAGTGTGCGGAAGCAGCTTGTAATGGCGTTCGACCAACTCTGGCACGCAGGGCTCGCCGGCCACGATCGCGGTACGGAGGGTTGCCAATTGTGCGGGACTCGCCTGTTCAAGAAGAAAACTATAGACCGACGGCACGCACAGTAAATCAGAGATCTTGTGTCGGGCGATCAGGTACGCGAGGTCGGGAAGGTTTTCCTGAATCGAGTTGGGACAAAGCACGAGCGTGCCGCCATGGCTTAACGTTCCAAAGATTCCTGCCAGCGAGCTGTCATAGGCGAACGAAGACAGCAGCAAGAACCGGCTGTTAGCGCTTGTGTAATAGTTGAGCCGCGCCTGCGTGGAATGCACCAGATTCCGATGTGTGATGAGCACACCCTTCGGAGTTCCGGTGCTGCCGGATGTATAGATCACGTAGGCGAGGTTGTCGGGACCTACGTCCTTGGCCGGCCGCTCAGGAGCCGATGTGGTCTCAATCTTTTGATCCAGGCAGAGGACATCGATTTCCTCCGCCGCTAGCAACGTTTGGAGATCGCTAGTCGTCAATAACAGACGAGCGTGTGAGTCACGCAGAATGAACCTCAGCCGCTCTTGCGGATAGGTTGGATCGAGAGGGAGACACGCTCCACCCGCTTTCAACACTGCCAGAATTGAAACCATCATCTCCAGCGAAGGCCTTAGGCAGATTGCAACAACCTGGTCGGGGCCCACGCCTCGATTCCGCAGAGTGGTGCTTAATTCTTCAGCGCGAGCGTTCAACTCGCGATAACTGAGCGACCGCTTTCCCTGAACCAAAGCAGCCGCCTCAGGCAGCATCTCGACCTTGGTTTCGACTAGATTGTGGATGCAGACGTCAGTCGCATACACCACGTCCGTCTTGTTCCAATCCACAGCCACCTGGTGGCGCTCGGCTTCCGTTAACAGAGGTACGCGCGAGATCTGCTGTTCTGGATTAGCAGCAACGGCTCGCAGCAGTGTCTCCAGATGTCCGGCCATGCGAGCAATCGTGGGCGGCTCGAACAGATCAGTGCTGTACTTGAATCGGCCTGCAATTCCACTCGGCGCGTCGTCCAACTCAAGGCAGAGATCGAACTTCACCAATTTAGTATCAACTTGTGATTGGGTAAGGGCCACGCTCCAGCCATTGCCGTCGATCGGCATGGGAGGCTCCAGCGTGAACAGAACCTGGAACAGCGGGTTGCAACTAAGTGTTCGTGCCGGGTGGAGTTCATTCACCACCTGAGTGAACGGCGCATCGTCATTCGCAAGCGCATCAAGGCTGATATTTCTTGCGCGTCGAAGGGTCTCACTGAATGTAGGATCGCCTGACAGATCATTTCTAAGGACTACTGGGTTTAGGAAGTAACCTAACAAGCTCTCCAACTCAGAGCGCTTCCGTGCGGAACTTACTGTCGCAATCGCAACATCATCCAAGGCGGAGTAGCGATGTAACAGCACCGCGAGGCCTGCCAGCAAGGTCATGAACAGCGTCGTCCCGCTGCGCCGCCCAAGCATCTTCAACGCTTGACTGACTTCTTGCGAAAGGCCAAACGGATGAATAGCCCCATTGAAGCTCTGCATTGCCGGGCGAGGACGATCTACCGGCAACTGTAGCATCGACAAGTCGGTAAGTTGCTTTTTCCAATAGGCTAGTTGCGACGACAAGGCTCCACTTTGCACCAGCCAGTCCCGTTGCCAAACTGCAAAGTCGGAGTAGTGAATCGACAACTCCGGCAATGGAGAGCGCTTACCGTGGCAATACGCTTCGTAAAGAGCAGTCAGTTCAGGAAGGAAAACGCGATAAATCGAGAACCCGTCGAAAATGATGTGGTGCAGTGTTAGATAAAGTCGATGATCGGTATCGCTAAGGTGGATCAAAAGCGCACGGAAAAGAGGACCGTTGGCCAAATCGAAAGGCCTCTGTGCGTCTTCCACCGCCAGCCTTAGTGCCTCGGGCTCCCGTTGAGGGGCGGGGATACTCCGCAGGTCTACGACTGGGACGCGAACCTCAAATGGAGAGCCGATGACTTGCACCGGTTGTCCATCGATAACCCGGAACTTGGTTCGCCAGGCCTCCTGACGGCGCACGATTTCAGTTAGTGCCCGCTCTAACGCTCCAGGATCAAGCGTTCCGGTTTTATAAATTGTGATCGGCTCGTTATACAGCGAAACATCTGTCACTAGCTGCGTATGCAACCAGATCTGTTCTTGGCCGTGTGACAGCGGCACGACGTCGCCGGGCGGTCTCCGACCAATGGCGCTTAGCGCCTGAGCTTTCTCGTTCAGTTCAGCGATGTGAATACCCACAAGCCGATGATTCCTTTTAGTTGGCGGAAAACGAAACTGGCAATGCAGTGAGACCACGCAGACCGAGGTTCTCGCGCCAAACCAGTTTTTCTGTGGCCAGAGCTAAATCGGGGAAACGGCGGAGCACAAGAGCAAAAGCAATTTGGCCTTCGATACGGGCCAGCGGGGCGCCAAAGCAGAAGTGTGGACCCCAGCCGAAGGCGACGTGGCGATTATCTTTTCGAGTGAGATCGAGACGGTCAGGATCAGGAAATCTTTCCGGGTCGCGATTGGCAGCGCCCATGACGGCCAAAACTGCCTGACGTTTGGCGATTTTCTTTCCCCCCATCTCTACATTGTCAGGAGCGATGCGAGCCGTATATTGGCTAGGGCTCTCGTACCGCAACAACTCCTCGACGGCGACTCCGATGATAGATGGATTTTCCCGCAAGCGGTTTGCTTCGTCAGGATTTCGGAGCAGGCTCACGATTCCGTTGCCAATCAGATTCGTTGTTGTCTCCTGACCACCTACCATGGTCAGAATTGAATTCGCAATTACTTCCTCATCGGTCAGACGGTCCCCATCAACCTCGGCTGTCAAAAGGGAATTGACCAGACCTGGGCGAGGCCTGCGGCGTAGCTCGGCAATCATGCTGCGGAAATATTCCGCCATATCTTCCAAACTGCGCAGTACTCGCGCGACACGATTCGGATTGTGCTGAAAGTTCCCCAGCATTTCGGCAAAATCCGCCGACCAGCGTTTGAGCAGCTGATGGTCGGATGTCGGCACGCCGAGCATTTCGGCGGTCACGATTGCCGGTAATGGAGCGGCGAAATCCGCGATCACTTCCATTTGGCCCGCATCTCGCACTCGATCAAGCAATTGATTCGCGATTTCTAGTATGTGCGAACGAAGTGCTTCGACGCGATGCGGCGTGAACGCTTCCGCGCACAGTCCTCGCAGGCGAGCATGAGTCGAAGCGTCCATGAACAACATTTGCTGCACCATCACCTTCGCGATGGGCGTCAAATCACCCAAACCCATAGCCGTCAGTTGGTCGGGGGTTGGAGTGCGGTTCGCAGAAAAGCTCGACAATACCTGCATTACATCGCTGTATCGCGTCACAACCCAGGCATGCAGAAACTGGTCCCAGTGCACTGGATCTTCTGACCGCAAACGTTGATAAAGCGGATACGGATTCGCCAAAACTTCCGGTTCGAGCAAATGATAGAAACTTAGAGTTTGATCCACTTGTCCCCGTGGAGTACCACCTGGAAGACTCTGAAGCAGACTGGATGTCGAAGCAGCCATGAAATTAGTCGGCGGTGGCTCGGGTTTCATTTGCGATCAGCGACTCAACTTCGGTCGAAAGCTTGGCAGCCGTCGGGGAATCAAATACGCGCCGTAACGAAAGCTCGACGCCAAAAGCATCTCTTAGACGCGCGATCAACTGCGTCCCTAGCAAGGAATGTCCACCAAGGAAAAAGAAATTATCGTTGACACCAACGCCTTCGACTCCAAGTAGCTCGCTTAGTATACGAACGATTGTCCCTTCGATGGGATTGTGAGGTCCCTCGCGGCTGGGATCGCCAACAATATTGGTCGGATCGGGGATGGGCAGCTTGGTGCGATCGACCTTGCCGTTACTGTTCACCGGCAGTGAATCCATTTGTACGAAAATCGGCGGCACCATGTAATCAGGCAGATATTCTCTCGCCAACAAATGAAGCGATGCGTAAGAAAGTTCCGCGCCTGGAACCGGGACAATGTAAGCGACCAATTGCTTATTACCCGCAATGTCTTCGCGTGCCACAACTGCACTTGCCTGCACCCCAGGATGTTGGCGAAGTACGCTGATGATTTCGTTGGGCTCAATGCGATAGCCCCGAATCTTTATTTGACTGTCGATGCGTCCGACGAACGCAATTTGACCATCGGGGAGTACTCGCCCGAGGTCACCTGTTTTGTACAAACGGCTATCGAGATCCTTGCTGAACGGATTGCGGACAAAATGCTGGCGGTCCAGGTCAGGCCTGTTTAAATAGCCTCGCGCCAAGCCTGCGCCACCGATGTAGATTTCCCCCACAGTTCCGTCCGGTGCCTCATGAAATTCTTCGTCCAGAATATGAACCTGAACTCTGTCAATAGGCCGGCCAATGGTCGGTTTGCGGTCGGCATGTTCATTCGGTAACACCTCACCGGACGTGGCTACCACTGTGCACTCCGTCGGCCCGTAATTGTTGACAACGACGAAGGGCAGATTCGGTGCAGGATAGCGATGCAACGCATCGGCCCCGGTCAAAAGAGTCCGCAGTGAGCACCGGGAAGGCCACTCCATGGTCATCAGGCGTTCAGCCAGGGCCGTCGGAACAAAACTGATGGTGATTTCTTGCTCGAGCAGCCATGCTTGCAGAGAATCGTGACTCAGCCTTGTCGTGTCGTCGCAAAAGTGCACACTGGCGCCACTCACCAGGTACGGCCAGATCTCCCACACCGCAGCGTCGAAGCTCACACTTGCGAGCTGACTCGCCCGGTCCGATGGAGTCACCACGAAAGCGCGCTGGTGCCACTGGATAAGGCTGAGCAAGGCATCGTGCGTGATCTGTACACCTTTTGGCTGCCCGTCCGATCCGGAAGTGTAGATCACATACGCCAGGTGTTTCCCCGATCCTTCAGCATCCGGGTCGGAAGCGGGTTGGCGCGAAATCAGATCCGCTTGCTGCTCAATGTCAACGATAGTGCGTCCATTACGCGGCAATTGCTGATTGATCGACTCGCGTGTAACCAGGATCGGCACATGCGAGTCTTCCAACATAAAAGCCAATCGCTCGGAGGGATAGGACGGATCGAGTGGAACGTAGGCTCCTCCCGCTTTCAATATCGCCAGAGCGCTAACCGCCAATTCCGGCGATCGCTCCAGGCAAAGGCCAACCATAACTTCCGGTCCAACTCCAAGGGAACGCAAATGATGCGCCAATTGATTGGCGCGAGCATTCAACTCGCCATAGGACAGCGAACCGGAATCGGAAGAAACAGCTAATGCGTCAGGCGTGTGTCGGGCATGGTGCCCGACCATTTCAGGTATCAATGAGGGCTTCTGACGATTCGCGAATTCTGGAAACGATCGGTTTACCTTGAAGGCAAAACCATCGATTGGTTCTTGCGAGCTAGACATAGTTTCGCTTCCGCCTGGGGACGAAATTAGGGGAGCAGGAAACGGTCACTAGGGTGAAATCCTTCTTCAACAGGAGGCTTTCTTTACCGAACGAGATCTCCCGCTTCTTTCACTTCAACTACATGCTTTTGTGCGCCACACATCGCAAAGAGTTCGCCGTTGGTGACTCTCCGCAAACTGGATCGCTGCGAAATCGACTGGAAAGCCGATTCCAATCTTTGCCATTGCCTGTAATCATCCATCTCCCAGCTATGGAGATAGAGGTGCGCAACCCCGCCATTGGCCTCTACGTGATCAAGCGCATGCCCAAAATGAGCAGCCCAATCCGTGGACAATCGATAGATTGTAAGAAAATTGAAGATGCCCTGAAGGTTTCGCTGCAGCAATGCATGACGAAGTTGGATGCTTCGCGGATGATTATGCGCTTGTGTGCTGACGCCCCACATAAAGGGATCGCTTGAAAATCCATGAAGATTCAGCATACAAGTGCGGGCGCCAATAAAGCCTGCTTTTTTGACCAGGCGGGCGCCTCTCCAACCAAACTTGCCTCTCGGATAGCAGAACGAAAGCACCTGCTGCCCGAGCAGATCCTCCATCCAACGCTTGCCATCGGAAATTTCCAACCAAGCCTTCTCGTCAGAAAGTGTTTGCAGCGGCACATGATTCATTCCATGCCCGCCCACCTCAAAGCGCTGTGAGAGTTCGCGGACCTGTGCCGGCGTTAATACCGGCTGCTCCGGATTCCGTGCAGGGACGTAGAATGTCGCAGACAGACCGTACTTGCTCAGCATATCTGCTACCCGCAAGTCCGACGGGTGGCCATCGTCAACGCTAATCGTTACGAATGACTGATTGTTTGTATCGTGGGCGCGCAAGTTAATTCCAGGGCTCCTGCAAGACTTTCCATACTAGACGGGAACAACTTCTTTCGCATTCCTCGTCTCGGCCAGCACTTCTGAACGGCGTCTCTTCGCCAACACGGTGTCGTAGATATTCCGCAACATACGGTAGTTCTGCTCTGCGGTGTATTTGGTCTCGTATTCCTGACGCGCCTGCTTGCCAAACTGCGTCAGTAGATCGCGGTTTCTCCACGCAAAAGATACTTTTTGTGCCAAGTCATCGGCATCACTTGGGCGGAACAACAGTCCAGTGCGGCCATCCAGAACGATTTCCTTCATCGCGCCTAATTCCGACGCAATCACCGGCACACCACAAGCGTACGCCTCGGCCAAGGTGAGTGGGAAGTTCTCGTACAGTTGGCTGGGAAAAACCAAAAAACGGGCGCCCCTCATGGTCTGCATCAGTTCATCGAGCGGCAGTTGCCCGAGGTACTGAATATGGGGCATCGTGGCCGCAACGGTCCTTAGCTCGTCCACCAGCGGACCGGTCCCCGCAAGGCGCAATGGAACGGGTTCTGGCAACTTGCGCCACGCATCGAGCAAAGTACGCAACCCTTTCTGTTCTTCGATGCGGCCTACAAATAACGCATATGAACCAGCAGTGTTTCGCTCGCCCGGGTCAGAATATACAAAATTCGGCTTAACGGTGATTTTGCTCGGATCCATTCCTGCAGCGACGAAGTTGGAACGTGAAAACTCTGTCAGCGCGATATAACGATCGATCAGATTTTCGTAGGTCCCGGTTGACCGATGCCAGGCCAGCATCATGGCAACGCTGGCTGTGCTGGCACGCGACCCGCGGTAGCAACCATGCAGAATGCTATGACCGAGATTCGAGGTGCAGTCATGGCAAGGTTTGCCGTCACGTGAAAAATTTGCGCCTGGACAAAGCAGCCGGTAATTGTGCAGGGTCTGCACCACCGGGACGTGCTGATCGCGACACGCACTGTAGATTGAGGGCGAAATCACCATGAATGTGTTGTGAACATGTACGATGTCGGGGCGGCTACTCTTTAGAACCTCAGCAAACTGACTCCGCGAATCCGACGACCACACCGTCCTGAACCCCAGCATCAGGCGTTGCGTCAGAGGGTAGTTCTCGATCTCTTTATTTGTCCGCCAATACTCAACCACTTCGTCTCCCGAGGCCCTGAGCAGGTCTCGCTCTCGCTGATAGACCCCGTCTTCGCCGCCGGGCAACTGATACGAATTGTGGACAAGTAAAACTTTCACCGATTCACCGTTAGCTCTATGCTCCACCCTTAGCGGTGCTGCTAACCACCTCGGCGTGAACGGGCATGGTGGCAAGGTTCGCCATGACCAGTGGGTATCCGAGACGGACCATCACCTCGCCCGCATTCGCTTCAATGATCCGAAGTTGCTCTGGCGAGAGCCGGCTACGCCACCCCTGTACTTGACCACTGCGAATGAAGCGGCCCCGCACTGAAGCTTTTTGTGGATTCGCCAGTTCTTTCTCGCGCATTTTCTCGACCGAGTTGTTTTCAATGGCTCGCCGGATTGCCTCCGGTTCCCGATAAAGACCCGCGAAATCCAGCATACGTTTGAATTGGCCTTCAGGATCCTGGCGAAGGTCTTCATATCGAATAATCAATAGATTCGGTGTTCCAGCGATCGGACTATCCAGCCAGGAACTCACGTGTCGGGGCCAGGCGCCAAACCCGTTGATTTTCCCTCGAAAGAACGAAGCGATGAATTGATCCAGATCGCCGTGAAAGCGATCGAGCGCAGAGACGAATGCGAACTCCGAAAGAATCACATCGCGAACGTCGCGAACCAGGTAAACGGCACGCTTGTAGTCCCTGCGGTAGGCTTCATGGGTTCCAATCAGCCTGCCGTCGCTGGGGAGCACTGGGCGCGCGAGTTGATGCATCCCCACTCCATGGAGCAAGCCGTTGACTGAGTTAAATGTCGCGCTTTCTCCGGTCAGCACCTCGAACATCGTGAATCGAGTCCAGGTTGTTCCTGACCGTGGATACGTGGAAAAGAATATGTCCGATGGGCGGAAATCACGATGGCGATACCATTGAACCGGAACCCGAAGCTTCGTTTTGGACAATCGAAAACGTAGCTTGGAAAAGACCGATTCGGGCTTCTTCTTGGGCTTCGCCGCCTCTTGATTGGCTCCGTTCGGATTAGTTTGTTCAGTCATTGTGCACAGTCTCCAACTTTGTGGATGCCAACTGTCAAATCTACTCGGGTGCGAGGGCTTGTTCGATTGCAGTAGTTTCCGGATTGACTACAAGACTCGCGCCACTGCCGTTCAGTTTCCGCCGTACCACCACAAAAACCATGACCAGGGATGTTACGTCCGCAAGGTTGCTGCCCCAGATCGCACCTTGGAGGCCCCAAAACCATGTTGCCGGAATTCCGACCACTAACGACGCGATCATCGCAACCGTGAATGCACGGAACACCAGTTCTGGCGCTTCCATACCGCGCAGGGCGACCGCCGGACCGTAAGCTGCGCTCCAGAAAATTTGGCCGAAGGCGACCAGCGGCAGGAGATTCATGACCTCCGTATATTTTCCTGAGTACATCAACTGGAAGACCGGGCCGCGAAAGGGTAACAAAATCCCCCAATACGCAATCGCGCCCGCAAAACCCAGTAACGTCATTTGCCCTGTGACTGCCCAGGCGCCGGCTTTCCCCTTTTGTGCAACCATGCGAGCCGCATAAGGAAGAAACAACATCGACAGAGCTGCCTTGGTTTGCTCGAAAGGCAGAGTCAAATTCATCAACGCTTTCAACTGGCCGGATTGCGCCATGCCGCTGAAACTGCTCAAAATCGGATAATAGATGTACGCCGGAATCCATCCGACCACACAGGTCGCCAATGCCCAACGCCCATAGCCCCAGTGGCGGCGCCAAGCCTCGCCTAACGTAGGGCCAACTCCGCCCTTTGGCAGCATGAAGCGCAAGCGAATCCAGAGAAGAAGGCTGGTGAACGCTGCCGCTATGCCGATGAGAACGAAAGCACTGAACGTCGATAGCGCCCCGCGATGGTAGGCAATGAAGAGGCCAGCCATCATCAGCGCGCAGTACAACAGCGATCCGGCTGCCGATGCCGCAGGGGAGAACTCGAGATAAAAAGTTCGTCGCGCCAGGAAGAGAACCAAGACGCACGGCGACGCAATCGTGACTCCCGCAAAGGCCGCAGCCAGAACTGGCTGTTTGCCAAACTCTTGTATAACGAGCGCTGTTGCGCCGAATACCACGACAAGCGATAGCGATATGACAAAGTGAATACGGGAAAGCGTTTTGAGATAGCTGCGCAGTGAGTCGCGATAAGACGATCCCCCGAAAACTGCCATCGGCTCGAGAACCAGCGATTGGTAAACCAGCGATAGCAACACAAAAATGCCGAATGCGACGGCATAGGCGCCATACTGTTCGGCGCCAAGCCAACGCGCCAGCAGGATGCTGAGAAGGAAATTAGATCCGGAGATGAGCCCCTGATCGGCGATGGCAAGCCCGCCTTTGCTGGTCCATTGCACCAGCTTGTTTCGAAGCGTCTCTCGATCCAGGCCGAGATGCTTCCCCAGGATTCCCTGCGGACTCGCTTCGACCGGGCGTTCTTCGACCGACACGGCGTTATCTTCGGACCTGATCATCGATTTCGGCTGTTTCGAAAGAAGGTATCGCTTACTGGGCGACGCAATCACGGTGGGTTGCCAGGGCGGTATCGATAAGGTTTTTCAATCGCTCCGCGAGAACCCCAACCTCGGGCTCTACCAGAATGCCATTGTGGCTGCCGGGAACTTCTTGGATCTCTACGCCACCCTGCACCAGGTCGAACCATGCGGCATAAGGATCTTCGCCGATGCGTGGCGATTGCTCTTGCGCCCGAAACAAAGTTGCCTTGCCCGCATAAGTCTGAATCTTGTATCGCCCAAGTGCCCGGCTATTCGCCTGATAGACTTCCCGGAGGGGCCGCGGCCAGGTGAGGAACCGCCAAGTCAGTCGGAGGCGGCGGCGTATGGATCGCCCGACCTGCCCGACTAGCTGCGCGGACGGAGACATCAATCCTTTCAGTAGGGAAGCCGTTGCAGACTGAAGATTGCCGGGATAAGTATCGAATAAGGCGAGAAGCGCCACTTGCTCATCCTGAGAATAAAGTTGGCGCGCCATTTCGTAGGCAACCAGCCCGCCGAACGAGAACCCTCCTAGAAGATAAGGGCCTTGGGGCTGAATCGTACGTACCTCTCCCAGATAGTGAGCTGCCATTTCCTCGATGCTGACAGGGTTGGGATGCTTTCCATCGAGGCCTCGCGATTGCAAACCATAAAACGGATGGGTGGGCGCAAGGTGACGCCCAAGGTCGCGAAAGCCGACTACATTCCCGCCCACACCGTGAATGCAGAAAAACGGAGTTTGAGATCCTTGTGACTGGATCGGCACGAGCGAGCACCAGTGGCGTGCCCAACCGTTCTTGCGCAGTGCAACAGAGAGATCCTGGATGGTGGCGGCTTCGAGCAACATCGCCAGCGGCAGTGTCTTTCCTACTAACTGGCCGATGCGGTGCATCAGTTTTGCTGCCAGGAGAGAGTGGCCGCCCACCTCGAAAAAATTGTCTTGCGCGTTTACAGGCCTGCCCAATACTTCCTGCCAAATCTGTGCAATGCCCGCAAGCAAATCATCGCTTGCAGCAAACGCCATCGCGCCTTTTTTTACCGGTTCGGGCAGATTCCGTCTGTCAACTTTTCCGTTGGGTGTCATCGGCATCGAGTCGAGCGTGACAATCAATGCCGGCACCATATAATCGGGTAATTTGTCCTTAAGATATGCGCGCAATTCTGTGTCGATGAGATCGCGCTTCTTCGTCGTGACGACATACGCTATAAGACGTTTTTCTCCGCTCTCGTCTGTGCGTGCTACAACTGCGGCCTCACGAATCCTCTCGTGTCTGCTGATAACTTCTTCGATCTCTCCCGGTTCTACGCGGAAACCACGAATCTTGACCTGATCATCTCCTCTGCCGAGGAACTCAATTTGTCCGTCACGCGCGTACCGAGCGAAGTCCCCGGTGCGATAAAGTCGTGCTCCGGCCTCAGCACTGAACGGATCGGGAACGAATTTCTCATTCGTCAGCTCGGGGCGGTTAAGGTAACCGAGTGCGATTCCAACCCCTCCAATGAATAGTTCCCCCGGTTCGCCGATCGGCATCGGTTCCAGCGAGGCATCGAGCAGATAAATTCGAGTGTTATCGATAGGACGGCCGATAGGAACGATGGCTTCGGGACGCCTCTGTGAAAGGTCGGGTTCGTAAGCGGTTGCGATTACGCTGGCCTCGCTAGGACCATAGGTGTTGATCCAGCGAATTCGATTTCCCGCGCGTGCTTGCCAACGATCCAGAATCGGGGCGGAAACCTTTTCTCCTCCGACAATCACAAGGCGAAGATTTTCCGGCGGTGCTTCCTGATTGTCGAACAGGAAATTTGTCCACTCGTGCCAGTAGGCCGTCGGGAGATCAAGCGCAGTTATCTGTTGCTTTCGAACGAACTGCATGAACTCAGAAAATCCAAGCGAAAATCCATCGTCTTTGAAGACCACCGTGCCACCAGATGACCAGGTTGGGAAAATCTCTTCAATTGCGATATCGAAACTCACCGAAGAGAACTGCAGCATGCGATCATCTGGTCCGAGCCCGTACAACTTGATCGCGGCGGAGCTGTGGTTCACCAATCCGCGGTGTCCAAGCAGCACTCCCTTAGGAGTGCCGGTGGAACCAGACGTGTAGATGATGTAAGCAGCATCCTCGGCGCTGGTGGTGTCAGGAAGATCTTGATTGTTTTGCTGGATGATGAATGGCCATGCGGAATCCAGATCAATGATCGGCGTCGAGATCGGGCCGATGGTGGCAAGCGAATCAGGAACGCCGAGCAAAACGCGAGCCCGGACGTCCTCAAGCATAAAAGCTAGTCGCTGCTTTGGATAGGCGGGATCGAAAGGAACGCACGCTCCTCCCGACTTAAGCACTGCCAGAATTGCGATCGCAAATTCCAGCGTCGGGCTAAGACACACCGCAACCGGATCACCGTGTTGAACTCCAAACGATCGCAGGTAATGGCCGAGCTGATTTGCCTTGGCGTTTAGTTCGCGATAGGTGAGTTGGCGATTGCCTTGAGAGGCAGCGCAGGCATTCGGCGTCTTCTCCACCTGACTTTCGAAGAGCTGGTGCAGGCACAAAGACGAAGGGAATGGAGTATCCGTTCGATTCCACAGGTCAATCGCGACCTGTTTCTCGTCCCGAGCGGTGCCTGGCATCTGAGGGGCGATGGGAGTGGACTGTGAATAGCCCGCTTCTGGAATGAACGAATTGCTCATGAGGTGAGACGCGGAGGACCCTGCGGAGAACGGACTTCCGCAGTTCGACTACGCTGCGCCGGAGCCTTTCAGAACCGCTGGGATGGTTCGCAGCAGGATCTCAAAGTCCAGGCGAAGCGACCACATATCGATGTATTCCAAATCCAGCTGCATCCATTTTTCGAAGGGAATGGAATTGCGGCCGTTGATCTGCCAGAGACAGGTGATTCCGGGACGAACGCTGAAGCGGCGGCGTTGCCAATCCTTGTCGAAGCCATCGCAGTCGCGCACCGGCAGCGGCCGTGGTCCGACCAGGCTCATATTGCCTTTCAGCACGTTAAAGAGCTGGGGCAGTTCATCGATACTGGTTTTGCGCAGGAATTTTCCGATGGGAGTGATTCGAGGATCGTTCTTGATCTTGAAGACAGGGCCGGAGACTTCGTTGAGATGTTCCAGGTCGCGAATACGCTTTTCTGCGTCCGGAACCATGGTGCGGAACTTGTAAATGCTAAAACGCCGCTTATTGAGTCCGAGCCGGTGTTGCGTGAAAAGAACCGGTCCCGGCGATGTCAACTTAATAAGAATCGCCACTACAAGAAGCAAGGGCCCCAGGATCACTAAAGCAATCGAAGACGCGAGAATATCCACAATCCTCTTGACAACGACTGGCCAGCCTTCTGCCATGCCCGCGTAGTGCGTCACCAGCGTGGAGCTTTCAAGTTCGTCTCCCGCAGTGTGATTGCCCTTGAGGTCGAAAAGATTGTTCAGAACACGAATGGTGATGCCTTGCTCTTCGCAAGTCGATGTAATAGCGGCGCCATATTCGTGCAGCGAACGCATCGGCAGCGTTAATACGACTTCATCAACGACTGTGGTTCGCAGGTAATGCTTCAGTCCGTCAAAGTCGCATACGAGTGGAAGGCCGGTTTCCTCGATGTGCTGCAGTCCATGCCAGTCCTGATCAGCAAAGCCCAGTACCCGATAGCCCAGCTCAGGTGAGTGCATGATGCGATGAGCGAACTCAATCGCACGGCGATTCGATCCAACGATCAGCATGAATCGCAAATTGCGTCCATGCAGACGCACCCGCTCCAGGACAGCGCGAAGCACAAGACGGCTGCCCGCGGTGGAGATCGACGTAGCCACCCAGAAGACGATGACAAACAGGCGCGTAACCAGCCTGATTTTGAAGACCGCGGCCGCTAACAGAAGGAACACAGCAACGACGGTCGAGGCTTTAGCGAAGTCGATCACATCGCGGCGGCGTCCAGAAAATCGTCGCGAACCATAAAGACCAAAACTAGAGAAGACAACGTGCCAGGTAAGCATCAAACCGGCGAACAGGAAGAAGTTCACCAGCTTAATGCGCATCGAAAGTACTTCTTCGAAACTCAAGCCCGTCTGCGTTTGCCGCAGCACGATGAAGGCAGCGGCTAGAAAGCACGCTACCATCAGAACAAGGTCGTAGACCTTGAGGGCATTGAGAAGAATTTGGCGCCGAACAGGTCCCATAGGAAATTCTGTGAATCGTCTATCCGGTATACGAAAACAGATTGCTCAATTTGGGGACGGAGTGGAGAGAAAAGCGGCACTACGGCTGTGCCGCTTTACAGACGCCGGTAGATCGATTCCGGAACTGGGAACGTGCGTTGGTTCAGGACCGCGCCCAGAATCCGCACATTGTGCGACCTTGCTTCTTGAATGACTCGTTGAGCGATTTCTCGTCTGGACGAATTCGCCTTCAGGACCAGTGCGATCCCGTCCGCGGATGAAGCCAGGCGCACCGTATCGCTGTACAGATTCATCGGCGGGGAATCAATCAGGACGTAGTCGAATTGAGCACGCAACTGCCGGATGTAAGCGACCAACGCTTCCGTAGCATTTAACGCGGATTCCGCCTTCTCTGGTGATCCACAGGTCAGCAGCCACAGATTTGGCAACGGCGAGCGCCGCAGGTAGCCTTGAAGCGGAGCCGCGGCTGCGACTGCATCGGCCAAGCCATTATGGTTGGTCAGAGAGAACAACTCATGCATCGTTGGATGGCGCAGATTTGCGTCAACCAGGCAAACAGTATTGCGGCTTTGCGTCGCCAGCATGGTCGCTACTTGCGAGGTCAGCCAGGTGCAGCCCGCTCCCCGCTCGACGCTCGAGAACACAACGACTCGGGCCGAATCCGCCAGCAGGAACAATCTCTGCACCAGCTTCGTCAGTTCCTCACGTGGGTGCCCTTCGGGTCCCCGCGGAATTGCGCCGACTTCAGCCGTATTCGATTGATCCAGCCATTCTGGCGAGACCTCTGCGGTTGAGGCTACTACTGTGCGTTGTTCGTGCTCCCGTTCCTCAGCTGCTTTTTGGAGAAGTTCGAAATTCCTGCTCATTTTTCCTATTTCCTTTTCCCGTGAAGAAGTGGCAAAGCCTGTTCGGTGTTACGCCGCGGCTCTCAGTGCGTTCCAGTCATCGTGTCAGTCGACAAAGGCTTCGGTCGATGTCCATTGCCATTGCCGTTCCCATTTCCATTTCCGTTTCCGTTTACCGTCACGTGAAAGTGGTTTCCGTTCGGGCTTGGTACGGCCGCCAGTACAGGCAGGTTCAGTACGTGCTCGACCTCAGTTGGTGTCCGGAACGATCCATCCATACGTTCCTTCATGAACACCGTGCCGGCGCTCACCGTGACAGCAAGAAGAGTCCCAACCAGGGCAAATAACCATCCCGACTGCGCTGGGTACATCGGCACGGACGGCTTTTCTTGGATCGAAACGTTCACGATCTGAGTGGTATCCAGTGCGTCAGTGATACGGGCTTCCTCTCGTTTCTTGAGGTAGAGAAGGTAGTTATCCTCCGCAGCCTTTGCGGACCGCGCCAGATCCTGCAGTTCAATGTTCTCGCCGTCCAGCTTGCGAACGCCCTCCATATTCTGGGCAATGACTTTTTCCAGTTCAACGATCCTTGCCCGGTCACCCGTGATCTGCGCTTTCTCCTTGACTATTTCGTCGTTGATCCAGAGAGCCGATGGATTGCGGTCAGTGGTGACATCGAACATCGGCTTGTCGCTATTGATCAAGTCCTGTGTTTCCGCGATTTCCTTCTCGACTTCCACCAACGGCGGATAATCCGGTTGATACTTGGAAGCGAGATCGCTGCGCCGCAATTCCAGATCCAGCAGCTTCGATCTCATCTCCTTGGTCGACCCGTCATCGACTTTGCGCTCCTGGGCCAACAAGCGAGGAGCCGTGTCTTTATGCAACTGCTCCAGTGCATCCAGTCGCTTCTGTGTTTCGGCTAAGTCCGTTCGAGTCTGGCCAAGGCTGTAATTGAAGTCATTGACCTTTTGCAGTGCGCTATCGCGCGTCAACATGGGGTTTGCAACACCGGTTTCCTGCGGGAACGCCTTCAACTTGGCTTCGGCCGCTTCCAAGTCGCCTTCGGCGCGCTTGGTCTGCTGGTCAAAGAAGGCAAACTGTCCGATCGGGTTGTGCAATTCCTTATGCTTCTGCAAGTACACGTCGTCAAGGGTGCTCAGCACCATCGCAGCTTCCTGCGGATCGGTGGACGGGTACGTTACACGCACGATATGGCTCTTCGGAATGGATTCGACGCGGAGGCTGGACTTCAAGCTGGCAACCTCTTTCGCGAGCGCTTCCTCAGGCTTGCGGCTGAAGAAGAACCACCTCTTGCTATCGTGTTTCTGCAGTCCAAGTTTCAGCACGACCGGCCGAATAACGTCGTCACTCTTAAACAGTTCAGCTTCCGAGTTCAGGTCTTCTTCCATGACCTGATCGTTGGAGATCATCGGATTGCCAGCCTGCGGCGACACAACCGGATCGACACGTTCCTTGTGTACAAGAATCTCCGTGTGGGATTCATAGCGCGGCAGCATGATTGCTGCGAGGGCTGTTCCCAACAGAACCGCAATGAAGGAAACCACCAAAGCAACGCGGTGACGAAAGCCCATCGCGACCAGGTCGCGAGTGGTGAGCGTTGCTGGCTGCCCACTGTGAATGACTAGCTGTTGACTTTCCATATCAACTCTCCTTGGCTTTCGCTCAGAATGATTTTGACTGTGCGCCTAATACGTTCACGCTGTAGATCGGGATCCATTGCTGGATTTTGGATAACGCGTTCTTGGGAACAAACAACATGTCACCCGGTCGAAGATGCACGTCCTCCGACAAATCTCCGTTCTTCTCCATGGTCTTAAGGTCGATCACTTTGGTTTCGACCCAGTTGTCATCGACTCTGCGGAAAAGGATCACATGTGAGTGCTTCGCGTATTGGCTGTTCAACCCTCCTGCCATCGCGATTGCCTGTGTGGCAGTAGTATCGCCGCGCATTTCGTACTTGCCAGGTTTGCCTACCATGCCGTCAGCAATGAAATAAGGCTTTTGGAAATCTCGCAGGTTAATCGAGATGTTCGGCTTGTTCAGAATCTTGCCGTAAGACTCCTCCAGCTTGTCCTTGAGCTGCTGCGGAGTCAGGCCATTGACGTAAACGTCGCCAATGCTGCGAGCGGTGACGTATCCGTCGGGCTGCACGGTGAGTGTCTGGTTCCACTCCGGTGTGTAATCAAAAACAACGTCGAACGAATCGCTCGCGCTCAGTTTGTATCGCGGATATCGTTCCGAAAAAGTCGGAGCATTCGTGAAATGATTTGATTGCGAGGCGACCGGCGCCGTCGATGCGTTCAGCGTTGTGTCTTGCGCCAATGCCGCGACCGAAGTCAAAATCAAAGCCGCTAGAATCCAGGTTGATACTCGTTTCATGTTTCCCATCTCCATCGAATCTGTTACTTGCTCTAAATACAGCTCCGCCCTGTCAGTTCGCCGGGCTATTTCAACTAAATTTTGTCTGCTCAACTGTTTGCGGGGAATTTCCCGCACTTGTTCAACTCTAGCGTTCAAAACGGATGAACTCGCTCACAGCCGCGAATCCTGTTGCCTGGCCGTTCGATTCAGACCGTACGATTTCGCCCACCGATTTCAAATGCAAACCTCCAGATGATTGTTCAAGTGGAGGAAACTGGAACTCCAATCGCACTGTCGTTCCGACGGGAGGCACCTCCGCGCTGAAGACGAAAACGCCGTGCGTACTGATATCGCGCGTGTATCCCTTGCTCATGCATCGCGATCCATCTTCGCGTTTCCATCGAAAAATTACTGGAATGCCGAGTCGGTAGCGCATGCAGCTACGCTGCTGCAGGGGGGCGCACACTGTTTGTAATAGGCTGGCCACTGGTTCTAATTAAATGGGGAAACTATTGATCTATCGGTCGAAACGGCGTGCTTAACATACGAAATTGGGGCAGGTTGTAAAAGAGGCGGAAAGTTTCGCCAACACAGGACTATTAGGCTCAAATACCAGCCGGGGGTGACGTACCCTCCGAGGTGAGCGAATACCTACTCCCTGCTAGGGTACGTTATGCCCTCAAGATCGGATAGAGAATATCGACTCCAGTAGCAGGATAAAAGTCCCTAGACGGCTCTCTCCTCCGCGTGTAGTATCTCCCGGAGAGTTACTGTTCCTCCCCTTTAAGAGAGGAATTCTCCGACTCCAGGACCTACATGACACCCTCCGGGCCAGCATCCATTCGTGTCCTGGTTACTGACACTACCCGCATGGGAAGCCAGTTACTCGCAGATGCGTTGCGGCGGGATCCCCAATTTGAGATTGTTGCCGTTTGTGCGAGTTCGCACGAAACATTAACCGCGCTTTCGCAGAAACCCGATGTGGCCATCCTGGGCCTGAATATCGATGACCAGCCGCTGAAGGGCCTGGAGATGTGCCGCCAGATGCGGCTTTCAGCCTCCGACTGCAAGACTATTCTTTTACTGGAGAGTTCCAAGAAAGAAGCAGTACTGGGCGCGTTTGGCGCGGGGGCGCGAGGCGTTTTTTGCCGCGCTGAATCCATCGAGGCTCTCCGGAAGTGCATAACTGTGGTTTCCACAGGTCAAGTCTGGGCCAATCAGGTCGAAATGCGTTACGTACTCGAAGCTTTTGCTGATGCGGCCCCAAGTCGCCTCACCGACTCTCGCGGTACCGTGCTGTTATCCAAGCGCCAGCAGGACATTGTCCGTTGCATCACGGAAGGCCTCACCAATCGGGAAATCGCTGCACGATTAAAACTGAGCGAACACACGGTCAAAAACTATATCTTCCGGATTTTTGACCGCCTTGGCGTTTCCACGCGGGTGGAAATGGTGCTGTACGCATTCAGTCAGCGCGACTCGCAGAAAATGACCGGGCTCGAATCCCAAGCGGTCTCTCTGGAAGAATTACCGGATATCGAACGATACCGGCGGTTAGCGGAATTTGAGACAGCACTTTCGACCCTTCGATTAGGCGAAATGCATCGAGATGGCCACGAGATTTCTAAAGACAGCGTGGCGGCGACCATGTGGTTCTTGATCGCTGAGAAGATTGGCGCCGAGTTAAATGGAGGTGCTCACGCGGCCTTGACGGCATTGGAACCGACGATGGAGGCACACGAAACTCGAGAAGCTCACAGGAGGGCCGACAAATGGCTCAGTGAACACGAACTGGTGCCTACTGGCGATTTTTCTCCCCCGCAATCTGCGGCTCCCACTGAGGCCCCAGAACGGCGGACTGCCCGCCGTCAGGCATCGCGCCGAGGAGCGCGCGCGTGACATCGCTGTCCTCGTGGGCATCGTCTTCTGCCGAGATATCGGCACTTTTCTCAAAAATTCTTTCACCTTGACATCGGAACCAAGCGGCACGAGACTATCCGGGCGCCACGCTAAACGGTTCCGCTTCTCGGGCGTGTCGCAGCCCTCCCCCCGTAACATCGAGAAGCAATCGACGCGTAGGCGAGCCTTGGCTCGTGTGCGCGTTTTTGTCTTTTAGACAGGACACGCACTCTCCGCTAGCGGGCGCACTGATAACCACGATGTGGGAGGGGTCATGAAGCATGCAGCTCGCTCTGTTTTAATTCTTCTTTGCGCCGCGCCAGGATTTGCCCAAGTAGGAGGGTCGGGCACTCCGAACACGGTGCCGTTATGGACTAACACAACAACCCTAGGTAATTCTGCAATCACGCAGAACGCAGGCAATATCGGTATCGGTGGTGCTCCCAATGGCGGAGCAAAGTTCAGTGTCTTCACAGCGAACGCGTCTGGCGAAGCGATTCTCGGAAACAACCTCTCCAACGCGACAACGACATTTCCTGTCGGTGTAATCGGTCTCAGCGCCGGTTTGCAAGGCGTCGGTGTGTATGGACAAGCCACGTCGACAACCGGGAGCACTTTGGGGGTCGCAGGCGTTACCGTGAGCCCGACTGGCATTGGCATCGAGGGCATCAGTGACGCACCGACCGGATCGGGCGGCAGTGGCGTCACCGGACTCTTTAACGGAGGCGGTAATGGCAACGGAGTAGTTGGGATCAGCGCAGGTGTGCAAGGAAGTGGAGTCTTGGGCCAATCCACCACCAATATCGGTGTCAGCGGGCTGACTAGCGCGAAAGCGGCCACTGCAGGCTACTTCGATAACACTGGTAGTGGCAATCTCTTGATTGGCGCTGTCAGTGGCGTGCACAAGTTTCGCGTCGATGGAACCGGAAAGGGTTACTTTGATGGCGGTACTCAGACCGGAGGCGCCGACTTTGCCGAATCTGTCGCAGTCTCCCAGCGCGAGAAATCGCACGAACCCGGCGATCTCTTAATGGTGGACCCACAAGCAACGCGCCAACTGAAACTCGCCACCGAGCCTTACTCCACTCTCGTCGCCGGAATTTACTCGACCAAACCCGGGGTGTTGGCAACCACGCACGGCCTGAACGAGGCCGCTGCTGACGAGGTGCCCCTTGCGATCGTTGGAATTGTTCCGTGCAAGGTAACCGTCGAAAATGGTCCCATCCAGCCCGGCGACTTGCTCGTCAGTTCGTCTACTCCAGGCTATGCGATGAAGGGAACGGACCGCAGTCGCATGCTCGGCGCAGTTGTTGGAAAAGCATTGGAACCCATCAGTGAAGGTAGAGGTGTAATCCAGGTGTTAGTCACCTTGCAGTAGGTCGTCTTTCCCCAACGAAATCGTTAAAAAATTCGGCGGTGCCCGTCGGACACCGCCGATAAAATTTTCGCAAACCAAT
>Ga0070735_10000398_pt1 | contig 49251 bp, 46 predicted proteins | sample Coa_R1_FD_66443 | JGI IMG/M metagenome (GOLD analysis project Ga0070735, IMG submission 66443) | Surface soil microbial communities from Centralia Pennsylvania, which are recovering from an underground coalmine fire - Coalmine... | ecosystem: Environmental > Terrestrial > Soil > Unclassified ... | reverse complement strand
CTTGGCGCGCATGACTTGGTTGATCTGGTCCCGCTTCGTCAGCGCCTCGTCGAGGCTGAGGTCGCCGATCACCGCGCGGAGCCCGGTCGTGGCGATCCCCTGCGCGGCGCCGGCGAAGTTACCCACCTGGATCACGCTGAGCTGCGGATCGAACACCTTCCAGTAGATCAGGAAATCAATGGAGATCGGCGCGTTGTCCTTGGTGATGCACGTCTGCGCGGGGATCTCGAGGAACGCCTCCCGGAGGTCCACCCAGACCGCCTTGTCGACGATCGGGATCAGGTAGACGAGCCCCGGCCCTCTCGGGCCAAAGCTGCGACCGAGGCGGAACACCACCAGGCGCTGGTAATCACGGACAATCTTGACCCCGTTCCACAGCAGCAGCAGGGCGACGACGACCACTGCGATCACGAACCCGTATCCCATGATCATCCCCCCGGTCCCGCATCCCCTTCGCCTCGCCAGGACCGGCCCCCTGCTCCTCGACCTGGCGGTGGTGGTCGTGCATACTGGGTCCCGACGGCAGTTCCCATGTGCTTGCGCGCCTCTTAGAATCACCCGCCACCGTCGTGCGGTCTCGCTGGGCTCCGGGGCATGCCTCTGGCGTAGGCTGGAGAGGCGGAAGCACGCGCCAGAAGAGGTAAGCCTCACGGCCTGCACGGATGAGGCCTCATACCGGCTTCGCTAATCCAATGGAACTAGCCTATACTGACATTGCTTCCCCTTCCTTATGTCCACGACCATGTCCCCGGCTCGGTCGGCTCCTCGGAGGAGAAGGTACCGGATCGGTGCGTTGTGAGATCAGCGCGATTTCCGAGGAGGACGGCCATGGCGATCGACCATGAACGGAACCGCGTATTAGCCTCGTTACGGGATCAGACAGAAGGGGCGAACAGTGCTGTGTTGGGCGAGCGTCTTGGGCTCGTGCGCGAGGTTGTGGAGCGCCATCTTCTCTACTGCGCGGATTACGGGTTGGCAACGTGGAGGCGAGTCCGGAACGGGTTGGGGCAAGCGGCGATCACGGACCGCGGTCGCGACTATCTGGTGCGGCAGGAGCTGTAGACTCGAGCCGCATGGGTGATCGCGCTGGAAGCCGGGATCAACCGACAGATTCCCTACGGGGCGATAGGCACGATAGAACGTGGGAGGTGACAACATGATTCTTATGAGAAGGTCGCTCTTTGACGAGGACGTGCAGGAGATGCGTCGCCAACTTGGTGGACTTCTTGACGCTGTGCCAACGCCGTGGCCCCGTGAGATCGTCGGGCCCGATGTGGAGTGGCAGCCGCCAGTTGAGGTGTTCGAGAATGCGCATGAGGTAGTGATCAAGGCGGCGCTGCCCGACATCGATCCGAAACAGGTAGACATTACCATCACCAACGACGCCGTCACGCTCAAGGGGTCGCGGAAGCCCGAAGAGCAGAAGGACAGCATCTATCATCGGCGAGAGTTGCGCTATGGCGCATTTCTCCGGACCGTGCCGCTTCCCACAGAAGTGAAGGGTGCCGAGGCAAAGGCGTCCTACCACGACGGAATGCTCGAAGTGAGACTGCCAAAGTCGGACCGAGCGAAGAACACCACCGTGAAGGTGACAGTCAAGTAGCAGAGCCCATGCCGGCGCGGGGGCAGGTGTACGTACTGCCCCTCCTCGTCCGGTTGGGGCCTTATTGACATTGTCCCTCCCGGGCCGCCCCGCTGGCCGAGCTTTGAGCGGGCCGCCTTACGACGGGATTGGGTGCAGTACAGTTCGACAGCGGACATCCGCCTCTGCGGGAACGGGTCACAGCGCGGGCCAGGGCGTTCGGCGTGGCAGTCACGAGGAGGGATACGCACCATGGTGGTAACGCACCCGCTCGGAATGGACCTCGACCAGTACCAGTACGGGTTTCACGATCCGGAGCAGTACGCGTTCAAGTCCCGCAAGGGCTTGGACCGCGAGATCGTGGAGATGATCTCGCACATGAAGAGTGAACCCGCCTGGATGCGCGCCCTCCGGCTCCACTCGCTCGGGGTGTGGGAGAAGAAGCCACTTCCGACTTGGGGTGGCAACGTGGGCGAGATCGACTTCAACGATATGTACTACTACCTCAAGCCGATGGAGGGTCAAGGGAAGACCTGGGATGATGTCCCGGCGGACATCAAGAACACCTTCAACCGGCTGGGGATCCCCGAGGCGGAGAAGAAGTACCTGGCCGGCGTGGGGGCGCAGTACGAGAGCGAGGTCGTCTACCACAGTCTGCGCGAGGAGTGGACGAAGCAGGGCGTGGTCTTTCTCGACATGGACTCCGCGCTGCGCGAACATCCGGACATCGTCAAGGAGTACTTCGGGACGGTCATCCCGCCCGAGGACAACAAGTTCTCCGCGCTCAACAGTGCGGTCTGGAGCGGCGGGTCGTTCGTCTACGTTCCCGAGGGCGTCCGCGTCGATATTCCGCTGCAGGCGTATTTCCGGATCAACGCTCAGAACATGGGGCAGTTCGAGCGAACCCTGATCATCGCGGAACGCGGCTCCTACGTCCACTACGTGGAGGGGTGCACGGCCCCGACCTACTCCAGCGACTCGTTGCACAGCGCGGTCGTCGAGATCATCGTCAAGGAGGGCGCGCGGGTTCGGTACACGACGATCCAGAACTGGTCTAAGAATGTCTACAATCTCGTCACGAAGCGGGCCGTCGCCTACCGTGACGCGACGATGGAGTGGGTGGACGGCAACCTCGGGAGCAAGTTGACGATGAAGTACCCGAGCGTCTATATGGTGGAGCCCGGCGCGAAGGCCGAGATCCTCTCAATCGCCTTCGCCGGCGCTGGACAGCACCAAGATCCCGGCGCGAAGGTGATCCACGCCGCGCCGCATACCCAGTCGTCGATCGTCAGCAAGTCAATCAGCAAGTCCGGCGGGCGAGCGGGCTACCGGGGCCTCGTGAAGATTTACCCGGGGGCCGCGGGGAGCAAGTGCGCGGTTCGATGCGATGCGCTCATTTTGGACGACCAGTCGCGGTCGGACACCTATCCGACCATGGAGATCGACGAGGCGGACGTGGAGGTGACCCATGAGGCGACTGTGTCGAAGGTGTCGAACGAGCAGCTATTCTATCTGATGAGCCGCGGGATCAACCAGGACGAGGCGATGAGCTTGATCGTCCGTGGGTTTATCGAGCCGATCTCACGCGAGTTGCCGATGGAGTACAGCGTGGAGTTGAACCGGCTGATCCAGCTTGAAATGGAGGGGTCGGTCGGCTAAACGGGCGCCCGCGGTGAGACGCGAGCGAGGAGTTGTTGATTGAGGAGGTTGTCGCATGCCCGCCAAACTGTTGGTGTACCATGAGGATGCCCGCAAGGCCCTGGAGCGCGGCGTCGAGAAGGTCGCCAGCGCCGTCCGCGTGACGCTCGGCCCCAAGGGCCGCAACGTCGTCCTGGAGAAGAAGTGGGGCTCGCCGACGATCACCAAGGACGGCGTGACCGTCGCCAAGGAGATCGAGCTGGAAGATCCCTACGAGAACATGGGCGCGCAGCTTGTCAAAGAGGTGGCGAGCAAGACCAACGACGCCGCCGGGGACGGGACGACAACAGCCACGGTACTCGCGCACGCGATCGTCAAGGAGGGCCTGAAGAACGTTGCGGCGGGCGCCAACCCCATGATCGTGAAGCACGGGATCGACAAGGCCGTCGAGGCTCTCGTGGACGCGCTCAAGAAGATCAGCGTGCCGCTCGAAGGCAAGGAGCACATCGCCCACGTCGCCGGCATCGCCGGGAACGACCCCGAGATCGGGCGGATCATCGCTGAGGCGATGGACAAGGTCGGCAAGGACGGGGTGATTACGATCGAGGAGTCGAAGGGTGTCGAGACCACGGTCGAGGTCGTCGAGGGCATGCAGTTCGACCGCGGCTATATCTCCCCGTACATGATCACCGACCCCGACAAGATGGAGGCGGTCCTCGAGGACCCGTACATCCTCCTGACCGAGAAGAAGATCAGCGCGGTCAAAGACATCGTCCCGGTCATGGAGAAGGTGATACAGTTCGGTAAGCCGCTCGTGCTCATCGCCGAGGATGTCGAGGGCGAAGCCCTGGCCACCCTGGTCGTGAACAAGCTGCGCGGCATCATGGCGGGCATGGCGATCAAGGCGCCCGGGTACGGAGATCGTCGCAAGGCGATGCTGGGGGACATGGCGGTCCTCACCGGCGGCAAGGTGATCAGCGACGACATCGGCATCAAGCTCGAGAACGTCGAGTTGGAGATGTTGGGCCGGGCGGCCAAGATCCGGGTCGCCAAGGAAGAGACCACCGTTATCGAGGGCCGGGGAAGCAAGAAGGACATCCAGGGGCGGATCGCCCAGATCAAGAAGGAGATCGAGATCACAACCTCCGACTACGACAAGGAGAAACTACAGGAGCGGCTCGCCAAACTCGCCGGCGGAGTGGCCGAGATCAAAGTCGGCGCCGCCACCGAGACCGAGCTCAAGGAGAAGAAGCATCGGTTCGAGGATGCGCTGAGCACGAGCAAGGCTGCCGTGGAGGAGGGGATCGTCCCCGGAGGCGGGGTGGCCTTGCTCAACATCGCGAAGGCCCTGGACAAGGTGGATGCCGACGATGTCGATGAGCAGAGCGGCGTGAACATCGTCCGCAGGGCCATCGAGGAACCGGCGAAGTGGCTGGCCACGAACGCAGGGATGGAGGGCGCGGTCGTCGTGGCGCGGATTAAGTCGGAAAAGCACGGCATCGGCTACGACGTCGCCGAGAACCGCTACACTGACATGCTAAAGGCCGGGATCATCGACGCGACAAAGGTCACGCGGCTCGCGCTGCAGAACGCCGCGAGCGTTGCGAGCCTGCTGCTGACCACCGAGGCGCTCGTCGTGGAGAAGGGCAAGAAGGATGCGGCGGCGGCGACCACAGGCGGCTACAACCCGGGCGACATGGATATGTAGCCATCCGGTGTTCGCCGGGTCACAGGGGGGCCGTAACGCCCCCCTGTTTTTGTGGACGCGTCCCATTGACACGGCGCGCGGCTGGCCCGCTCACCCGCCTGCAGGGTATCTCCGATATCGGAACCACAACGATTGTAGACGCAGCATAGCGAGCCCCACTCCATGCCAGCTCTAAGAGGTTTCCGCGGGGCCTTTCGGGCGAACATCGCTTCCACGATCAGCAGCCCGCTCTCACCAGCCCGTCGCACGACCCTCAGCAGTGTCACCATGCTCGATATTTCTTCCAGCTGCTCGGCGACAAACCACTGGAGGACGTTCTGGGCCGATCCCGGGCCCCGCCACAACGCCCACCCCGCGACCGACCTGCACGCTAGAGACGCGGCGGCGTACGCATGCCGCCCGAACGTGATCCGGAGAGGGTTCCAGGAGACCCGCGCGAATGAGCTACGCTGGGACACGGTAGGGCTGGGGGGAGGCGCTTGAGCACCGAAGAGGAGCGAATTCGGAAAAAGGCCGAAGAACTGGACCAACGGGGAAAGAAGGGCCAAGTTCAGGGGGGTATGCCAAAGAAACCAGAAACTCGAGAGCGGGTCAAGTTTGGAGTTTGGGGCCTTATTTGTGGGGCAGTCATCACAATGATCATCGGCTTTGCGTGGGGCGGTTGGACAACCGGGGGCACTAGCCGACAGAGGAGCGAGGAGGCGGTCTTGGCGACTCGGGCCGCGATCTGTGTCGCCCAATTCATAAAGGACCCGAACTATAAAGAGAACCTTAAACAATTAAAGGCGGTAGACTCCTACGAGAGAAGTACGTTCATTGAAAAAGGTGGCTGGGACAAGATGCCCGGGGAAAAGGAGGCTAACTATGATGTAAGCCGAGCATGCGCCGACGGGCTTGAATATCTTACGAAATAGGCTAGGCTCGTCAACGTGTATTTTGCGTCCGGGGCATAGTGACAACTAGGGCAGTCTCGAAACCGGTTGTTGGGTGAGCATCTGCTCTTTCGGCGCTTTCCGGCGGAACTGAATCGCTGAAACCCTCGACTTTATTGATCTGGAGCGGGAAACGGGACTCGAACCCGCGACCCTCTGCTTGGGAAGCAGGTACTTTAACCCCCTTCTGTAGCTCTCGGAAAGCAACGCCTCAAGAGTGGTAAACATCTGCCTCTCTGGCTTGTCGCATACGCGCCGCGTCCTCTATGGATGTTCAGATGTTTACATAGACTATGACCCGTTGTTGCACCCCAACGCCATGCCACCGCGTCGCTATTGTGGCTTGCGGCCGCGTGGCTCCGTCAAGTCGTGCCTCGCCTTCCACGCATCAAGAGTGAGTTCGCCTCGGTCGACCAGCCGCGCATCGTGCAGCGCCGCACGTGACAGCCTATGGCGTTCTTCCGATGTGAGCTTTTTTCGGTGGACGCGCAGGGCAAAGCGTTTACGCAGCCGCGTGTAACATTCCCCCCAGAGTTGGTGACAGACCAGCGGCCGTCGTCACAGCCTTGACTCGCCGGCATTCATTGCACGTCGTCTGGCGAGGCCGGTCGTTCTGCCGCACAAATGGGCGATGGCAGCGACGGTACACCCAGAGGCGGTTGGTGATGAGGCCGAAAAGGCATGAGAGTCCCAACGCACCGATTTCGGGGTTCTCCCCGAGGGAGAATTCTTGTACGAATGCGGGGTACCCGGCCGGAAGGTCCCATGGCACGGGAGCCCAACACCGCGCACCGCTCGTCGGACCGGTGGTCCTTTGTGCCCGCTGCGACAGAATCATGGAGAGGGTATTCACATGCGGGTTTTTGTTTACCAAAGCTCAAACTTCTGCACGCGACGTACCTCCGCTCTAGCCACATCCCAGATCTTGGTTTCATCTTCGCGGTGCGATCTAGTTGGTTCCAAGCTGCGGCAAGGATGCAGGTTAGGCAAACGGTGGTTGATCAGTCACGTTGTGATAGGCGGCGAGTGCTCGGGCGCGGCGTTCTTTCGGCGGAGCGGCATACACACGATTGCGCTGTCGCCATGTGAGGGCGCGGCAGACAGGACACCATCGGCCGATGACCCCCCGCGGACGAAAGAACAGGGCCCCACATCCGCCGCCGTTCATATTGCGTCGAGTTGTTCCAGCGCCTCCACAAACTTCGAGCGGGGCGTGCTGGTTCCAGGCGTGCAAGAGCTCGCACCAAACCACCGAGGCAAGATCCCGCACGCGCCAGGCGAAAAACAGCGCTGTGTGCGCGGTTCGGTAGTACAAATCGGCACGTTCGCGCGGCGTGCCCACGGCTGGTGCGAAGTGTGCAGCCTCGGTAGGCGAAAATCGCACGATCCCCTCCTCCGGGGATAGTCGGATCGCGTCAACGTCAACGTGACGCCGCATCTCGAGAAAGATCGTGTTGAGTAGCGTTGGGCTCGTAGGACGATCAACCGTGCGTTTGCGCCACGGCCAGCCCACCAGGAGCCGCTCGACACTCGGTTGAAGCCGGGCGGCGGCATCAGGATCCCAAAGCGCCCCAGGTATCTCGCGGGGACGCCCTCCACCCATGACCGCATGGACGCACATGCCGAGCACGCCATGAATCCCTAACACGCCGCGCACCACGCCTTCCGTGCTCCACCACCGGAGAGTCTCTCTTCCTTCCCCGCGGCCGGTGAACTGTACCGCAATCGGCCACCCCGGAAGGTACTGTGGAATATCAAGCGTGACGGATTCACGCAATTTTTCCAGACGGCGAGCTCTCCGCCGCGCTTGAATTGTCCGTCGTCTAGAAGCGTGATGAATAGAACCAATAGAATTTGCCACAACTAATTTGTATCATGTACCAAATCGGACCGCAAGTTGGAGGTGTCACAAGTGCGGAGCAAGCTCGTCACTCCAGCAGAGCTAGCTCGCCGGGTCGGGGTTAGTCCTGCTGCGGTTGTGGTGTGGGCAGATCGCAACCTGTTCCCGGTCGTCAGGACGGAATCCGGGCGGCGGCTGATCGTCGATGGCCCCGCGCTCGCTAGGTTCCTGATGTCCCGGCAGGTTCGAAGCGCTGCGGTGCGCCCTGGGTCAATCCACGCGGAGCCGCGTCACAAATGAAGGTCGCGGAGCCGCCGCAAGACGGCTACACGCGGCCGCTGCACGCAACCACGCCCGCCGGTCCAATCAGCGCGAACGCGGCGCAGAAACAGAAGAGGATGCGCGGGAACGTGATCACGCACACGCTGTGCGATCCTTTGACCGGCGAGGTTCGTTGGCACCACGTACGGCAGTATTTCACCGACGGCACAAAAAAGGTGTGGTGGAAGTCGGTGGCCCCAGATGGGAAGTGGCGGCTGGGTCTCCACGGCCTGCGGCCGGCGCAATTGCCGTTGTGGAATGCGCATCGGCTCCATACGTTCCCGCCCGACGTGCCGGTCACACTCGTCGAAGGTGAGATGGCTGGCGAGGCGCTCCACGAACTGGATATCCCGGTTGTCGCAACTGTCACTGGTGCGCCCGACGCCCCGGACCGTGATGTACTCGCCGTGCTCGCCGGGAGGCACGTCATCCTGTGGTGGGACGCCGACTCGGTGGGCGCGGCCCTCATGCGGAGCGTTGCTCGCGTGCTTGCCGACGGAATCGCCTCGTCGGTGCGCTGGATTCATTGGCAGGACGCGGAGCCGACGGAAGATGCCGCCGACCACGTGCGGCTACACGGTGCGGCGGCGACGCGCGATCTCCTTGCCCGGGCGCAGGCCGGAATGCCGCCGGTCCCCGCGAGCGTGAAGGGCGAGGGACCGCGCTACGGTCATCGCTCGAACGCGCGCAGCGACGGTCACGACGGTGCGGCCTCTGCCTCTTCTAAACGCAAACGTTCGCAGGGTGAACTATTGGCCGGGGTGGTTCGGGAGGCGCAAGCGCATGGAGCGGAGCTCTTCCACGAGCCCGATCGGCGCGCGTATGTGACGCTGGCGACCGGCGGGCATCGTGAAACTTGGCCAGTGCGGTCGCTTGGGTTCCGTTCCTGGCTGTCGCACAAGTTCTACACGAGCCAGGGGAAAGCGCCAAGCGCGCAGGCGGTCGAAGATTTTCTCCGCGTGCTGGAAGGGCAGGCGCTCTTCGACGGCCCCGAACATCCCGTGTTCACGCGCATCGGTAAACGCGGGGCGAATCTCTACCTCGACCTGGGCGACCCCGAATGGCGTGCTATCGAGATCACTCCGACCGGATGGTGGATCGTCCCCCATCCGGTGAGGTTCCGGCGGGCGTCGGGGATGGCGGCGCTCCCCATCCCGGCTCCGGGAGGGAAGCTCGATGCCCTCCGACCATTCGTGAACACCCCCACCGATGCGGACTGGGTCTTACTCGCCTCCTGGCTCGTAGCCGCCCTCAGCGCACGGGGACCGTACCCCGTCCTGGTCCTCCATGGGGAGCAGGGATCGGCGAAGAGCACGACGGCCCGCGTGCTGCGCGCATTGGTGGATCCTAGCACGGTCCCGCTTCGGTCTGAACCGAAGGAGGCGCGCGATCTGATGATCGCGGCGAAACATGGGTGGATGCTTGCTTACGACAACCTCTCGCACCTCGTCCCCTGGCTCTCCGACGCGATCTGCCGCCTTTCGACGGGTGGCGGCTTCGGCACGCGGCAGCTCTACACTGACGAGGACGAAATCCTGTTTGATGCCATGCGCCCGGTCATCATCGACGGCATTGAAGAACTGGCTACTCGGGGTGATCTCCTTGATCGCTCGATCATCCTGCGGCTCCCGCCGATTCCGGACAACCGGCGACGGCCCGAAGCGGATTTCTGGCAAGATTTCGAGGCGGCGCGTCCGAGTATACTGGGCGGCCTGCTAGATGCCGTCGTAGGCGCGCTTGCTCGACACAACCAGGTTCAGCTCGCCACGCTCCCTCGGATGGCGGACTTCGCCCGGTGGGCCGTGGCGGCGGAACCCGAGTTGGGGTGGTCAGCGGGGACCTTCCTCCGGGCATACACCGACAATCGGGTGGCCGCGAACGAACTGGTGCTGGAATCGTCCCACATCGTTCCGCACCTCCAGCAGCTTCTCGATCAACAGGTGAGCGGTGAGTGGACGGGTCGAGCGACGGACCTTCTGAGCGAGCTCAACAAGCGCGTGCCGGAGGATGTGGCCAGGCTCAAGGGGTGGCCAAAGTCGCCACGTGCCCTCCGGGGTGCTCTGGATCGAGTCGCCCCCAACTTGCGGGTGACCGGGATTGAGATCACCTTCAGCCGGGGGAAAGATCGAATCGTCACGGCCCGAAAAACGGGGGGAACAACCGACGGCACCGTCGCTACCGACGGCGCCCCCAATGAAATCAGCCCTTCTAGCACCGACGGTACCGACGACGGTCGGGTGCGGGAAGAGGCGACCGACGCCACAACCGACGTCGCGGAACCCCTAGCACTATTCGCGGGTGCCGACGGTACCGTCGGTGCCGACGGTCCACTCCCACGTTCATCTTGTTCTGGAAACGGCGAGGCTGGGCAGGCTGACGGCTATGACGCGGCACGGAGCCATGATGGTCACGACCCGGCGGACGTGGACCACGTCCCCGATGCCGCCTCGACCACGGGCTCCCGGTTCCGGTTCTACTGTCAGTCATGCAACAAGCTGACGATCGAGGCTACGGCCAACGCTTCCCCATGCTCGAGCTGTGGCGGTGAGCGCAGGATCCTCGCAGCGGCGGTGCGCACGTGATTCGCGCCCGAGCGTCGGATAAGTCGGTGCACGCCTGTACATCGCTGCGCGCGGACGATCTCCGGTCGGTGATCAAACGGTTGAACCCCCGCCTCGGGCTTGCCGGCTACGCTGCGAGCGAACCTCTGCCTGCCATTGCATACCTCAAGGCGCTGGCCGACAAGTGCGGATTCCCGCATCTCGAAGTGTCACCAGGTGTGACCGTGCCACCCGGGGAGAAAAGCTGGTGTGGGTTCGCCAGAGCGCTCCAACGCGCACTCACTCGCACGGCCCCGAACCCTGACCAACTCCGGGGGACAGCGTTAGTCAACCTGATTGGGGCGCTGGACGCGCTAGCGACCCTTACTGAAGTGCTGGGGCCGGTCCGTGCGCTCCCGACAATACTCGCGCCGTTGGCGACACTATCGCCCGCGTCCGAGCGGATGGTGTGGGTGGACCCACTCGAGGGCCGGCCGCCGCTTCCAAATTGGTACACGGCCGAAATGTTTCTGTACGACATCAGGAAGTGATACGCGGCTGGCCGAAGCAAGCTCTGGGACGGCGGCGTGTGAGGGTGCTACGCTTAGGCGCGCGGCGCTGTGCTGTTCTGTACTCTCGGGCGTTGCTGTCCGATGACCCTTTTTGTCTGCGCTACTAACGTATTTTGGCTTCTGGGGCGCGGGAGCCCAAACACCGCGCCCCAGGCTTGAGCAACCCCGCGAATTACCTTTTGTGCGCACGCTGGGAAACGTATTTTGGCTTCTGGGGCGCGGGAGCCCAAACACCGCGCCCCAGGCTTGAGCAACCCCGCGAATTACCTTTTGTGCGCACGCTGGGATGGCAAGACAAAAATGAAGCGCGAACGAGCATCGAATGTTAAGAAAGCCGTCGCCTTCCATTGACGTGCCGATTCCTGAAGACCAAGCCCGTTGCCAAACTTTGTTCCTTCTGGACTCATGATGGTCTCTTCTGTCATTGCTCGGCTGGCGCGGGTCCGTTTGCCGGAACTGTTCTTGTAGCAGCTCCTCCATCGGCGACAGACGACCGCAGACTCATCGCCCGGCGCATCTTATCGGAGAGCAGCGGATACACCTGCACTGCCCGGGAGGCGTGCCGCCTCGAGCACTCGAGCGAACTCATCAGACGCACCGTCTCCCCGGACACCGATCCACGACGCCGTCACGGCCCCCGCCCGGGGGACAAGTCAATCCTTCCGAACCGGACTCGCGCAAGTGTGTTGGCCTCCTGCTCGGTCCTCGAGGAATCACCGCACCGGGGACACGACCAGCGGCCGAGGTGGGTGAGCCGCACTCGTTTTTCGCTCCGTTCGTCCTCGGACAGCGTGGCGTTCGCCGCCATCCACTCCACCAGATCCCAACCACGGCCGCAGCGAGGGCAGGCCCACGTGTCGTCTTCCAACCGGTCACCTCCACGGTCATCGTATACCGTGGTGACGAGATCGGACCCCGCGTCTCCCCGGGAGACAGTCATCGGACCCGCAACGGCCGCAACATGAAGTTGCGTTCCCCTCCCCTCCCGCTCCCCACCCCAAAGCGCAGAGAGCAGGGATCGGTCGGGCGCCCTCTCCCAGTCGCCCTCCCTCCAAAACCTCCCGTGGAACGGAAACGGAACGATCGGTTCGTATTCCCGGGTTCCTGATGGGCAATGCTCGGGAGACAACCCCAAAAGAGTGGTGCTCGGTTTTGCGCACATGAACGGTCATCCAGCGACATGCCAGCGTCTCCGTGGATCTGTCCCATCCGGTCGGCAGACCGGGTCCGCCCCGAGAGGAAGGTACAGTGTCCGCTGAGCGTCGCCGCTGCCGTTGCCGATGGTGCGGAAGAAACGGGGCCTCCGCCCCATGATTCGGAGGATGTTCGTCCACGGGCGCTGCCGTTGCCGTTTGTTGGCCCGCCGTTGACGAGTCCGTGAGATGCGAGCGATCGGAATCGCGATGGTGTTTGGGAGCAGCCGCACGAGCAGTTTCGTGGGCCCCGGGTGTCGGATGCGGAACGGACTCTGGCCAACCGCAGCCTCGTACGCATCCCGGTGGTCCTGGGGCGTTTTGCAGATCATCAACGCTGTGCAGTTGCCGTACCGGTGCGCGCCAGAGATCCGGAGGTGCTTTCGGACGGTGGAGCGCCCGATGAGCGCCATCTGCGCGATGGAGGCCGTCGAGGTCGGACGGTCTCGCCGGTTGGCCGTCACCGCCGCGGCGAGCAGTTTCGCGCGCACCTGCATCGTCGGCCCAGCGATCCAGTCGAACGGGATTGCCACCCCTACCCCGGCGTGCGGGACCGCGAGCGCCAGGGCAACGCGAGCCGGCGAGTACAACCACAGTGCCCCGGGAGACGGCGACCAGCACACCCACGCTCCGGCACGGACGATGCGCCGGATCTTGTGGCGGTTCCAACCCAGCACGGCCCCGGCCACCGCGAGACCTCCGCGGGTAATCCGCTCGACGTGCCCAATGTGCGCTTTGAGGGCCGTCCAGAGTACGTACGGCTGGTCGACCCGTTGACGCCGGGCGGCAACGTACAGGTCGGAGAAAGCGACCGCGGTGTCGGGGCTTGCCGGTCTCCGTTCGATTGTCCAGCGTCGCTCCGGCACCGAAAACACCGACCTGTCTTGGACGAGGGGACGGCCGGACGATCGGCGTACCCCGTCGTGCCCCACCGCGGCACCCAGTTGATCAGCCTGGATGAACGACCGCCGTTCTCTGGATTGGTCGTACTCCCATCCTATCTGATCCGCACGGAAAAACAATGCAACAACCGTTAGAATTTCAGGCGGACGGACCATGGTCGCCAGGGCGTGCCCTCGGTTGTAGCCCAGCCGCGGTACGCGCCTCCCCATGCGTCCTCAAGGTCGGTGCTGGTCAAGCGCGCGTACCATGGATGATGATCACGTGACTGTGGTGGAGCAGTCGCCCTTTGGCATCACGGTGCATGCTTGTGCCGTTGTTCGGTCGGCGCGAGTCTCCCCGGGAGACACGCGGTCTGATGGACACGCGGTATCATCGTCCGTGCTTGAGCAAGTCCATCGGTGACGCTCGCTCAAATTTTCGGCGGATGTCCACCCGGGTCAGCCGAGCATACCGCGTCGCCATCATTAATGTTCGGTGGTTCAACAGCGATCTGACGAGCTCCAGATCTCCGGTTGCGACCAGCACCGTGGTCCCCGCGTGGTGCCGCAAACGGTGCGGCGTGATCGTCCTGGCCAACCCTGCCCGTCGGCTCAAGCGGGCCAGGAGGCACGTTGCGTACGACAGGGTGAGCTGATCTCCCCCCTTCGACACGAACAGCGAGTCCTCGGCGTGCGCTCCGGCCCGGACGTTGAGCCACCGCCGAAGCGCCGACGTGGTCTCCCCGCCGAAATGCCCCGTCTTGTCCTCTTGGTTCTTTCCCAACCGGACGAACACCATCCGGTGCTGGAAGTCCACGTCCTCGATCCGGAGACGAATCGCCTCCGCCCGCCGCAGGCCGCTGTCCCCGAGCAGCATGACGAGTGCCCGGTTCCGGGTTCCGTACCAACCCGTCCCGCAGGCCGCGAGCAACTTGGCGACCTGCTCGGCTGGAGGGGCTTTGGGCAGGGTTTCTGGCAGGATCGTGCGGATCGTGGCCATCGGGTCTTTCGGGATCAGTTCGCTGGCGACCGCCCACCGGAAGAACACGTGGACCCCAGCGGCATAGTGGTGAACGGACGTCCCGTTCATACGCTCCCGGAGATTGGCAAGGTACCGCTGGCAGTCGAGAAGCGAGATCTCCCGTAGCAGGCGATCCAGCCCGACGAACCGGGCGAACAACCCGAGGTCATCGCGGTAGTTGCGGACCGTCGCGGCGGTACAACCTCGGATCTGGCGGCTCAGGATGAACGCGTCGATCGCGGCCTGAAGATCGAGGTTCTCTGGGAGCATGTCGGCCCCGGCGCGCCCGAACGCGCCTGTCGTGGTGGCCGAGGATGAATCGGGAAGAGTGGGCGCCTCAGCAAAGCGGTCCTGCGGGGTGATCACCTGATTTTTTGCCCGCTCCGGTACCTCCTCTCGCGTGGAAACCCTTGGTAGGACTGGCTGGTCGGGCCGGGCGGATTTGAACCGCCGACCACCTGAACCCCATTCAGGTGCGCTACCAAGCTGCGCTACGGCCCGACGGCGGTACGGCTCATTATAGCAAAGACCACCCGTACCCGCTAGGAACATGCTCGAAGACGGCGCGCCCACGGCGCCTACATTGCTGCAGTGGCCCTGAGAAGCGCAAGCAGCGCCTCGGGGTTCCCGCGGAAATCCTCCCGGGCCCGACGACCGGCGGCAAGTGCCACGAGCACCTCCGTCAGGAGTGTGTTGACCGGCGTCGGGATCCCGAGGGCCGCACCCTCGCGCGCCACGGCGCCATTCAATACCTCCACTTCGCTACGCTCTCGCCCGCGGTCCAGATCCTCCCACAGCGACGGCATTTTCGCACCGCGGCCGCCGCCGAGCTTCGGCCCCACGATGCGACGGGCGACCCAGGCGGGCATGCCCATGACCCGGACAAGGGCTGGCACAGGATAGCCCGGGAGCGCGGCCGGTTGCAGACCCAACCGTTGCATGACGCGCACCGCCTCTCGGAAGGCGTCGCGCTCGAGCGCAAACAGGCGTGGGCTTCGGGCGATCTCCGACGGCGTAACGTCCAGGATCGCGGACGCGGCATTCCCCAGGAGATTGAGGAGCAGCTTGCTCCACTTCATCGCCCGGTACTCCGGGAACGTCTGCACCTGGAACCCCGCCTGCTGGAGCGCCCCCGCGAAATCGGCCGGCGCCGCTCCATCGCCCACGGGTGCCAGGGCGACACCGCCGTCTGCGGTGTTTTGCCGCACGACACCGGGTCGCAACAGGCTCACGCTGAGCGTGACCGCGCCGGACACGGTGCGGGCGGCCCCGACCGCCGCGGCGATCGCCTCCTCGTTCCCCAAACCGTTCTGCAGAGTCACCACGCGCGCGCCACGCTGCAGGAGCGGCGCCAAGACGGTTAGCGCGTCAGCGGTCTGATACGCCTTGACAGTGAGTACGATAATGTCGGGCAGTTCGCGCAGGTCGTCCAACGAGGTGATCGAATCCAGACGCTTGCACCGCATCACGCCCTCGGGCGTCTCCAAGTGAAGACCCCACGTGCGGACCGCGGCGACGTGCGCTCGGCGCGCCAGCAGCGTGACCTGCGCCGTGCCGCTGCGGGACAGACGACCCCCGATCAGTGAGCCGACCGCGCCGGCACCGTAGCAGAGAACGTGCATGCTATGACTTGGGGGTTCCTCGGTCGCTGATTCGCAACTCCGTGCCCGCCACGAGCCGCTGGATGTTGCTCCGGTGACGGTAGATCGCGAACGCGGCGGCGATGACTCCGAACGCGATGTAGGCCTCCGGCCCGCGGAGACGCCACAGCACGAAGGGGACCGACAGCGCGCCCAGGAGAGACCCCAGGGACGAGTAGCGTGTGATCGCGACGACGACAATCCACACAGCCGCGGCGGCGAGCGCGGCGACCGGCGAAAGACCGACGAGCACACCGAATGACGTCGCGATGCCCTTGCCGCCGCGAAACCCGAGGAACACCGACCAGTTGTGGCCAACGATCGCGGCGAGTCCGCACGCGATCGCGGTCCACGGTCCGGTGCCGAAGCGGACCGCGAGCAGCACCGGCACGAGCCCCTTGAGCACATCCACCGCCAGCACCGCGATCGCGATCGGTGTTCCTGCCACCCGGAACACGTTCACGGTACCGATGTTGCCGCTCCCGTAGTTCCGAATGTCCTCGCCCTTGAGCACACGCACCAGCACCAGCCCGGTCGGAACCGAGCCGATCAGGTAGCTGAGCGCGATAACGCCGAGCGCCTCGCCATTCATTCGGGTAGTTCGAGGCTTCGCGTGGACGGCGTGGCTCTCCTGCCCCTCAGCGACCATCGCACCGGCGTGCCGCGCAGGTTAAAGGCCGCACGCAGACGCCGCTCCAGGTACCGCCGGTACTCTTCGGTCCAGCGGCTCGGATCGTTCACAAACAGCACCACGTGCGGTGGGTGGGTCTCCGGCTGTGTCGCGTAGTAGATATGCAGGCGCCGGCCCGCCGGGTCCGAGGCCGGGGGCGTCGCCGCGACGGCCTGCCCGATCAGTTTGTTGAGCGGTCCCGTCGCGATGCGGGTTCCGCGCGCGTCCGCGGCGGCAAACACCGCCCGCATCAGCGCATCGACACCCTCGCCGCGCGTCGCCGACGTGGGGCACACGGCCACCCCGCCGAGAAAACGCAGCCGCTGTTGGGCGACGCGATCGACGTCCGCAGGCGTGTACCCCTCCAACAGATCCCACTTGTTCACCGAGACCACCACGGCACGTCCCGCATCGTAGGCGTCTCGCGCGATGCGCTGATCCTGCTCGGTGATCCCCACCGCAGCGTCCACGACGAGGACGACGACGTCCGCCCGCACGAGGGCGTCATAGGACCGGCGCGTGCTGTAGAATTCGATCGGCTCTGTCACGCGGCTGCGGCGCCTGAGGCCCGCGGTGTCGATCAACACAACCGGCCGCCCGTCGTAGGTCAGCGCGGTGTCAACCGCGTCGCGGGTCGTGCCGGGCTCGGCCATCACGATCACGCGCTCTTCGCCGAGCAGTGCGTTGACGAGCGACGACTTGCCCACGTTGGGACGACCCAACAGCGCGACGCGCACGGGGCCCCCTTCCTCGGGCGCGCGCTCGGCGGCCTCCCCGCGAGGTCGGAGGACGGATGTCTCAGGCGCCTCGGTGTTGGGGCCGGCCGGAAAACGCGCAACGATCGCGTCCAGTAGATCTCCGATGCCGAGTCCATGGGTCGCGGACACGGGCATGGGGTCGCCTAGCCCAAGCGCGTGGAATTCGTAGGCGCCAACATCGGCCGACCGAACGTCGACCTTGTTGGCCACCACCAGCACCGGGCGGCCGCTCTCCCGCAGCAACTGCGCGATCTGTTCGTCTTCGGAGGTCAAGCCGGCCGACGCATCCACGAGGAACAACACAAGATCGGCTTCGACGATCGCACGGTCGGTCTGCCGGCGAACTGCGGCCCCAAGGTGCTTGGCAGCGCCGGACACCAGCCCTCCCGTGTCCACGAGGGTGAACCGATGCCCCGCCCACTCACACGGCGCCGACACACGGTCCCGCGTCACCCCAGGCGTCCCCTCGACGATCGCCAAGCGACGGGTCAGCAACCGATTGAACAGCGCCGACTTTCCCGCGTTGGGCCGGCCCACGATCGCGACGGTCGGACCGGCGGTCGCGGCCATCAACGGACCCCGAGCGGCGGCCGGATGTCGCGCCTTCGCGGGGTCAATGCGCCTCCGACGACCCGGTGCCCCCCAGCGAGTCGAGCCGGTGCATCACGTCCCGGATGATCCACTCGGGCGTGCTGGCGCCAGAGACGACGCCGACCGCGTCGATCCCGGCGAACCACTCCGTCTTGATCTCCACGGCGGTCTCAACATGATACGTCGGCAGCCCGCGGGCGCGGCCGATCTCCGCCAGCCTGGTGGTGTTGGAACTGCCGCGGCCGCCGACGACAAGGAGTGCGTCGACTTCATCGACGATCGCGTCGGTTTCTTCCTGCCGTACCGTGATCGCGGGACACAGCGTATTGAGCACCTTGAGTTCCTTTACGCGAAGCGCAAGATCGCCGACGATCAGCCGGAGATTCTCCATCGACTGCGTCGTCTGGGTCACCACGCCGACTTTTTGGGTGACTTTGACCTGGGCGGCCTCCTCACGTGTGTGCACGATTGTGACGCGGTCGCCCAACATCTCCTTCAGTGTCACCATTTCGGGGTGGCCGTGGTCACCGAGGCAGATGATTTGATACCCCTCCCCGGCGAGCTTCTCGGCTAGGGAGTGGGCACGGATGACGACCGGGCAGGTCGCGTCCACGATCTTCATCCCTCTCGCCCGTGCTTCGTCGAGCACAGCGTGTTCCACTCCGTACGCAGAGACCACAAACGTGTCCCCAGCCAGGTCTTCGGTCCGATCAACGACGCGCACGCCGGCCTCCTGGAGCCGTTGGACGACCTGCGGGTTATGAATCAGCGGCCCGAGCGTGCTAACGGGTGCGTCGGCCGCGGTGGCGGTTTGTTGGGCGATGTCCACTGCCCGACGGACACCTCCGCAGAATCCCATATGTTTCGCCATCACGATTCTCATCCGCACAACCCCTCGATGCGGCCCTCTCGCAGCCGCGGGTGGTCGGGTCCTCCCTCATAATAGGGGTGGGCGGGTCCGTTGTCGAGGCGCGGGAGACTCGCCGACCTTCCGAACCGGGCCAACACTCGCAAACAGGCTTCGATCCAATCCCACCTACCCGAAAATCGGCCAGGGGCGCCCACCCGTCGGGACCGCAACCTGTCTCTTTTAGATGTCCTCAAGCGGTTCAAATCTGGGTATCTACTGAGCGCTGGCGACTATCCATCGGACGAGTCTCCAGAACGATCGATTCGAGGAGGGCAGAACGAAGTATAGCTTATAGCCACATAACTACATCCTGGCCGATAAAGGCAAACCTGGGGCAACCCAGGGACGCAAAGCCACCGGACCTCGAACAGGGGTCAGCGGGGCTACCGAAGCCGGAGGCGTTGACAAACGTCCCGGCTTCTCTGTTTGTCACGCCTCCATCACTAGAAAGGGGACGTGACGCACTATGGTCAGGATGGCTGTGGTCTTCGCAGTGAGTTGCGCACTCTTGGGATTCGGGCTAGCGAGCAACGCTGCCGCGGAACCCGTTTCCAGCGGGGCAACCCCCGGCAACTTCGGGGTTCCGGACGGGAACCAATCTGGATCCGCCATCGACAACAGTGGTGGGCACGAATCGGCAATCGGTTCCCCGGACGGGTGGAACACTCAGCGCGGCGAGAATACCCCCAGCATATCAGGCGGGAACAACGGGAACGCCAATGGTGCCGAGAACGCCTCGGGCGCAAGTAGCTCGAGCGGTGGCACCCAGAGCACCGGTACTGGCGGCAACTCAGGCAGCATCAACCAGGGCGGCAACACCGGCGGTAAGTCGGGGAACGACAACCAAAGCGGGAACAGTGGTGGCAAGTCCGGCAGCGGTGGTCAGGGTAACAGCGGTGGCGGCAACTCCGGCGACAAGTCCGGTAGCGGTGGTCAGGGTAGCAGCGGTGGCGGTAACAGCGGTAGCGGTAACCAGGGCGGCAATGGCGGCGGCAACTCAGGCGGCAAGTCCGGTAGCGGCAACTCGGGTGGCAAGTCCGGTAGCGGTAACCAGGGCGGCAACTCCGGTGGCAAGTCCGGTAGCGGTAACCAGGGCGGCAACTCGGGTGGCAAGTCCGGTAGCGGCAACTCGGGCGGCAAGTCCGGTAGCGGCAACTCAGGCGGCAAGTCCGGTAGCGGCAACTCGGGCGGCAAGTCCGGTAGCGGCAACTCGGGTGGCAAGTCCGGTAGCGGGAACCAGGGCGGCAACGGCGGCGGCAACTCAGGCGGCAAGTCCGGTAGCGGCAACTCGGGTGGCAAATCCGGCAGCGGCAACTCGGGTGGCAAGTCCGGTAGCGGCAAGTCGGGTAACGGCAGCCAGGGCGGTAACTCTGGAAACGGCCAGGGTGGCAACTCTGGGAACGGTCAGGGTGGCGGCAACTCGGGTGGCCGGAGCTAAGTGCGGCCAGCGTCCCACCAAGGAGCGGAGGCGGTCCAATGGCTGTAGCACCCGCTTGGGGGTTCGGCAAGACGTCACAGACGCCGTCGCGAAGCGTCGCGGAAGCCTGGGGGATCGGGAGGGGTCCACGCGCCACGCCCCGTAACGAGAGCCGCGTCGCGCCCCCAGATGTCGCGGCCGAGCGCGTGCTCCCGTCGAACTCAACCGGTGAATGGGGTGGCTTCGTACGGCTCCTCGTGTGCTTCGCACTGACCGTAGCCATCGAAATGGGGACAATCCCCGTTACCGGTTCCGTGATTGCGTGGCTACCGCCGTTCCTCGTGGCATACGTCGTCCTTCTCACCGTCGCGCCACAAATGGTGCCCGCACTGCGCAAGCCAGATCTCATCATCGTGCTGGACATCGTTGTGATTACGTTCATCGTCATGATGTCCGGAGATCTCGGGAGCCCGTTCCTCTACCTCTACTATCTCGCCATCCTCGAAGCGGCGGCTCGGATGGACCTCAAACAGGCTTTCGCCGCGGCGACAGCCACGGCGGCGACGATCGCCCTGCTGTGGACCTGGATGGGACAGGGGAGCCCTCTTGGTCCGAACGGGGTCCACATCGGCGCGTTTGTCGGAGGTGGCTTCTTTCTGGCGCTGTACTTCGGCACGCTCATTCAGGAAGGCCGTACGTCGGCGCGACTCGCGCGTGCCTATGACACGACGTTAGAGGGATGGTCCCGCGCGCTCGACCTCCGGGACGAAGAAACGGAGGGCCATACCCGCCGCGTTGCCGAACTCACGCTTCGCCTGGGCCGCACCCTGGGACTATCCAAACCCGATCTTGTGCAACTGTGGCGAGGAGCGCTCCTCCACGACATCGGCAAGATGGGTATCCCCGATGCCATCCTCCACAAACCGGGCCCCTTGACGGAGCATGAGACGGCCGTGATGCGCCATCACCCGGTGTATGCGTACGAACTTCTCGCCCCGATCGAGTACTTGCGGCCGGCGCTCGACGTTCCCTACGGTCACCACGAAAAGTGGGACGGAACAGGATACCCCCGAGGTCTCAAGGGCGAGCAGATCCCGCTTGCCGCAAGGATCTTCGCCGTCGTGGACGTGTGGGACGCGCTTCGCTGGGATCGGTGGTACCGCTCCGCTTGGACCCTTGAGCAAACCCGGCAGTACCTCCGGGAGCAGACCGGCACACACTTCGACCCGCACATCGTGGACGTATTTCTCCGTATGGTTGAAGACACGCAGTGACAACGGGTGCTCCGCGAGGCGCCGCGAGAAGCTCGCGGTGACTCCCTGAGGGTACCACTCACGCGAGGAGCGCGGCGAGCGCCGACATGTAGCGGCGCCCCAACAAATTAATCTCCTCCCGTCCCGCCTTCGCCCCGTTGCCGTCGACGCCGGCGACCGGGATGTGCTCGCCGATCCGCACCCGGATCGTGCCGCGTCGAAGCCGGTGTGCCCCGCGGGGGAGCACCTCGTCCGTGCCGGTGATGGCGACCGGCAACAGGGCTGCGCCCGTGCGGAGCGCGAGCAGCGCGGCACCGGGTTCGGGCGGGCGAAGCTCCCGGCCAAACGCGCGGGTGCCCTCCGGGAACATCACCAGGACCCCCCCGTCGGCGAGAATCTTGAGCGCCGTGCGTAGGGCCTGTCGATCGGCCTCCCCCCGGCGCACGGGAAACGCGCCGCACGCGCTGATCCACCAGCGCACACCGGGCACCCGGAACAGCTCCTGCTTTGCCATGAACGTGACGCGGCGGCGCAGCGCCGAGCCGACGACGAGGGGGTCCAGATCGCTGCGGTGGTTGCTGACGACGATCACCGGACCCATCGCGGGCTCGTGTTCCCGCCCGTCCACGCGGAACCCGAACCACCACCGCAGCACGGCGCGGGTAATCATCCTGGACAGGCTATAGACCACGAACGCGCTCCGCGAGTGCGAAGATGCGGTCCACGACCTGCTCGACGCTCAGATCAGTGCTGTCGATCACGACGGCGTCCGGCGCCACCCGCAACGGCCCCACCGTGCGCGTGGTCGCCGCCCGGTCGTCCTCGTGCGCGATCCGGCGGACGTCCTCAATCGAGACCATCTCTCCGGCCGCCGCCATCTCCGCCTGCCGGCGGCGCGCCCGGGCATCGAGCGAGGCGGTGAGATACACTTTGACCTGCGCACCCGGGAGAATCACCGATCCGATGTCGCGTCCATCCATGACCACTCCCCCGGACGTGCCGAGCGCGCGCTGGAGGTCCCCTAGCACGGCGCGCACCTCCGGAACGCCGGCGACCTTTCCGACGACCCGGTTCACCGCCACGGTCCGAAGATCGTCGGTGACGTCCTCACCGTCCACGGTGACTTGGGTGCTCCCATCGGACCCGGTCTCGACGCCGAGGCCGATCTCACGGGCCACGGTGGCGAGCGCCGCGGGGTCGTCCATAGAAACGCCGCGGCGGAGGGCCGCAACCGCCACTGCGCGGTACATCGCTCCGGTGTCCACGTATCGAAAGCCGAGGCGCCGCGCCACCTCGCGCGCCACGGTGCTCTTGCCAGATCCCATCGGGCCGTCGATCGCCACCGCGATCTCGGAGCTCGTCGCCACGGATTGTCGAATTCGGGGTCGGCGCGGATCGCTCCTACAGAATGCGCGACGTTGACGCGTGCCGGCGCATTCCGTTACGATCGTACAGGATGCCCCGCCTGCCCCGCCCTGTGCTCGTCGGTCTCCTGGCGCTGCTCGCCCTCCGCCTGGTGATCGCTGCCGCACTCCCGCTTGGCGACGACGAAGCGTATTACTGGGACTGGTCCCGACACCTCGCCCCAGGTTACGTCGACCACCCGCCAGCGATCGCGCTGCTGATCTGGGCCGCACGACACTTGACCGCGAACCCAGGCCTCGCGGTCCACGGGGTCGCGGCGGTGCTATCGTTCGTCACGTCACTGGCCGTGTACGCCCTGGCGCGCGATGTGCTCGGCCGGCCGGAGGCGGCCGCCTGGGCAGTCGTTGTGTTCAACGTCGTGCCCGTCTTCGCCGGCGGTGCGGTGCTCGCGGCACCCGACGCGCCACTCGGGCTGTGCTGGGTGCTTGCGTTGCTCTGGGCGTGGCGGGCCGTGCATCGGCCTGGGCGGGCGGTGTGGGCCGCGGCCGGCTTGTGGACGGGGCTCGCCCTGCAGAGCAAGTACACGGCCGTGTTCCTTCCCCTGTCCATCGGGGCGTGGCTCGCCCTCCACCCCACCCATCGCCGCTGGTGGCGGCACTGGGAGCCATACGGGGCGCTAGCGCTCGCGGTCGCCGTTTTCGCCCCGGTCGTGTGGTGGAACGCCGCGCACCACTGGATCTCGTTTGCGATCGACGTCGGCCGGCCAGGCTGGTCGGGTCGCGGCAACTTCCCGACGTTCGTCGGGTTGGAGCTCGTTTACCTCGGACCGCTCATGCTCCCCGCGCTGCTTTGGGCACTCGCGGTGGCCGCGCGGCGTGGCCTCGCCGGAGACGACGCGTGGCTGTTTCTGGCCGCGGCAGGCATCCCGGTCATTGTCACCATGTTCGCGGTCAGCGTGTTCGGCGAGGCGAAGGGGCACTGGGCGGCCCCCGGATACGTAACCGCGACGATCGCGCTTGCGGGCCTCGCGACGGAACGGCCGTGGCGGGTCCGGCGCGCGGCATGGCGCGGCACCGCCGTCGCCGTGCTCGTCTCCACGCTACTGATCACCGCGTTGATCTATGCGATCCCGGCGATCGGTCCGGCCCTCCTGCCGCCTCACCTGGATCCCACCGTGGACTACGTGGGATGGCCGGCGGCCAGCCGTGAGATCGTCGCGGCCGGTGCCCGCGGCGCCCGCGGTCCCTACTTTATCACCAGCGACCGCTATCAAGTGATGGCGCAGTTCGATCTCTACACGAACGACCGATACACGACCACCACCATCACTGGCGAAGATCAGTACGGCGTCTGGGCGGCGTGGCCGGCGCTTCGCGGACAAGACGGCCTGTTCGTCACCGACGGACGGTACGCGATCCAGGTGGACCTGCGAGAGGGGTGTCGCGCGCTCGAACCTGCGCCGCCGGTACCGGTGAGTCGAGGCGGAACCGTCGTGCGCACCCTCGGGTTGGTGTGGTGCCGCGGATTTCTCGGGCACCCCATCCCGCCGCTCCACCTACGCACGCGCTAGCGGTCGCGACGCCAACCTCGAGTGCTCAGTCCCGCCGAGAACCCGATCGCAGCAGCAGGAGCACCAGACCGCCGAGGATGAGCACCACCGGGAACACCTGATCCTGGACGATGGGAAGGAAGAGCCGCAGGTTTCGAAGCAGCAGATAGACGCCGCCCAACACGAGCAGCCAGCCGAGCATGCGGAGCCGCCGGTCGTCCCCCCGCTCGCTCGGGGGTGGGGCCGCGCCGGGGACGTCCGGACGTTCTGGCAGCGGCGCCTCCGGGACGATCAGCACCGTCACGAGGTACAGCAACACCCCGAGACCGTTCCAGGCCGCCAGCAGCACAAATCCCAACCGGATCGGGTTGCTGTCCACTGCGAAGTACCGCCCGAGCCCGCCACAGACCCCGGCGATCCAGTAGTCCTCACGCGACCGGTAGAGCTTCCGCCCCACTCGTCCACCGCCCGGCCCGACGACCTCTGCGAAGCGCACGGCTGGAGCGGAGCCGAACCCGTGCGGCTACTCCACCCTTAGAGCACCGCCGCCGCACCGACGACGTGCTGAACCACGACACCCATCCAGTGGAGCACATCCTCGAGATCCGTGCGCGCCGACAAGCTACGGGCCGCGACGAGCGGCGCGGACTGCAGCAACCGGCCCTCCTCGTAGAAGTCGACCTCGCCCACGCGGGCGCCGCGGCGGATCGGCAGCGTGAGGTGTCGATCGACGACCACCCGTCGTACCGGTTCCGTCTCCCCGCTCACAACGCCGTACACGGGCGCGGGCACAACTCCCAGGAGGAGGCCGTCCCCTCCGCGCACTTGGATCGCCGCCATTTCCTCCCCAGCGCGCGCGAGTTCGATCGAACGGTAGTGGTCAAATCCGTACGACAGCAACCGCTGCGCGTCCCCCCACATGTCCCCGCTATGCAGGAGCACGGCGATGAGCCGCCAGCCGTTTCGAGTCGCGGACGCCACCAGCGTCTCGCCGGACATGTCCACGTACCCGGTCTTCACGCCGTCCGCACCCGCATACCGCGAGAGCAGCCGGTTGTGGTTCCAGAGGACGTGTGCGGGCCCGATCGGCGGCTGAAATCTCCACTCGCGAGTCCGGACGATGTCTTCGAACGTTGGGTTCTGCATCGCAACGCGCGTGATCAGCGCGAGGTCGTACGCGGTCGTGTAGTGGTTCGGATCGTAGAGACCGTGTGGCGAAGTGAAATGGGTTTGCCGCGCCCCCAGGCGCTTCGCCTCCGCGTTCATGCGGGCAACAAACGCGGGCACGGACCCTGCGACCCCTTCTGCGACCGCGAGGGCGACGTCGTTGCCGGACTGGAGCATCAGGCCGTACAAGAGATCGTGCAGCGAGATCTTAGCCCCCTGCGGCAGCCCGACGACGGACCCGACACGGAACTTGGCCACCTCCGGGCTGATCGTGATCATCGAGTCGAGCGGCATGCTCTCCAGTGCAACGAGCGCCGTCAGCACCTTCGTCGTACTGGCCGGGGGCCACACGAGGTGCGGATTCCGGCTGTACAGCACCTCACCGGTCCGGGCGTCCATCAGCAACGCGGCGGTCGCGGTGACGCGAACCGGCGCAACTACCGGAGCCTCCCGACGGTACTGCGCCATCAGCCACGGCTTCGCCGCGATTGTCGCGGCCGCGCCGCCGACGGGTCGCGGGGTCCCGGCCGCAGTCGCCCGCACGGTCCCGCCTGGGGTCGCATGCGCCGTCCTCCCCGGGATCGCCCGCACGGTCCCGCCTCGGGTCGCGTGCACCGTCCTCCCCGGGATCGCCCGCGCGGTCCCGCTGAGCGCTAGCGGGAGCACGAGCAACCCGGCGCACAGCGCCGCGAGGCCCCTAGGACGCAGGATCGGGAAGCGACGGCTGGCGATCATTGGCGGAAAGCGACGGAAGCGCTCCGAGATCCTTCAGTCCGAAGTACCGTAGAAACCCTTCGGTGCTGCCGTACAGAATCGGTCGGCCCGGGCCGGGGCGGCGCCCGACCTCGCGGATCAACCGCCGATCTTGCAGCTTCGTCAGGTGATACGCTGAGTGCACGCCGCGGACTGCATCGATCTCGGCGCGCGTGACCGGCTGCCGGTACGCAACGATCGCCAGCACCTCGAGGGTCGCGCGGGTGAGCGGCTCCAGTTCGCTCATGCGGAGCATCCGCTGCACGTAGGGGCCGTATTCCGGACGGGTGCACAACTGATAGCCGCCGGCGACCTCCTGGATCTGCAGCCCCCGCCCTCCGTACTCGACCTGCAGCGCCGCGAGGGTGGCGCGGATCTCGTCCTCGCCAACGTCCAAGACCTTGCGGAGTTCCCCGACCCGTGCCGGTCCGCCCTTCGTCAGCAGCAGGCACTCGATCGCGTTGCGGACCTCCGTGTTGCCCTCGCGGCTCGGCCGCAACACCTCATTCCGCGCTTCCGGCCGCGCCGTATCGAGCGCCACGCGCCCGTCTCCACCGCGGGGTATCGCGGTGCCGTTGTCCCACGATTCTCCGTCGCTCATGACTCCTCCACCACCAGCATGACTTCGATCTCCGCGAACGCCTGGGCCTGCCGGGCACGAATGCGCCGCTGCTTAATCAGTTCTAACAGGGCAAGGAACGTCACGATCACCTCGAGGCGGCTCGCGCCTGCCCGGAAGAACCGCCCGAAGCCCAATGCGCCGCCCGCCAGCCGGAGCATCTGCACGACGGCGTCCATCTTCTCCCCGACCGTGAAGCGCTCGCCGGCGATCTCGCCGGGGAGGTTGACGGCGCGTTCCAACACCTGCGCAAACGCGGTGAACAGGTCGCGAAGGGTGACGCCTTCGAGCAGGACGTCGCCGTCCGGCTCGCGCGCATCCGCGGGCCGTGCGAACACGCGGCTCTGGAGATCCTCCAGTACCCGAAGCGCCTGGGCGGCATCGCGAAACTGGAGATATTCCGCCATCTGCGCGCCGAGCCGTTCTCCAAGGTCGGAGGCTCCGGTTTCCTCGACGGCGGGGGGCGTATCGGCGGGGGGCGCCTTCGGGACCAGCGTGCGGGCCTTCAAGTCGGTCAAGACCGCGAGATGGACGAGCGTCTCGGACGCGTCGTCCAGGTCGTGGTGGGCGCGGACACGAGCCAAAAACTCCTCGGCGATCTCACGCAGTGGCACCCTCTGCAGATCTACCTGACCGCGATAGGCCAAGCTGACAAGGAGATCCAGGGGGCCTTCAAACGCGGCGCACTGCACCTGATAGACCACGACCATCCTCCGACCGCTGCTGCGACTAAGATGCTCCGATGCTGCTACGTCTACGGCCCCTCACGGTGCTCGCGCTCTCTTCTCCGTCTCCCTCGGGGTTCCTGCTCCCTCGCGCGGGTTCTTTCGACCGCGAGCGCGCCGCGGGGACCGTGCCTCCCGGATGGCACTACGGCCCCGCGAAGCCCCCGGTGCTAACCGCGTACAACCACCGCGCCGCGGGCAACATCACCCGCCCCACGACGCCGGTGTATAGCAGGAGCATCAGCACGATCACCCCGTACTGTTGAAACTGCGCATACGCGTAGGCCTGCTGCGCCGGCAGCACCGCCGCCAGGATGCGCGACCCGTCCAGCGGGGGGATCGGGATGAGGTTGAAGATCGCCAGGATCACGTTGATCCACGCTACGAGCGCCAGCACCTCCAGCAGCAGCGTCGAGTCGGCGGGCACGACCATCCGGCCGAGCACGCCGACGAGAAACGCCACCGTGATGTTGGCCAGGGGCCCCGCAAGCGCCACTTGGAGCATCCCCTGCCGCGGGTTCTGAAAATTCGCGGCGTTAACCGGCACGGGCTTGGCCCAGCCGAACCCGAACAACACGAAGAACAGCGTCCCCAGAATATCCAGGTGCACCAACGGGTTGAGGCTCAACCGCCCCAGGTGACGGGCGGTCGGATCGCCGAGGCGGTCGGCGACGAAGGCATGGGCGAATTCGTGGCACGTCGTCGCTACGATGACCGCCCCGAGGGTCATCGCGAGCACGAGCGGGTGTGTCGCCAATCCGGTGAGCATCGACGCGGGGGGCGCTATGCGGGCGGAACGTCCCGCGCCAGCACGTCGTCGATCGTTTCCCGCGCCACGACCACGCGCGCGCGGCCGCCGCGCACGAACACCACCGCGGGACGCGGATAGCGATTGTAGTTGCTGGCCATCGAAAAATTGTACGCGCCCGTGCTGAACACCGCGAGCAGATCGCCGGCGCGGGGTTCCGGCAGCCGGGCGTCCCAGATCAACACGTCGCCCGACTCGCAGCAGCGGCCGGCGATCGTCACGGTCGCCGCGCGGGGTTCGTCGAGACGCTCGGCAAGTACGCTATGATACCGCGCCTGGTAGAGCGCCTGGCGCGGGTTTTCGTACATCCCTCCGTCGACCGACACGTACGTGCGCACCCCGCGGATCGGCTTGATTGCGCCGACCGTGTACAGCGTCAGGCCCATGTCGCCGACGATCGAACGTCCCGGCTCGATGAGCAGCCGCGGCAGCGGGAGCCCGTGCTGCTTCGCGCCCCGCCGCACGACCGCCGTCACCGCCTCGACAAACGTCGGAACCGCGAGCGGATGGTCCTCGGGCAGGTAGCGCACGCCCGGCCCGCCGCCGAGGTCGAGATCCTCGACCACGACCTTGCGGTCTCGCGCCATCCACGCGGCAAACTCGACCATCGCCTGGGCCGCCTGCACGAACGGATCGAGGTCAAAGATCTGCGACCCGATGTGACAGTGAATGCCGCGCAGACGCACCCCCGCTATGTCGAGGGTCCGCGCCACGGCATCGCGCGCGGTCCCGTCCAGCATCCCGAACCCAAATTTGCTGTCCACGCCGCCCGTCTGGATCGCCTCGTGGGTATGTGGCTCGATCCCCGGCGTAAGGCGCAGGAGCACGTCGGCGGTCCGCCCCGTCTCCCGCGTCAGCGCGTCGAGCAGTTCCAGATCGTAGAAGTTGTCCACCACGATCCGACCGACCCCCGTGTCGAGCGCGTCCCGCATCTCCTCGGACGTCTTGTTGTTCCCGTGCACCAGGAGGTGCGAAGCGGGGACACCGGCGCGGAGGGCCGTGGCCAACTCCCCAGAGGACACCACGTCCAGGTAAAGCGCCTCGTCGTAGGCCAGCCGACACATCGCCATGCAGCAAAACGCCTTGCTTGCGTACACGACCTGCGGGTTCGGGTAGTGCGCCCGGGCCGCGTCGACGTAGGCCCGGCACCGCTCGCGAATCCGGTCTTCGTCCATGACGTACAACGGAGTCCCGAACTCGCTGGCGAGCTGGGACGCGGGAACGCCGCCGATGTGGAGCTTGCCTCCTCGCGCCTCGCCGAGGAGCACCTGCTGCCGTTCATCGACCGCCGGTCTCGTGTCCACCCGCCGCCACCCCCCGGAGATACGAGCGCGCCGGCCAGGAGACCCCGGGCCGGCAGTGCCACGATAGCACGGCGGGGGGCCCGGTGCAACTGCGCCCGGCGGGGCCCGCGGCCGCGGCGATACCTCGCGGCGCCGCTCCGGCGCGGCGCACAGGGAATTTCTTTCGGCCCGTCCAACGTACGTCGCAAGGGAGGCGATGATGATGCGCGAGACCGTGATCCTTAGTGCGGCGCGGACGCCGATCGGACGGTTCCAGGGTGGACTTTCGTCCGTCCCCGCGCCGCGGCTGGGTAGCGTCGCCGTCGCGGAGGCCGTCCGCCGCGCGCGGGTGCCCGCCGACCAGGTGGACGAGGTCTATATGGGGATCATTCTCACCGCCGGCCTGGGGCAGGCCCCGGCCCGACAGGCGGCGATCTATGCGGGACTGCCGAACACGGTACCGGCGACGACAATCAACAAGATGTGCGGCTCCGGGCTCAAGGCGGTGATGCTGAGCGCGCAGGCCATCCAGGCCGGCGACGCGGAGATCATCGCCGCCGGCGGCATGGAGAACATGAGCGCGGCGCCCCACTTGCTCGACCGCGCGCGGAGCGGATATCGGCTCGGACACGGAACGCTCGTCGACTCGATGATCCGCGACGGCCTGTGGGACGCGTTTACGGACCAGCACATGGGGAACTGCGCGGAGTTGCTCGCGCGCGAGTACCACATCTCGCGTAGCGATCAGGACGCCTTCGCGGAGCGCTCATACACGCGGGCGCTCGCCGCGATGGACGCCGGGGAGTTCGCGCGGGAGATCGCGCCGGTCGAGGTCTCGAACGGACGCGGTCCGGCCGCACGTGTGGTCGAGGACGAGGAGCCGCGTCGGTTCGCGCCCGACAAGATGCGCGCGCTGCGCCCGGCGTTTGAGGAAGGCGGCACGGTCACCGTCGGAAACGCCTCGTCGATCAGCGATGGCGCCGCCGCGGTGGTCGTGGCGTCCGCGGACGCGGCGCGGCGCCTCGGAGCCCGCCCGATCGCCCGCATCGTCGGTCAGGCGGTTTCCGCCACCGCGCCGGAGTGGTTCACGATCGCGCCGGCGGCGGCGATCGAGAAACTCCTCGCGAAGATCGGGTGGACGAAGGACGACGTGGACCTGTACGAGATCAACGAGGCGTACGCCGCAGTCGTGCTCGCGGTCGCGCACAAGGTCGGCATCGACTTGGACCGCGTGAACGTCCGCGGCGGCGCCGTGGCGCTCGGGCATCCGGTCGGCGCGAGCGGCGCGCGGATCCTGACCACCCTCCTGCACGCGATGGAGGAGCGGGACGCACGCCGCGGAATCGCCGCGGTCTGCCTCGGCGGCGGAGAAGCGGTCAGCCTGGCGGTGGAACGGGTGCCGCGGGCTGGTGCCCCTGCGCCGAGTTTTTGACTGCGCATCACCCCGGGTTAACGTTGCCGTGGTACGCTCCGGCCGAACCTAGACGGACGCGGAGGCGGCGACATGTGGTCGATCCATCCCGACCAAGAGTGGGCCGCGGTGATCCTGTTCGTCGCGGCGTTGGCGGTCGTGCTCGCGCTCCAGTTCTGGCTTGTCGCGTCTGGTCGACTTCGCATGCCCTACGATCTCCTCGACTCGGACGCGGGCATGTGGATCAGCGACGACGATCATCCCTGGCCGCTCTCGAGTCTCGCGCCACCCGGGGATCTGCGCGCGGCGGCGGAGCCACGGGCCCCGGGGCGGTCGGAGTTGCCCGGACCCGCGCGCCTGCGCCGAGACGGCCCACCCCGTCATCCTGGGGGCGACGGATCGAGCAAGGACGCCGCATAGCCGCCGGAATCGGCGCCGCCGGCGCAGGAGCAGGTGGAACCGTCGCCTGAGTTGGCGCGGCGCTACGTCGCCGCGTTGTCCGGATCGTCGGACGCGTCCACGCGTTCGGACCCGGCCCCGACATCGGGGCCATCGACCGGCTCGGACCCAACCGGGGTATCGAGCACGTCGGCGGCCGCCATCGACTGGACGCGGCGTGCCACGATCAAGAAGGCCGTGTGTGCCACCATGCGATGCGCCGGGCGCACGCTGCGGCCGTCGATGTTCCACGGGCGCAGCAAGACCTCGACCACCTCGACGAGCGCGAACGCGCCGGATGCCCGCAACACCTCGACCGTGCGCGCGCCCTGGAGGATCGTCGGGACGTACGCGAGCAGGATCCCGCCGGGCACGAGTGCCTCGGCCGCCTGGGGCACGACGCGCCACGGCTCCGGTACGTCGAGCACGATCCGATCGAGCGGCCGGTCGTCGGGCAGGATCGCTTCGTACACATCCTGGTGCCGCGTGATGAGCGTGTCGGCCGCCCCGAGGTACCGGTGGATGTTCCGTTCCGCCGTGCGGGCGAAGTCGTCACGGATCTCGTAGGACACCACGCGCCCCACCGGTCCCACGGCGCGCAGCAACGCCATCGTCAGCGCCCCCGAGCCCGTGCCCGCCTCGAGCACGCGGGCACCGGGGAAGACGTCCGCGAGCATCAGGATGGCACCGAGGTCCTTCGGGTAGATGACCTGCGCGCCACGCGGCATCTCGAGCACGAACTCGGCAAGCGTCGGGCGGATGACGAGGAACCGCTCCCCCCGCGTGGACCTCACCGTCCCGCCCTCGTCCCCGCCCAGCAGTTCATCGTGGGCGATTTTGCCGCCGCGCATATCGCTCGCGCCGCCCGCCTTGAGCGTGATCATATAGCGCCGCCCACGGCGGTCGATCAGGACGATGGGGTCCCCGTCGCGCAGGGCGCCGGACGGCACGGTCGAGGGTCTCGCTACTCCCCCGCCGGAGGCGCGGGGACCGCGGGCTGGAGAGGATCCGTTGCGGGCGCGTCCTGCGGGGGAACCGAGGCGGCCGCGCGGCGAACGCGCATCCGTTCGGCCGCCCGCTCCGTCATCCGGCAGAACGCGCACACTTCGGCGGTGGTCGGCTGGCCGCAGTGGATGCAATCCCGGAGGACCGCGGTGTCCTGAGCGGCGACCAGGGGTCTGCCGCGCTCGAGAAAGCCCCAGTACAGGCTCTGCTTCGTGCCGGGCGCCGCCTGCTCAAGCAGGTTCAGCGCCTCCTTGTACAGGAGGCTCTTTGCGCCGACACTGTTCGGGCACTCGTCGACGATGTAGTCGATGCCCCGGATGATCGCGTAGGCCGCCGCCTCGCGCTCGGCGATCCGGTACAGCGGCTTCACCTTGCGGGCCAGCCGCGGGTGCGTGCTCGGCAGCACGGGCGCCTGACGGGCCAGGTACTCGGTCTGCCAGTGCAGCAGGTTCCCAAACAGCACCGCCGCCTCGTCGTCGAGATTGTGGCCGGTCGCGACCACGGTGAAGCCACGATCCACGGCCACGCGGTTGAAGAGATACCGTTTGCTGAGCCCGCACGCGGAGCAGCTGACGCGCCGGGTCGCCCGGGCAAACTCCTCGACGCTCATGCCATAGTCCTGGGGGATGTCCGCGACGAGCAGCTCCGCGCCCTGGGCGTCGGCGTAGGCCACCGTCTTACGATACGACTCCTGGGAGTAGTCCCCGATGCCGAGGTTGATGTAGAGCCCGGTCGCCGTGTAGCCCAACCGGCGGAGCACGTCCCAAAGCGCGAGGCTGTCCTTCCCGCCCGACACCGCCACCAGCACCCGGTCGTCGCGCGTGAACATCCGCTCGCCCTCGATCGCCCGCTCCACCTGACGGTCGAAGAACTCGATGAAGTGCTCGTTGCAGAACGCGGTGTGGTGCCGGCGCACCTCCACGGACGCGTCGCCCCGGCAACGCTGACAGCGCATCAGGCGGCTCCCCCGGACACGACGGGGCGCAGCTCGATCGTATCGTCGTCCGAGACCTGCGCGTCGTGCGTCAGGAGCTGCGCGCCGCGGATCACCAGGACCGACTCGGGATTGACGCCGAGCTCGAGGAGCACCTCCCGGACCCGACGGCGTCCGGCGACCTCCACCTCGCGCTTCTGGTGCCGGATCAACACCTTCACGCGGTCACGCCCCTCGGCTTGACGTTGTTGCGCACCCAGGTCACGATCTGCTCGAGTGACGTCCCGGGCGTGAAGACGGCGGCGATGCCCGCGGCGTGGAGACCCGGGATGTCGGCATCGGGGATGATGCCGCCGGCGAAGACCTTGACGTCCGTTCCCCCCTGCGCCTGAAGCAACCCGATGATTCTGGGCAACAGCACGTTGTGGGCGCCCGATAGGATACTCAACCCGATCGCGTCCACGTCCTCCTGGATCGCGGCCGAGGCGATCATCTCGGGCGTCTGGTGCAGCCCGGTGTAGATCACCTCGAACCCGGCGTCCCGAAGTGCGCGGGCGACGATCTTCGCGCCGCGGTCGTGCCCATCGAGGCCCGGTTTGGCCACCAGAATCCTGATCTTCGATGCAGTCATACTGTCATTATCCCACAGGGCGCGCGGGACGGACAAGACACGGCCGCGGCGCGGTCCCGGCAAGGGGCGGCGCCGCCACCCGGAGACGGTGTCGGGTCCGCGGCAACCCTACAACACGGCCTGCTCGCGGTACTCGCCATACACCTGGCGGAAGACGTCGCAGACCTCTCCGAGGGTGACGCAGGCGCGCACGGCGTCCACGATCGCCGGCATCGTAGTGCCGCCGGACTCCGTGACGCGCCGGAGCGCGTCCAGGGCGCGCCCGGCCGCGGCGCTGTCTCGCCGGGCCCGCGCACACCGCACGCGCTCGACCTGGCGGCGCTCGACCTCGGGGTCCATGGTCAGGATCGGGATCGGGGACGGTTCGTCTTGCACGAACGCGTTGACGCCGACCACGACCTTCTCGCCGCGTTCGAGCTGCTGCTGGTACCGATAGCTCGCGTCCGCGATCTCCCGCATCGGGTACCCGCGCTCAATCGCGACCAGCATCCCGCCCATCTCGTCGATCTTGCGAATGTACGCATCCGCCTCGGCCTCGACCCGATCGGTCAGCGCCTCGACGAAGTACGCGCCACCGAGCGGGTCAACGGTGTCGGTCACCCCGCTCTCGTGCGCGATGATCTGTTGCGTGCGCAGCGCGACCGTGGCGGCCTCCTCGGTGGGCAGCGCGTACGTCTCGTCCATCGAGTTGGTATGCAACGACTGGCACCCGCCGAGCACCGCGGCGAGTGCCTGCAGCGCGGTGCGCGCGATGTTGTTCAGCGGTTGTTGCGCGGTCAGGCTGACGCCGGCGGTCTGGGCGTGCGTCCGGAGCATCCACGACCGGGGGTTGCGGGCACCGAACCGCTCCCGCATGATCCGCGCCCACATGCGCCGTGCCGCCCGGAACTTGGCCACTTCCTCGAAGAAGTCGTTGTGCACGTCGAAGAAGAACGACAACCGCGGCGCGAACGCGTCGACGTCCAGCCCCGCCGCGATCCCCGCGTCGACGTACGCGATCCCGTCCGCGAGCGTGAACGCCAACTCCTGGACCGCGGTCGCCCCCGCCTCGCGGATGTGGTACCCGCTGATGCTGATCGTGTTCCACCGAGGGACCTCGCGCGTGCAGTAGACCAGGATGTCCTGGATCAGTTTCATGCTCGGTCGCGGCGGGACGATCCACTCTTTCTGGGCGATGAACTCCTTGAGCATGTCGGCTTGAATCGTGCCGCCGATCGTATCGAGCGGGATGCCGCGCGACGCCGCGACCGCGACGTACATCGCCAGGAGCACGTTCGCCGGCGCGTTGATCGTCATGGAGGTGGTGATGCGGTCGAGCGGCAGGTCGCGCAGCAGCGCGTCCATGTCCTCGACCGTGTCCACCGCGACCCCCTCGCGGCCCACCTCGCCGAGGGACCTCGGGTGGTCGGAATCGTATCCCATGAGCGTCGGCATGTCGAACGCGACCGACAGCCCGGTCTGGCCCTGCGCAAGGAGGTAGCGAAAGCGCGCGTTGGTGTCCTCGGCGGCGCCGTACCCCGCGAACATCCGCATCGTCCATAGGCGGCTGCGGTACATCGCGGGGTGAATCCCGCGGGTAAAGGGGTACTCGCCGGGAAAACCGACGTCGCGCGCCGGATCGTGGGACGCGAGGTCCTCCGGCCCGTACAGACGCCCGATCTCGAGATCGGAGACTGTGCTGAACCGCTCGGCGCGCTCGGGTTGCCGCGCCAAGACCTCGCGCAGCGGCCCCCGCTCCCACCGCTCCCGCGCGGCCCGAAACCGTGCCAGCTCCGACCGGTCCATCACGTCCTCCCCGCGTCCCTGCCATCCATCCCTGACAGCGTAGCACGAACTGGGCCGCCGGAGCACGCCGGCGCGGCCCGAGCCTGTGGGCCGCTCTACCCCGGGGTGCCGGCCTTGAGCCGGCGCACCTCCTCGGTGAGCAGCGGCACGATCTGGAACAGATCGCCGACGAGCCCGTACGACGCGATTTGGAAGATCGGTGCCTGCGGATCCCGGTTGATCGCCACGATGCAGCGTGCTCCCGACATCCCGGCTTGGTGCTGCGGGGCGCCGGAGATGCCGCACGCGATGTAGAGCTGGGGGTTCACGGTCTTCCCGGTCTGACCGATCTCGTAGTCGTGCGGCACCCATCCCGAGTCCACGGGTGGCCGGCTCGACCCCACGGCCGCCCCGAGCGCGGCCGCCAGTGCGCCGAGCAGCGCGAAGTGTTCGGGGCCCTTGAGCCCGCGCCCCCCGGAGACGATGATGTCCGCCTCGGTCAGCGGCACGGTCTCGCGCGCGACCGTGCGGACCTCCACGACCCGCGTCCGCACGGTCGCGGGGTCGACCGCCACGGGCACGGACACGACCTCGGCGCTCCGCGCCGGATCGACTGGCACCGGGGTCATGACGTTCGGGAGCACCACCGCGATCCGAAGCCCCTCGGCGCGGAACCCCACGCGCGCGATCGCTTTGCGCGTCATCACTGGGCGCGTCGCGACGATCCGCCCGTCTTCAAGATCGACCGTCCCACAGTCGCTCACGATGCCGGCGCCGGTCCGCGCGGCGAGGCGCGGCGCGAGATCCCGGCCCCACGCGCTGCTCCCGATCAGCAACAGCGCCGGGTGCGCATCCGTCAGCATCGGCGCCACGACCGCCGTGTACGCGTCGGTCGTGTAGCGTTCCAGCACCGCCGCGTCCGCAAGCAGGACTCGATCGGCGCCGTGTACCGCGAGGTCGCCGGCGATCCCGCCGATGCCGCTGCCGAGCGCCACCGCGACGACCCGGCCGCCGAGCGCGTCCGCGAGCTGCCGCGCCTTCCCGAGGAGCTCGTAGGTCATCTTGCGGAGCAGCAGCCCGCCTCCCGTGGGAGACCGGTCGTCGGCGTACTCCGCCAGGACCCAGATGTCGCGGCCCGCCGTGTCCGCGCTCACAGGACCTTGGCCTCCTCGTGCAACACGCGGACGAGCTCCTTGACGGCTGGCCCGGGCTCGCCCTCGATGATGCGGCCGGCCTGCCGCTTCGGAGGCGGCGTGAGCCCGAGCACCTCGACTCGGGAGCCGCCGGCCGAGTCCGCCGTGAGGCCGAGGTCCGCGAGCGTCTTCGCCGTAACCGGCGTCCGCTTCGCCTTCATAATCCCCGGCAGCGACGGGTACCGCGGCTCGTTGATGTTGCGCTCCACGGTCACCACCGCGGGCAGCGCGACCTCCAGCACCTCGACGGCGCCCTCGACCTCGCGGTGCGCGGTGGCCCGCCCGTCGCCCAATTCCAACGTGGTGACCGCGGTCGCCTGCGGCAGGCCGAGATACTCCGCGAGCGCCGACCCCACGACCGAGGCGTTATCGTCGGTGGCGAGTTTGCCGCACAACACGAGATCGTGGGGCAGTGGCGCGATCGCCGCCGCAAGCACACGGGCCACCCCGAGGTGGTCGAGCCCGCCGAGCGCCGGATCCTGCACGTGGATCGCGTGATCCGCGCCCATCGCGAGCGCGGCCCGCAGGGCCTCGACGGCGCGGGCCGGGCCGGCGGTCACCACCGTGACGGTCCCCCCCGCCCGCTCCTTGATGCGGAGCGCCTCCTCGACCGCGTGTTCATCGTAGTAGTTCATGACGAAGTTGAGGCCGGACTCCTCGACGCCGCGTCCGTCGCCCCGGATGCGGATCGGGGCTTCGGTGTCCGGGACGTGTTTCACGCACACGACGACGTCCATCGGTTCGACGCTCCTTCTTCGTGCCGTGGATACCCGCGGGCGCGCCGCGGGTTACTGGTCGCCGAGGAGATGCCGGGCGATCACCATGCGCTGGATCTCCGACGTGCCTTCATAGATCTCCGTGATCTTGGCGTCGCGCATGTGCCGCTCCACCGGGTAGTCCTGAATGTAGCCGTAGCCGCCGTAGATCTGCACCGCCTGCGTCGCCGCCCACATCGCCGTCTCCGACGCGAACAGCTTGGCCATCGAGGCCTCGCTCGTGTGCCGGCGCCCCTGATCCCGGACCCACGCGGCCCGGTACGTCAGCAGTCGGCCGGCCTGGATCCGGGTCGCCATGTCCGCAAGCTTAAACTGGGTTGCCTGGAACTCCGCAATCGGCCGGTCAAACTGCCGGCGCTCCTTCGCGTACGCGACCGAGTCCTCGAGCGCGGCGCGCGCGATCCCGAGCGCCTGAGCCGCAATGCCGATCCGGCCGCCGTCGAGGGTCGCCATCGCCACCCGGAAGCCCCGGTCGCGTTCGCCGAGGAGGCGGTCCTTCGGCAGGCGGCAGTCTTGCAGCACGATTTCGCACGTACTGCTGGCGTGAATCCCCAACTTGTGCTCGATCTTGCCGACCGACAACCCAGGATCGCCCTTCTCCGCGATGAACGCGCTGATGCCGCGGCTGCGGGCCTCCTCGCCGGTCCTAGCATAGACGATCAGCACCTCGGCCTCGACGCCGTTCGTCACGAAGATCTTGGTCCCGTTAAGGACCCACGTGTCCCCGTCGGCGCGCGCGGCCGTCCGCAGCGCGCCCGCGTCGGACCCGGCCGTCGGCTCGGTCAGGCAGTAGCATCCCAGCCGGCGGCCGCGCGCAAGATCGGGCAGGTACCGTCGCTTCTGCGCCTCGGAGCCGAACGCGAGGATCGGGTAGCAGTCGAGCGAGTTTTGCACCGAGAGCACCGCGGCAAGCGCGGCCTCCGCGCGGGCAATCTCCTCGATCACGATCGCGTACGAGATCGTGTCCATCCCGCCGCCGCCGTAGGTCTCCGGGACGAACACGCCCGTCAGCCCGAGGTCGCCCAGTTCCCGGATCAGTTCAGGAGGGTACCGGCCGGCGCGATCGAGATCCGCCGCGAGCGGCAGCAACCGCGACGTCGCCCATTCGCGCACCGTGGACTGGACGAGACGGTGCTCCTCGCCGAGGTCGAACTCCACGCAATCACCTCGAACGGGTATTCGTCCGCGGCCGGGAGCGGTCCTGCGCGCGGCGCACCGCCCCATGCAACGGCGGGTCGGTCGACATCCGTTCTCCCGCGCGCACCGGCACGCCGAGCCAGTTGGCCGCAGGCGGTAACGGACAGCTCCACCGCGGGTCGTACGCGCACGACGGGTTGTACGCGAAGTTGAAGTCGAGCACGAGCCGGTCGCCCCGGGATCCGAGGTCCGCGCCCTTGACCGTATCCAGCACGTAGCGGCCGGCGCCGTAGCTCTCCCGGCCGCTCGTCGCGTCTCGGAACGGCAGCAGCACCCCGCCGCCGTATCCCTCCACCCAGTACAGGTCAAGCGTGAAGATCCGGCCGCGCAGCGTGAACGACGCCGCGGCAAACCGGGTCATCGAAAACGCGCGGCCGTCGGCATCCGCGAGCTCGACCGGCGCCGGCGCGCGGCGACGAACCGCGGCGAGCACGCGCGCCTGCGGGTCGTACGGAAAGTAGGACAGGCCGGCGAACCGCCGGCGGGCCCCCGGCGGCAGCGGCGTTTGGGGATGCGCGGCGAACAGCGCGTCGCGGACCGCGCACCAGCGCCGCCAGGCCGCCCGCACGTCGCGGGCCGCACGCACCTCACGATACATGTCGACGATCCGGCGTTTCCAGTCGAGGAGATCGAGGTGCGGATCCGCCACAGGGCTCGCCGACAGGCCCTACGCCTTCGTGTAGTCGTAGAACCCCCGGCCTGCCTTCCGCCCGTGCAGGCCGGCGAGCACCATCTTGCGCATGAGCGGCGGGGCAGCGTACCGTCCGTCTTTGAACTCGGCAAACATCGCCTCGGCAATGTAGTAGGTCGTGTCGATGCCGACGAAGTCCAGCAGCGTAAGCGGCCCCATCGGATGGTTCAGGCCGAGCGTGACCGCGGTATCGATGTCCTCCTTGCTGGCCACGCCCAACTCCAGGGCCCGGATCGCATCGAGCAGGTACGGCACGAGGAGCAGGTTGACGATGAACCCGGGGTAGTCCTTGCACGCCACGACCGTCTTCCCGAGCCGCTCTGCGAACGCGCGGGCGGCCACAAGCGTCTCGTCGGCCGTGCGCAGCCCCCGCACCATCTCCACCGGCTTCATGACCGGCACGGGGTTGAAAAAGTGGAGGCCCAGAAAGCGCCCCGGCCGTCGCGTCACGGACGCCATCTCCGTGATGCTGAGGGAACTGGTGTTGCTCGCGAACACCGTGGACGCCGGGCAGATGCCGTCGAGTTCCCGGTACAGCGCCTTCTTCTCGTCCATGTTCTCGATGATCGCCTCGCAGACGATATCGCACTCCGCGAGATCGGCGAGCCGGGTCGTCCCGCGAATGCGGCCGCGAGCCGTGTCGCGGTCGGCCGCGCTCAGCTTGCCGCGCTCCACGCCGCGCGCCATCGACCGATCGATCCGCCCCAGGCCGGTTCCAAGCGCCTCGTCGGATACCTCGCGCACGAGCACCGACAGGCCGGCGCGCGCCGCGACCTCCGCAATGCCCGAGCCCATCAGGCCGCACCCGACCACGCCCACGGTCCGAAACGTCATGCCATCCTCCTCACCCGATCGTCTCGATGACGAGCGGCCCGGCCGCGAACGTCCCGACCCCGATCCGGTACGCGGCCGCGACCATCGGCGCGGCCCGGTCCAGCCGCCCGCGGTCCGATGTGTGGAGCACCGCGAGCGGTTCGCCGCGGCGCACCGGATTCCCCACCTTCCGCTCCAGCACGAGGCCGGCCGCGGGGTCGATCCGGTCGCCCGCCCTCGCCCGCCCGGCGCCGAGCGCGATCGCCGCGTTGCCCAGCATCTCGGCATCGATCCCCTCGACCACGCCGTCGCCAGGTGCCGGCACCGCCTCGGCAACCGGCGCACGCGGGAGCCGCCCTGGGTCCTCCACCGCGGCGGCGTCGCCGCCCTGCGCGGCGACCATCTCGGCGAATGTCCGCGCGGCATCCCCGGATGCGACCCGCTCCGCGAGCAGCGCCCGCGCCTGCGCCGAGTCGGCTGTGATCCCCCCCAGCACCGCCATCTGCGCCCCCAGCGACAGGCACAGCTCCCGCAGATCCTCGGGGCCCTCGTTCCGCAGGGCGTGCACGGCCTCCGCGACTTCGAGCGCGTTCCCGATCGCCCGGCCGAGGGGCTGGTCCATGCGGGTCAGCACGGCGACGGTGTGCCGGCCTGCGGCGCGCCCGATCGCGACCATCGCGCGGCCGAGGGCGCGGGCGTCCTCGAGCGCCTTCATGAACGCACCGCTACCCACCTTGACGTCGAGCACGATCGCACTGCTCCCCGCGGCGATCTTCTTGCTCATGACGCTCGACGCGATCAACGGTACACTGTCGACCGTCGCCGTGAGGTCCCGCAGCGCATAGAGGCGCTTGTCGGCCGGCACCAGGCGGGCCGATTGGCTCACGATCGCGCAGCCGACGCGATTGACCTGGGCGATCAGATCGGCCGGGGACCGTTCCGCGCGAAAACCGGGGATCGCCTCGAGTTTGTCGATCGTCCCGCCGGTGTGTCCGAGCGCGCGGCCGGAGAGCTTGGCGACGCGCACGCCCGCACTCGCGACCAGCGGTACTACGACGAGCGACGTCTTGTCCCCCACGCCGCCCGTGCTGTGCTTGTCCACCGTCCGGCCCCGAATCCCGCTGAGATCGAGGGTCTCGCCGCTCTCGACCATGGCCGTCGTGAGCGCGGCGGTCTCCCGCTCGCTCATCCCGCGGAGGCACACGGCCATCAGCAGCGCCGCCATCTGCGCGTCCGACACGTCGTCGTGCAGATAGCCCGCCACGAACCCGGCGATCGCCTCCGGCGCCAACTCGACGCCGTCCCGCTTCGCCTTGATGACATCGTAGGGTCTCAACCCGCTCGGCTCCATCCCGTCGCTGTGTTTACCCAGGCCCGCAACAAACCCTGCCGCCTGCGCCTGCCGGGACCTTCAGCGTCGCGCCGTGCCAAGAGAGCGGGCCCAGGTGAGTGCGCCCGTCACCCCTCGTCTGACGAGGGGACCCACCCGAGAGGCGCCGCGGGTGACGATGAGCCTACCGCGCGGAGGGCTCGGGAGGACGTGTCGCTGGTTGCCGTGATGACCGTGGTCGCGCGCCGCGCCGGTGCGGCGGCAACAAAATGGCCGTCGTCCGGGTCTGTGCTGACCCCGGGGCGCGTCGCTGAGCAGGACCCTGGATCACGAGAACGCAAGCTGCTGGCGGAGAGCCCTGACGATGCGCGTGTAGAGCAGCATCGCGGTCATCGTCCACGACACGCCCAGCAGTCCGGCGGCCAACACGAGGTACAGAAGACCGTCCTGCGCGCGCGGATTCGGTCGGAACCAGAACACCTGAAAGCCTGGCACCGCCGCCACCAGTACCGCCAGCGCAGGCACCTGGGCGGCGGCACACAACAACCCTGTGGCCGACCACGATCGCCCGGAGGCCGCGGCGACCCCGCTGACCACCCCGAGCAGCCCCGTGAACAAGGCAAACACGAGCCCTCTCCGTGGCGCGAACGTCTCCGCGATCACGAACGTGGCGGCCAGGTACGCGAGGATGCCCCACCGGCGGTCGAGGCTCACGGCGAGCATGATAGGAAGGCCACCGAGCCAGTAGACCAACCATCCCAGGCCCGGCAACCTGCTCCCGACGAGCGACAGCAGCACCGCCATGCCAGTCAGCATCCCATTCAGCGCGACCGCGCGGGCGGGCGTATTCCGCACGCGCGCGACCCTGGGCAGCGGACGGCGCCAGAGACCTGGGACGTTGCGCGCGATGCGGAGCGCGTTCCATCCAAGCGTCGCGGCGACGACGGCGATCGGCAGCCACTCCGCGGCCACTCCGGTCGGGCCACCGGCACGGATCAGGACCGCCCGAAGGACGACCGCGACGAAGACGAGACTGCCGGAAACGAGCAGCCGTCTGGTGACGCCGCGTTGGGGCGGACGAGATCCTCCATCCCGCACCATGTCAGCGTCCGCTGTCCCGCGCCGAGTCCGGCCCCGGTCGCCGACCGGAGTCGACGAACGTGAGAAAATCTAGCACCGCGCGGTTGAACGCCTCGGGTTCCTCGAGATTGATGGTGTGCCCGGTGTCCGGGAGCACCAGCAGGCGCGCGCCCGGGATCGTCCGCTTGAGGAAGAACCCAGGCTTAAGACACGGTTCGTCTTCGTCGCCGTTCACGATCAGGGTGGGGACCGCGAGACGCCGGAGCGCCTCCTCGGACGCGTAGAGCGGCGGACGGCGCGCCATCACGCCGCGGAGGGTCCGGACGCTGCCGGACCCAGAGTGCCCCACAAAGGCATCGCGAAACTCCTGCCAGCCCCGCGGGTCTTTTTTTAGAAAGGGTACGCGCGTCGGCCCTTGCGCATACTCGGCAGCGAACGCCGCCATGCCGTCCTGCTCGATCTTGTGAGCGCGGGCTTCGGAGTCGCGCCGGAACCCATCCGGATCGTCCGACCCGGATCCGCATCCGGCGACCACGAGCGAGCGCGCCGCTTCCGGATGACGAAGGCCGAAATGCAGTACCGCGGAGCCGCCCATCGAGAGCCCGCACAAGTGCGCCTGGGCGATCCCCAGATGGCGAAGCAACCCGTGGAGATCGGCGACCGCGATGTCCTGCGAGTACGCCGCCGGGTCCTCCGGGACGCCGGACGGAGGGTAGCCGCGGGCGCAGTACGTGACGACCCGGTAGCGCCGCGCGAAGAATCGCACCTGGGGATCCCAACTGCGGCCGTCGCCCGCGAATTCATGGACGAAGATGAGCGGAAATCCTTCGCCGGTCATCGTGTAGTGGAGCCGCACTCCTTCGACGCACGCTTCCGGCATCGCCGCCTCCTTCCCCGTGAGCCGACGCTTGTCGCGCCGGAGAACGCTCCGCCAGCTCCCGCTCAGCCTACTCCCAGCATCCGCTCGACCGGTCCCACCGGAGCGTCCGGCCACGTCGGTCGGGCACTCACCGGAATCTCCGTCTCAACGTCTCGTGATATTGGAGGGCCCCACCGGTTTCCTCCAACCCGGGCACCGGACGAGGCCGTGCTGCGGGCTATCCTTCTCGAAAACGCCAACACCGCATCGGCCGGACCGGCGGCCGATCTCTCAGACACCTCGCGCGGCGCGACTGCCGTACTGCCCGCGCCGTTTGCCGCTCCGGCAAGGAGCTCAATCCGTGCGCGGTTCAGCCGGCGGCCCGGGAAGCTCGCGCACGATCCGGCACACGAGCCGTACGAACCGGGGACCGAGTTCGCCGGCGACGGCGAGGACCTCCGCGTGAGTTACCGGACCGGCGGACGCTCCGCCCCGCGCGAGGGCGTTCGTGATCGCGGCGAGTCCCAGCACGCGCAGCCCGATGTGCCGCGCGACGATCACCTCGGCCACCGTCGACATACCGACCGCGTCGGCGCCCCACCGCGCGAGCATCTCCACCTCCGCCGGCGTCTCGTACGACGGCCCGAGCACGCCGACGTACACGCCCTCGCGAAGCGTGACCTGTTCGGCCCGTGCGCCGGCGACGGCGCTCTCCCGGAGCGCGGGATGGTACGCCCGCGACATATCGGGGAACCGAGGTCCGAGCGCCGCGTCGTTCGGGCCGACCAGGGGATTCGTGCCGGTGAAGTTGATGTGATCGGTGATCAGCATGAGGTCGCCGGCGCGGAAGGACGGGTTCAGGCCGCCCGCGGCGTTCGTGACGATGAGCGTGTGAACGCCGAGCGCGTGGAGCACGCGCACAGGGAACGTTACCCCCTCCGCCGTGTGACCCTCGTAGAGGTGCGCCCGACCTTGCAGCGCGGCGACGCGGCGCCCCTCGAGGCGCCCCAGGATCAGCCGGCCACGGTGCCCTTCCGCGGTCGGGACGGGGAAGTGCGGGATCGCATCGTAGGAGACCGTGGCCTCTGCATCCACGACGTCGGCCAGACCGCCGAGGCCGCTGCCGAGCACAATCCCGACTTCCGGAACGAACCGGCCGCCGCCCGGGTGCGTGCGCACCGCAGCCACCGCCTCGCCGATCCGGTCACGCAGACTCACGCGCCGAGCACCTCACCGAGTACGCTCGTGCCCGCACGCGGCGCCGGCGCGCCGAGGGCGTCTGCGACGGTCGCGCCCACGTCCGCGAACGTCGGTCGCACGCCGAGGTCGACGCCGCCCTGCACGCGCGGCCCGGCGACAAGCAGCGGCGCGTGTTCGCGCGAATGGTCGGTGCTGGGCGTGGTGGGGTCGTTGCCGTGGTCGGCGGTCAGGATCAACAGATCGCGACCGCCGAGACCCTCGACGATGGGTGTCAGGCCGACGTCGATCCGCTCGAGGTCGGCTCCGTAACCGCGGGGATCATTGCGGTGGCCGTACAGCGTGTCCAGGTCCACCAGGTTCGTGAAGATCAACCCCTTCGACACCGTCGCCAGCGCGCGTCGCGTCTGCGCCAGGCCATCCGCGTCGTCGTGAGTGTGCACGGCCTCGGTGATGCCGCGCCCGGTGAACAGGTCCGCGATCTTGCCAATCCCGACCACCGGCGCGCCGGCGTCGTGGAGCCGGTCCAGCACGGTCGGCTCGGGCGGCGGCACCGAAAAGTCCCGCCGCCGGTCCGTCCGCACAAACCGCCCCGGTTCGCCGACGAACGGCCGGGCGATCACCCGGCTCACCGCGTGCGGCCCGACCAGCACCTCGTCCCGCGCGATGTGGCAGTAGCGATACAAATCGTCGACCGGGACCACGGTCTCGTGCGCGGCGATCTGGAAGACGCTGTCGGCGGAGGTGTAGACGATGGGGCAGCCCGTCCGGAGGTGCGCCTCGCCGAGCTCCGCGATGATCGCCGTGCCGGACGCCGGTCGGTTCCCGAGGACGCGCCGGCCGATACGAGCCTCGAACGCCGCGATCACGTCGCGCGGAAACCCGTGGGGGTACGTCGGAAAGGGGCGAACGAGCGGGACGCCCATCAGCTCCCAGTGTCCCGTCGTGCTGTCCTTGCCCGCGGCCGTCTCGACCATCTTGCCGAACGCGCCGGCCGGCGCGGGGTCTGGCGGCACCCCCTCGACCGGCACGATCCTCCCGAGGCCGAGGCGGCCCATCGCAGGGAGCCGAAGCCCTCCGCAGGCCGCCGCGGTGTGGGAGAGCGTGCTCGAGCCGGCGTCGCCATACCGGTCCGCGTCCGGCAGCGCGCCGACCCCGCAGCCGTCGAGGACGATGACGATCGCGCGGTCAAACGGCGGCATCCCAGGTCAGCGCTCCCGGCGCTGCCGCGCGGGCGCATGCGGGCTCGGAACCGGCCACACGCCTCCTATCGCGGGATACCCAACCGGTCGCACGCGGCCTGGAGCCCGATGATCGACTTGGCGTCGCACACCTCCCCGGAGGAGACGAGGCGACGCGCATCCGCGAGCGGATGCGGCTCGACGCGCAGGTCCTCTTCTTCCCGATCCGTCGGACGCGGGCTCAGCTCGCGCGCAAGATAGACATACAGTTCCTCGGTCATCACGCCCGGCGACGGATAGAACGACAACAGCCGGTCCCACTGTGCGGCCGCGCAGCCGACCTCCTCGGCCAGCTCGCGCCGGGCGCACACGTCCGCCGGCTCCCCGGGTTCGATCGTGCCGGCGGGCACCTCCAGCAGCTCCCGGCCAACGGCGTGCCGGAACTGCCGCACCAGCAGCACGTCGCCGGACGCCGTCACCGGGACGATCGCGACCGCGCCCCGGTGCTCCACGATCTCGGCCACCATCCGGCGGCCGCTTGGCAATTCGATCTCGTCCAGCCGGACTCCGATCACCTGACCGTCGAACACCCGGCGGCTTCCGACGAGGCGAAGCGTCACTCCCCCGCGGGAGCGCCCGATGTCGCGTACACGGGCGTGCCCTCGCGCGCCGCCAGCTCGCGGAACGCCTTGAGGATGCGGTGGGTGATCGGGCCGGGTTTGCCCGTGCCGATCGTGCGGCCGTCGACCTGGACGACCGGCCCGAGCTCGGCGCCGGTCCCGGTCAGGAAGCACTCGTCCGCCGTGTACACGTCGTGGAGCGACATGACGTGCTCCGCAGCCGGGATGTGCATCTCCAGGCACAGATCGAGCACGGTCTGCCGCGTCACGCCCTGCAGGATCCCGAGGTGCACCGGCGGCGTAAGCACGCGGCCGCGCCGGACCACGAAGATATTGTCGGCCGTGCACTCGGCGACGTGCCCGTGGGTCGTCAGCATCAACCCTTCGTCCGCCCCCGCCAGGTTCGCCTCGAGCCGCCCCATGATGTTGCTCAGGTAGTTGCACGTCTTGATCCGCGGGTTCAGCACATCGAGCGGCCGCATCCGGGTGGACGTTGTGACCAACTTGAGGCCGTTCTGATAGGCGGCCTCGGGGTAGAGCTGGATCGTGTCGACGATGATCACGACCGTCGGGACCGGACACTTGCGCGGGTCGATCCCGAGGTCACCCCGGCCGCGCGAGATCACCGGCCGGATGTACGCGTCGCGCAGGCCGCTACGGCGGACGGTGTCGAGGATCGCCTCCGCCATCGCCTCGCGGGTCATCGGGATCTTCAACTGCAGCGTGTGCGCCGACTCGAACAGCCGGTCCACGTGCTCCTGGAGCTTGAAGATGCGGCCGTGGTATACCCGGATCCCCTCGAAGACGCCGTCCCCGTACAGAAATCCGTGATCATACACGGACACGGTCGCCTGGTCCTTGGGCACAAACCGGCCGTCTACGTAGGCCTCGATGGCCATCCCCGATCCCCTCCCACCCCGCGGCCTCGCCGCGGCATCTGCGTACCTGTATGTGCCGTGCTTCGCGGCCTTTCAGACGGCCTCCTCTCGCCCGGCCGCGCCGCTAGGTCCCTCCGGACACGCGCTCCTCCTCGGGGCCCGGTGAACCGGCGGCGGCGCCGAGGGGATCGGCGGACGCGGCCGCCGGCTCGTCCCGCCGCGCGTCATCCGCGACCGCGCGGGCGTGCCGCAGCGCCGCGGCGACGAAGTCCCGGTACAGGGGATGCGGCCGGTTTGGCCGGGACCGATACTCCGCGTGGAACTGTGTGCCGAGGAACCACGGATGATCCGCAAGCTCCACGATCTCCACGAGATTCCGCTCCGGGTACAACCCCGTGACCCTGAGCCCGTGGCGCGTCAACACGGCGAGATAGTCGTTGTTGACCTCGAACCGGTGCCGGTGGCGTTCCTGCACGTCGTCGACGCCGTACGCGCGGTGCGCGAGTGAGCCCGGCGCGAGCCGGCACGGGTACAGGCCGAGCCGCATCGTGCCGCCCTTGTCGGTGACCGCCTGTTGTTCCGGCAGGAGGTGGATCACCGGGTGCGGCGTGCCGGGATCCACCTCGGTCGTGTTGGCGCCGTCCAACCCGCAGACGTGCCGCGCGAACTCGACGACCGCCCACTGCATGCCGTAGCAGACGCCGAAAAACGGCACGCGCTGCTCACGGGCGTAGCGAACCGCCTTGACCTTCCCCTCGACCCCGCGCGCGCCGAACCCGGGGCACACGAGCACCCCGTCGCATTCCTGGAGCCGGGCGGCGACCACGGACGCGTCGAGCCCCTCGAGTTCCTCGGAGTCCAGCTTCACGATCCGCACGCGGCAGCCGGCGGCGATCCCGCCGTGCCGCAGCGCCTCTTCGATGCTGACATACGAGTCCTCGTTCCCCATGTACTTACCGACCAGGGCGATCCGGATCGTCGCCTCCGGGTGCAGGAGCCGGTCCACCATTCGGCGCCACTCCGAAAGGTCGGGCGGACGGACCGGAAGGTGGAGGCACCGCTCGGCCTGCCGGGCCAGCCCTTCCTCTTCGAGGATGAGCGGGACCTCATAGATGCTCGGCGCGTCGATCGCCTGGATCACCGCGTCGGGTTCGACGTCGCAGAACAGCGCGAGTTTCTCGCGCACGCCGCGGCCGAGCGGACGCTCGGTCCGGCAGACGATCACGTCGGGGTGGATGCCGATGCTCCGCAGTTCCTTGACACTGTGCTGCGTCGGCTTCGTCTTCAACTCACCCGCGCCGCGCAGGTACGGGATCAGCGAGACGTGGATGTACATGACGTTCCCTTCCCCCATCTGCCGACGGAACTGCCGGATCGCCTCGAGAAACGGCAGGCTCTCGATGTCACCGACGGTCCCGCCCACCTCGACGATGATGATCTCCGCGGTCGCTTCGCGGGCGACGCGCGTGATCTCGTCGCGGATCTCGTTCGTCACGTGCGGGATCACCTGCACGGTG
>Ga0070735_10000396_pt1 | contig 49359 bp, 37 predicted proteins | sample Coa_R1_FD_66443 | JGI IMG/M metagenome (GOLD analysis project Ga0070735, IMG submission 66443) | Surface soil microbial communities from Centralia Pennsylvania, which are recovering from an underground coalmine fire - Coalmine... | ecosystem: Environmental > Terrestrial > Soil > Unclassified ... | reverse complement strand
ACCCCTGATGCGCGTTTTAGGGCCAGTCTTTGGTGTACCGATTAACGTGCGGCACTGGAACGAAAATAATCCGCTGCTTCTGGCCAAGAAGAATGTCCAAGCGCTCCGCGGGATGGCAATTTACTTCAACTGCGGACAAGATGACAACTACGCCTTCGAAGAGGGAGCGGAGGCGCTACACAAGGAATTACTACCGGAACAGATTAAGCACGAATATCATCTTTACCCCGGCGATCACAGCATTACCTATTTCCTCTCACATTTCGTCGAAGTGATGGAGTTTCATTCGAAGGCCTTCGGGTTACTGCCGCAGCATTGATACTTTTCAGGTCAAACCTTTCACCACAGGGGCACAGGAGGGCACAGAAGAAACGCCTCATGTAAACTGAAGACACAGTAGTGGGGCGGCTTCGCTGAATTGAATGCATCGATGCTGGCCTGACATAAGACCGAAGCAGCCGGAGAGTTGGCCGAGTGGTTGATGGCACCGGTCTTGAAAACCGGCATACGGGAAACCGTATCGGGGGTTCGAATCCCTCACTCTCCGCCATTGCCTTTGTTAGCCTTTTAAGCTAGCGATAGCTGCTGGTTTTTACGTTCGACTCTCTTCCGGTCACCATCCATTCAGCCAATGCAAACTTTCGTCACAGAGGCACCTGGGAGTCTACTCCCTATGTGCTTGGCTTTTCCCGAGAGAGATCCCGTAAGACTCCTCCCAGTATTGTTGGACTGGTCCTGGTAGATCTTGAATGCTAGAAAGGAACGCCGTAATCCTCCAAATATCCTTGTCGTCGAGTGTGTGGCTCCAGGCAGGCATGGCTGTGTATCGAATTCCTGTGCTGATCGAATAATACGTCTGCCACTCTGGGCGACTGATGGGCTGCAGCAATAGTTGCGGCGGAGGTGGGTACATCGAGTGTTGCAGTGCACTGGGCTGCAAATCGAGCGATCCATGGCATTCCGCGCAGTTCATTGTATAGAGCTTCATTCCAGAAATAAGATTTTCATTCGTAACGCTCAAGGGGTTTGTCACGCGACGAGCATGCCGTTGCAAAGAAGTCTTCAGAGCGAAGGTGGCGATACGGCGTTCCAGGTTATTTGGACGGCTATCGGCATTGGTCGGAAGAAGCCCAACCACTGCGATGCACAATGCGATCAGAAGCATCGCCAGTAAAGCTGATAGGCCTCCCAAAAAGAAATTACGCACCGTTCCTCACCCTTTCTTGATAAGTGCAATCAGCGAAGTTTGACCGTCACCGATGGCATCTCGGAAACGGGGTCGCAGCTATTTGTAAGAACTTCCAACGCGCTCAGAAGACCTGACGACTGAGATCGAAGCCTATAAAAATCTTGCTCGGCTTGTCCGCCGAAGGAGTCCCCAGGAAGGTCGCGTTTGTACCTGCTCTTTGCGATACGATCGTGGCCGGACCATTGCCAAACCCAAGCGTAAAGGCGTGCCGCCAGATCTTCTTCTGGATGCCGAAGGCAAACTCTGGCCGATGGATCCCTAAATCCGTCGCATTGACAAGAGTGGGGGTGACTTCTGCGATCAAAGCGACCGTCTTGCGGATATCCACCGCAGCTGCCAGACCCAATGAGAAAGTATTGGCGCACGGCTTCAAATTAAGCCCGCCAGAGATTCCGTTCGCTATTGTCGCCGAACAAGGCTGATCCGGAATGGCATCGGCCAGGGTCGGATTGATGTTCTGCATGAGGGGACGTGCGTGGATTGTGAACGTCGGCACCGCGTAGAGTTGTGCACGTCTGCCTAGACTGCGGGATGCTATCAGTTCGAAATTTTCCGCGAAATTGCGCTGGAAATTGTTCTGCCCATCAACGGAGAATCTCACTGCAAAATTCAAGGGTTGGCCGTCATGTTCATCCAGCAGGTTGTAGCCCAGCATCAATTCAATTGGCCGACCAATTACGCTGGGTGAGCGATAGGCAAACGCATAGAGCCTCGACGTCAATCCGTATCGAAATCCGAAGGACGGAACTGCAAAGTCGTCCAGCCCCAGCAGTGTATTGCCTCGCCCTGGGGTGGTGAACGCCGGCTCGTACGGGAAACGGTGGGTGAAGTCAATGTATAACCCGTGGCGGTCTACCCGCCGCCCCGTGGGGACATTGAACACCAAGTCGTCACCCGCCCGATAAACTGTCTCTTGCTTGCGCGCCGTCTCGGCCGTAGTTGAACTTGCCGGTCTTTCTGATTGCTGAGCTTGCGCGCTCTGATCCTTCGAAGTGCTCGACATCGTCGATGATGCGCCATCGGAGGCCGGGAGCTCCGTTATCTGGCGGCTGGCAATGTCAACGAGAAACCTCTTGCCATCCCGTTCGACCACAATCTGAGACGTTGAACCTTCTACGAAAGAGATGCCAGCTGACGCAGAACTGGCTGGGATGGGGTGTCCGTTCTCATCACCGAACACGACTGACGAACACCAGACCATGACCAAAAGAACGGAAATAGTCTGGAAGAAAGTTGCTGTACCGTAACTGCGGATTTGCGCAAACATAGGCGACCCTCGCTGATCTATAAACCTCTATGCAGGGTAGCCGCCGCCGAAAAAACCGGGTGTCATGGGAAAGTCACAGCGCTGTCATTCTTCTGTAAAATCACTGATTTCATAATCCTAGCGATGAATCGCATGCAATTTGTTGACAACTCCATGACAAGTTATCCCCGTAGGTTTCTTAATCTCTTCTTGCAGTTCAGCTCAACAGCGTTAGGAGAAATATGAATTTCTGGAAAGCCGTCGCCATCATGGTCTTCGCCGTGGGGATGCTGTGGCTCCCATCTCGAACAGTTCACGCCGATGACAAAGGTGCTAGCGTGTTTACGGGTGAGATCATGGATTCGCTTTGTGCCAAGGAAGGTTCGCACGACAAGATGATGGATGAGATGAAAAGCATGGGCCGGGATAAGCAGACGTGCGCGCAGAAGTGCGTCCAACTCGGCGCGAAGTATGTGCTTTTCGATCCCGAGAAAAAGGCTGTTTATGCCCTCGACGACCAGGACAAGGCGGCGTCCTTCGCAGGTCAAAAAGTCCGCGTGAAAGGTACGCTGGAGAAGAAAAAGATCAGAGTTTCCAGTATTGAATCAGCTAACTAGGTCGATTTCGCGACGGCTTGGTCGTGGGATTCTAAGCAAAGGCGCATTCTCAAGAATCACTTTCCCGACCCTGGGACGTGTAGGGAGCAAACGCACCGGCGACAAATGGGATTCATAGGGATATCCAGCTGCGCGCGAAATTGCAACGCTGCGGCCCCATTCACAATCTCCATGAGTGGCTTTTCGTGGATGTTCCCGAAGGCAGGATGAAAGAAACAGGGCCTGACATCTCCTGAAGCCTCGATAACAGCAGAAACCCAGGGGGCGTTACAGCGCGGAGCTACTGGTTGGACCTGAGCTAGATGGGCGCGGAAATGCGCCACGATCTTCCGCAACTTGTCAGTTCCCTCCGAGATAAATCCGACGCGGTCCTCGCGGTAATGGTCCTTGATCATCCGTTCAATCTCCGCCCCAAGAAATTCGACCTCTTGTGCATTCAGCGCGACTCTGCTCTGCTGATCGGACGACCACCCCTCACTACGGTTAAAAGCGCTTGACGTCACATCCGCAGCGAGGAACGAAATGGAAGTCAGTCCGAGTTCCTTTGCGGATTGCACAGTGTCGCAAAGCGCCAGATGATTTGCTTTTTGCACAGTGCAGCGCGCAGAAATGGGCATATCTGGTCGCAATCGGCGGATTGCCCGGATGCCAGCCGCCAGTTTCTCGAATGCTCCCGGAACACGGCGGATCCCGTCGTGTACGCCGGGCGGACCGTCCAGAGAGACGGTAATGTCATCCACGTTGCTGGCAATCTCCTCAGCCTGCTCCCGCAAAAGTAATCCCGCGGTCAGCAACGTGATTCGTATCCCTTCGCGGCGAAGCATGCCGGCCAGAACGAATATGTGTTGATTGAGCTGAGCCTCTCCACCGGAGAAGGCGACCCATCGAACCTTCAGCTCGCGAAAAGAGGCTAGCTGCTTCTCCAAATCTGCGGGCGTAAGCTGCCGTGGCTCACGAATTCGCCAAATATCACACATTGCACAGCGGCAATTGCATTGGTTGTGTGGAGAGATCACCAGAATTGGTAGTGTTGAGACGCTGTGGGCGTTTAGCAACGCTTTCTCCCGGTGGAAAGCCTCACTCAACATCGAAACTGGCACGACGCTGCTCATCGACTGTCGATTTGTCCCCAAAAAAGGTAAAAGCGGGAGGGCTCACGTCGTCGTGCCAATCGGGCTTTGATCGGCCGTAGGGCCCAGTTCACCCCATACCACGGACGCAAGACACGCCACTGAATCCTGAATCGATCTGCGAGTTGGTCCAGGGTGTGTGGAGTGAGATATTCGCGGCTCGGTATGCTGTCCGACTGGAAGCCGAAGCGTTGTTTGAAGGAAGCTCGTTTTTCCTCCAGCATGGCGCGCCCGCTTTCCTCCCGCTGGTAAAACGCCGAATCCGCAATAATTACATGACCTGGCCGGCGCAAGCATCGCAGAGTTTCAGCCAGAGTCACCTCGTAATCCACGGAGTAATGGAATGAAGCATTGAAGATGACAACATCGAATTGCGCGTCTTCGAAGGGTAAGCAATCCATTTCGGCTTGAAAGCGAGGAAACGGCCGCTTCATTCGATGAAGGTAATGCATTCCTGCCCCCAGGCCATCGGCTTCGTTATCGAGAAGGTCGACGGCAACAGGGCAGTGACCCCGCAATTCAAGCCGATAGCTCAACCAGCAGTTGCCGGCGCCGATGTCGAGGACATCGCACCCATGGGGATAGTGCCGCTCGATCTCCGGCAAGAGGTGTTTCTCGATATGCCGGAAAGTGCGGGCCCGAATTTGCCATTGCCATAAATTGTTACCGGTAAGATCCCGGAATGGCAGTTCCAGATAGTAGTCGGATGACGTTGAACCACGGCCTTCTTTGGCACGAACGACCGCATATTGCTCCATGAACTGTTCGAAGTATGCCCTGCGGTCCGGGCGCAAGGCTCGGTAGATTCCGCTGGTCTCCACAATCGAAAACCCGCAACCAGGGCAACAGTAGGTTCGCTCGGAGGAATCCGCTGTAGGAGACCCATGGCGGCAAATGGGGCATAGCAGACGAGGTCCGCTGATCGTGCCAGCGAACTCCATATTGCTTTGGCGTGCGCCGGTGTCGATCATGCTTGATCCCTCACGAATTCCAGCAATACATGATCGGCCAGGCCTCGAATACCGAGGCAGCGGCCAAACAGCAGATCCGCTTGCTTCGCAATGCGCATCGCAATAGGAAAACGTCCAGCCAGCGGCTCCACGTAGCTAGGGGGAACCGTTACTCCAATTCCTCTCCATGATTTGAGCCGAAATTCGGGCGCAAACGCATGCGCCACCGAGCGCACACTTGGATACTGAATCTGCAATGTAGAACCGTCTGAGAGGCAAGCAATGGTTCCGTTCTTCCGCCAACGCCGGAAAGCCTTTCGAGGGTTTCGGTGAACCATGTACCAGCCGATTTCCCAGAGGCAATGCGGCCCAAGAAAACACAAGAGAGCGGTTGCGCCTGGACGAAGCAACCTTGCCATATTGCTCGCTACACTTCGGAGATCTTCAACACAGTTCAGCGCACCAAAATTAGACACTAGTCCGTCGAAAGGAGCGCGATCATACAAGTGCTTGAGTTGCTCGATGGCAAGGACTTCAAGCTCTACAGAATTTTGCTTTTTGCAAGAAATTACACGTCGCCTCGAAACCTCGATCATTTCTGAGGAACAATCTACAGCGAGAGCATTAATGCCACACTCGGCAAGAAAGCACGCATCGACTCCAGTGCCACATCCAACGTCAAGAATGCGGTCACCAGGTCGAAACGCTTTCCGGAACGATTTCCACACCAATGATCGCTGAGCCTGACCGATGCTCGAGTAAGTGAACGTGGCGTCATAGACGTCAGCGATGCCATCGAAAGGCACACCCGAAAGATTGGAATGAACCGCGGACACGAGTGGATTACGCCTCCACTTCGTTCGCCGATGCGTACAGATTAGACCGATGATCAGCGACTGTGCTTTTCAAGCGTTCGATATCGGAGAGAGGTGGGTTGACCTGTCCACTGAGGCGTTTCAGTTCGACTTCAGTCCGAATCAGCTTATCGGCAAAGCTATAGAAACGACGTGAGTGGCGGCCTCGAACCCGCACGTCGCGGTCGGAGCCCTGATTCCAGACTTTGAGCGGTTCTGTCTTACTAGACACTTCTGCAAAATAGGGTGTCCCCTTGATTGGATAGGCGACGGTCGTGAAGAAAATGTCAGGATCAGTCGCCTTTATGTGATCAATAGTCGCCTCGATGTCGCCTATCTCTTCACCTTCATAGCCCCACATGAGAAAAACGCCCGTCTGGATGCTATGCGCTTTGCATAGAGCTACAGCACTCCGCACCTGCTCGGCAGTTACACCACGTTCCATGGCGTCGAGGATTCTCTGCGAGCCGCTCTCGGATCCAATCCAGATGCGGAAGCATCCCATTTCGGCCAACGTGTCGATCACCCGGGGACTCAGACGGTCAGCTCTCGAGATACATTCAAAGGGCAGATGCAATTTTCGACGGCTAAGTTCGGTCGCGTATTCGAAGAGCCAGCCATGGTGGATCGTAAATACGTCGTCGGCCATCCATGCGATCTCAGGATGATATCGATCGATGCACCATTCCAGTTCGTCAGCGACCGAAACGGGAGATCGCCGGCGATGAGTCTTCCCAAAGACTTGGTGGCTGCACCAACGGCAGTGATAAGGGCAGCCGCGAGCTGTGATCAAAGAGACCGAACCCTGCCCGTGGTGTTCACGCCAGGTCGCAAGATAGCGATCGAAATCAATGGCATCTCGCGCCGGCCAAGGCTGCGCGTTGAGATCGCGTATCTGGGCCCTTGCGGGAGTTTGCGCGATGGTCCCGTCGCGTTGCCGAAACGCGATTCCATCCACTCTATGGAGAGCATCCATTGATCCAGCCTGCAGTAACGGGATTAATTCCTCACATGTGAGCTCGCCCTCTCCCGTTACCACCACATCGGCCCCCGCAAGAAGATATTCCTCGATGTACGCTCCCGGCTCCGGCCCACCCACGATTGTCTTCCAACCGGTATCCCTCGCGGTGCGAAGAATCTCGACGACATTGGGCCTGGTCATCAAATTCGCGTACACGCCAAGTATTGAAGGTGGCCCCTGCTCGAGCATTTCGAACAAGGCCGCGCGTGAAGAGAACGTGGAGTCGAACACTTCAACTTGCAGACCCTTGCTGCGCAGATACGAGCAGATATAGAGAATCCCCAAGGGCGCATACGGCTTCATAATCTGAAGCTCCTTGGGATCTTCGTAAAGAAAGTACCCGTGAGTAAGAAGCAAATCCATAGTCGCAATGAGCGCCCACCGCTTAAGAGTTGCTGCACGAGCTGGGCATCGTCAGCTGCACGAACGGGCTCACAGACGAATGTTCAAGCGCTGTGGGATCCGGATTTCTGCAGGTTTTTTCCAACTGCTTTACTCGCTGCCAAAGCGCACTACATTTTGAACTTGTTTCCTTGCCTTTGTCGTCAGACGAAAACCAGGAGTCGACTTCCGCATGCAAGGCGTCGTGCAGGGCGCGATAAAAGTCGTTGGTATAAGCTCCATGAAACATCATGGAGAGGTCCTCACTGTCCTGCCAGTTCGTTTTTTCTCGCAACTGTGCGTGGACCCGTTCATAGAACTTCGTTCCGGGCAGAGGATAGGATACAGACACTCCAATATCATCGGGCCGCGAATCCCGGACCATTTCCACGGTCTTCTGAATGTCCTGCCAGGTTTCACCCGGATAGCCAAATTGGAGGAAATAGCAAGCACGGATGCCGGCATCCTTTAGATGTGCGCGCGCGGTGCATATTTGATCAATCTGAGTACCCTTGTCCATTGCGTCAAGGATCTTCTGTGAGCCGGATTCAACACCCATCCATACTTCTGCGCAGCCCGCTCGGCGCAAATGCTGCGTGGTATCGGCCGTCATCAAATCCAGGCGCGACTGCATCTTGAAGGGCAAAGCCGCATCCAATGCCTGGACTTCATCCGCAAATTGGCGCACCCATTTTGCCTGCAAGCCAAAAATATCGTCTGCAAACCAGATGTGCTCTGCGCCACATTCATTTTTCAGACGGTACATTTCCTCGGCGACTTTGCATGCCGAACGAACCGCAAATGAATTCCCGTAAATTGGTCTGGCGCACCAGTTGCAGCTATAGGGACATCCCCTGCTGGACACCATGTTCATCGAGAAATAGCCATGGCTTTGGTTCCAGGCTTCACGGTATTGATCGACGTGCACCAGTTCGCGGGCCGGCATTGGCAGGGCATCGAGATCACGCATGAGGCGACGGCGTTCTGTGCGAACCACCTGCCCGGTCGCCGGATGCAAATGCGCCAATCCGGCTATCGACTCGGGAGGGCGCCCACGTTCGCTCAAGAGGTGAGATACCAGTTCCAAGAGAGTCCACTCTGCCTCTCCAAGCAATACGTAGTGAAAGCCGCGATTCAGATATTCGAGCGTATGGTCGGTGGCATCTGAGCCGTTGATCAGCACTGTCGCTCCGGCCTGCAGCGAAGCATCGAGGATGTGATATGCAACGTCCCTCATCCTCGATAGACACATCTTGGAGAGATAGTTGAAGCTGTCTTCGTAGACCACAACAATCCGCGGACGGTGACGTTTCAGGGCTTCTTCGAATTCCTGCTCGGGGTTGTTCAGCATCGTGTCAAACACGGCTACCGACAGCCCCTCCATCCGCAGCAGTGCAGCGGCATACAAGGTGCCCAGCGGCAGATAGGGCTGCATTTTGCGCGTTTGCTTGCGATCGTAATAAAGGTGGTAGGAGTGAGTTAGAAGAACGTCTGCCACTGATTCGGCCCTCTTGTCCGTCAACTGGGATCGCCCGAGCATAGGAGTTGCGCTCCCCGCGATTGTCAAAACTCTGTTAATTCCGTGTCACATGTGTTTTACATTCCAGCGACAAATTCCAGACAATTGGGCGCTACCGCACTGCTAAGTTAGGCGCCGGTGCCTCTTCCGGGCACAAACCTGCGATCACTTTCAGAAGGGGCACGGCGGAGGATGATTCTTTTTTACAACCCAAAAGCCACCAAGCCGCGCAACACGCGGTTTCCCTTGTCCGTACTAGCGATTGCCGCAACGATTGATGGTCGTGAGGAATACGCGATCGTAGATGGCAACCTCGATCCGAATCCCACAGAGACCCTGACCGGATTAATTCAGCGACACTCCGTTGAACTGATCGCTGTGACTGTGATGCCCGGTCCCCAAACGGTCGGCGCAGTTGCGACATGTCGTCAGATTCGAACACGTTTCCCGAATATTCCCATCGTTTGGGGCGGGTATTTCGCGACGAACTACACTGCTGCGGCACTAAACACGCATTACGTTGACTATGCGGTGCGGGGGCAGGGGGAACAGACGTTTCTGGATTTGTTGCAGGCTATACGCGGGCAGCGTGAACTGAGCACGATCGCCGGTCTCTCTTATAACGATTCCGCGGGGAAAATGGTCCACAACCCGGAGCGCCCCATGCAGGGTCTCGACAATTTTCCTTGGTATCCATATCACGCCTTACCAGCCGAGCGGTATCTGCGCCCGACGTTTCTGGGTAAGCGAACCGCGGTGCATCAGGCAAGCCTCGGCTGTCCTTACCGATGCAATTTTTGCGGCGTCGTGACGTTCTCCGGCAGCCGAGAAAAGATGGAGTCTCCGGCGAGAACACAAGACATCCTGCGGCATCTTGTTCAGCGGTACGGAGTCGATGCAGTCCAGTTCTACGACAATAACTTCTTTCTGCGCGAGGAACATACGCGCGAGCTAGTCGACCGCATAGCGCCGTTAAACCTTCAATGGTGGTGCGAAGGCCGGATTGACATCATGATGCGGTATTCCGATGCGACCTTTCAGGCCATCAGGCGTTCCGGGTGCACGATGATTTTTTTCGGAGCGGAATCAGGTTCGAACCAGCATCTAAAGGAAATGAAAAAAGATCTCCGCGCGGAAGACACGCTGGCTCTCGCGTCGCGGATTCGCAACTTTGGTATCGTCCCGGAGTTCTCCATCATATTCGGGAATCCGAAAGACCCCGAGGGTGACACGCGCGAGTGCATTCAATTCATCCGCACCTTGAAACGGCTGAATCCCGATTCAGAGATTGTTGTCGAACACTACACACCCGTGCCGCAACGTGCCCGTATGTATGGCGATGTAGAAGACTCGGTCCAGTTCCCAACAACCGCGGACGAGTGGGCAACGGATCACTGGCAACGTTTTGCAACCCAGAAAGATCCTCAGACGCCGTGGCTACGGAAGAGCACGAAACGGTTGATCGACAATTTTGAACTGGTCGTCTCCTCTCGCTGGCCTACCGTTCAAGATATGCGGCTTCCCAGGTGGGGGCGATTAGCTCTCAAATCTCTCAGCAGCTGGCGATATCGTCTGGGCGTCTATTCTTTCCCAATCGAACTGCGCTGGATGCAAGAGTTCATTGAATTGCGGAAGCCGAAGCTGGAGAGTTTGTGAGCAACGGAGTCAGCGAGGTGGAAACGACCACTCGGAAGCATCCTGTCTTACGGCTGGTTTCTGCTGCTGATGGCTATGAGCGCTGGGCGGCGACATACGATAGTGATCCAAATCCCTTACTGCACCGCGAAGAGCGGTATCTAAGAACTGTCCTACCTTCGTTCGCAGGAAAGCAAGTGCTCGACCTCGCCTGTGGTACTGGGCGCTGGCTTCAAAAGTGCTTCGATTTAGGTCTGCAGTCAGGGATTGGAGTGGACGTTTCAGAAGCCATGCTCAAAATGGCTTCGTTGAAGCCGGGGATCCACAATCGAATAGCCCTTGCTGACTGCATGGCGCTTCCGTTTGGCAACGGTCTCTTCGATCTAGTCATCTGTTCCTTTGCGGTCTGGCATGTCTCGAATGTAAACGTCATGGCCCGGGAATTGGCGCGAGTCACCAAGGCAAATGGCATTGTCCTATTGAGCGACCTTCATCCTGAAGCCCATGCTCGCGGATGGCGCACCGCGTTTTGCGACACCACCGGATCAAAGCAAATCATCACGCATCCACTCACAGTCGCGCAGTTGATTGATTCCTTTACCGTTGCAGGTATGAAGTGCTTGAAGCACGACGCACTTTGGTTGGGTGAGCCAGAGGCTCCTATTTTCGTCCGTGCGGGGAAGGCGCACATGTTCGCCGACGCCCTCCGCGTACCCGCAGTCGTAGCGTTCCAGTTTCGTCGTGCCGAGAGTCGATTGGTGGAAGGGAGAAGAGCGTGAAACGCCACCTGGAAGAATATGTCGTTGATATTCTGGGCTTCTCCCGCATTGGTCACCAGCCGACTCGTGACTGCGCAGCATTTACGCCAGCCCAATGGGAGCGCTGTCTTACGTGGATGGACGACATGGGGCTCGCGCTCTATTTCTTCAGGGCGGTCGAGCCCAGGGCGGAATTGGTCCCGGAGTTTGTGACGCAACGTCTGCAGAGGCGGCAGAGCGCGAACGAATACCGAATGCGCTGCATGCAGCGCCAGTTTGGGATCATCAACCGGCAGTTCGAAACCGCTGGGGTCAAGTACATCGCTGTAAAAGGTCTAACTCTGGTGCCGGAGTTCTGCCCCGACGCGTCATTGCGCCATCAAAGTGACTTCGATTTTCTGATGGACCAGTCATCTCTCCAGTCTGCGCGGCAATTGCTCGAGGAGATGGGTTACGTTCTCTATAAGACATTCGACCACGAACTCATCTTCGTGTTGCCGTCCAACGAGAAGCCGAAGCGGGGCGAAGCTCAATACGACGCATCTGCCCCACATTCGGTGGAGTTGCATCTGACGATGGGTGACTTTCCATGCCTGGCATGGAAGGAGCCGTCTTTTCTGGAAAATGCTGTCGTCCGCGTCTCTGGGGGATCTACGTTCCACGGCTTAACGGACGACGATTCGTTCCTGCTCCAAGCCGTCCACATCTTTCATCATGTGCTTGATGGTTGGATGAAGCTCTCGTGGCTCTATGAGATTGGCCACTTTCTCGAAACTCGGACGACAGACAGTGATTTATGGAAAAGGATCTCGGGAAAGCTGGCGGTTGACCCACTGCTGCGCGAAGCAGTAGCCGTCGTGGCGAGTCTCGCTTCAAAGTTTTTCCAAGCACGTATACCGGTTGTGATCGAAGGCTGGATTAGAGGAATCCGTCCCGCGGTGCTCGTATGGATTGAAAACTATGCACGGATTTGGGCTTTTGGCCCGAATCGAATCGACGAGTTCGACTGGTTCCCGACTAACAAGTTGGTCCTCTTTCTGCATCGACAATACATTCCGGACAACAGAGACTGGCGAGCCCTCTTGACGACTCGGCTGCTCGCCTTGAAGGGGCTTAAGCGAATGAAACACTCGATGTCCGCCAAACAGTCATCAGGCGGAAGAAAACGCATCTGGATAAGTGCGCGCGCGTTGCGACGAGTCGCTTTCCATCTCGGATCCGGAATTCGCTACTTCTGGGAAATGCCAAAGTGGTGGCATCTGACGCGTTCTTTCCAACCAGGCGGAAACGCGTTTGAACATGATGAATGCAGTCCGGTGGCTTAGCGATATGAGGAATCTCCAGCATCTTTCCGCATGCTTGATAGGCTCACACTCGGAGCCTGCGGAAGAGAGGCCTCGATGAGCCTCAAGCGTCAGGCCTTCACAAACGTGAGTGCAACTTGGGCCTGTCTTTTGGTACATGCTCTCGTCAGTTTTCTTTTGTCACCCTTTGTATTGCACAGACTCGGTGAGGCTGCATTTGGCGTGTGGATTCTGATCTTTTCTCTCACCGGATATTTCGGCCTGCTCGACCTCGGCATTCGATCATCAATTGTTCGTTTCGTGGCCGATGCTGCCGCAACTGGAAATGAAGATCGCCTGCAACGTTTGGTTGCCACGAGTCTGTACTTCTACTGTGGCATTACCGTTCTTGTGCTGCTTTTGACCGGAATCGGTTGTTTTTATTTTCCTGACCCGTTTAAAGTACCCGTTTCTCTGATTCCAACAGCGCGCGTTCTTCTGCTGTTGGTCGGGATCAGCGTCGCTTTAACCTTCCCACTGAGTGTATTTACTGGGCTTCTTGAAGGATTGCAGAAGTTTGCGCGAGTTCAGATTACCCAGTGCGCATTCACTGTTTTGCGGGGGGCCGCTGTTGCAGTGGCGTTAATTCAAGGGAAGGGATTACTCACAGTTGGATTCATTACGGTGAGCGCGAACCTGGGTGGCTACGTGGTGCTGATGTGCATGGCGCACAACAGAGTTCCGTTGACCGTAAGCATGAATCTTGTCGACTTAGGGGTCTTGCGAAAGATGGTTCGGCATGGAGCTTTTGCGTTCGTCATTATTCTTGCCGAGAAGCTTCGGTTCCAGTCCGACGCGGTAGTGATTGGGTTTTTTCTCTCCTCTAGCGCCATAGTTGTTTATGCGATTGCCGCAAGGCTCGTCGAGTATTCCACGTATGCCGTGCGAAGTATGGCGCAGATATTCACTCCAATGGCCAGCCAGTTCCACGCGACCGGAGAGCGGCAGCAACTTCGCCGTGTCGTACTGGCCGGCAATCGGGCGTGTGGACTCATCGTGTTTCCTCTCGTAACGAGCCTCGTGTTTCTGGGTCGCTCCATCATTGAAGTCTGGGTAGGGCCCCGCTACGTAAGCGGCTACCTGATGCTCGTGATCTTGATGGTACCGAGGGGCTTATATCTGGCCCAGTCAGCGTCTACTAGAGTCCTCCTCGGCACCGGACGTCATCAGATGCTGGCATGGGTTCTGCTGTTGGAAGGTGCTCTTAATTTGCTTCTTAGTCTTGCATTCCTGCCGCACTTCGGAATACTCGGTGTTGCGCTTGGTACTGCGGTGCCATTGGCTTGCACGAGTCTGATTTTTCTTCCTTGGCACGTGAGCCGCCGCCTTGATGTGCCCCTCAAAACATTTATCACAGGCACGTTTCTGTCTCCGATCGGGCTCTGCGTCCCGCTGATGGCTACGCTCTGGTACCTGGCATATAAGATTCCAGCTCATAATTACGCCGCACTCATAGGAGAACTAAGCCTGGGAGCAGTCGTTTATGGAGCGACTATAGTCGCCTCCCTCGTCCTGGCGGATCCAAAAGGCACACTGCGACTGCGTGGGATAAGTCACCTTTTGGAGCCGCAATATGAGCAGAAGTAGGACCATACATATTCCTTTCGATCGAGCTGGCAATGTCATCTTCGCGAATTCCATCGCTTGACGGGATCCGGGCGCTCTCTATCCTGTTAGTTCTTGCGAGCCACTTTGGGCTGAGCTTGCACTATCCCCACTATTTGTGGGCGGTAGCGAATTGCTACGGCAAGGTGGGTCTGCGGATATTCTACGTATTGTCTGGGTTTTTGATCACCGGCCTACTATTACGGGAAAGACGCCGGACCGGAACGATCAGCCTTAGGAACTTCTACATGCGGCGCGCATATCGAATACTGCCCGCCGCTTACTTGTACATGATCATCATCACGATCATGTGCCACGCAGATTTTCGAACTCGGGACGTTGCTTTCGCCTTTACATATTTATCTGCGTATTCTACGTACATTCCACACAACCTCTCGCACCTTTGGTCGTTGTCGGTCGAAGAACAGTTCTATTTGCTTTGGCCGGCTGTCATGGCAGTTGCAGCGCTCCGCGAGCGCTGGGTAGCTGTGGGTGTAGCTCTCGTGGCCCCAGTTGTGCGGCTGGTATTGATAACCGCGGGGTGGAACAATGGTCCTCTCTTTCCGATGGCCACTTCTGTTGATGCCTTGGCCGTGGGATGTTTGCTCGCTCTGACACAAGATATTCTTGAGAAATGGCGCGCTCGCTTCACGCATAGCTGCTTCTGGCTCGTGTGGGTCCTCACAGCATTGCTCCCTTTGGTGGAGTTGGCCGGGCATGGGCGTATATATCAGACTGTCGTGCTTCCATTGCTCCACGTGGGCATCGCACTCTGCATCCAGAACGCGATTCTCATGCGGTATCGCGTGTTGAACGCCTCCGCTCCGGTTTGGATTGGCAACATTAGTTACAGCCTTTATCTATGGCATAGGCCTTTTGACGAGCCGTCCGGCCATTCGTGGTATGCGACTTTTCCAGCAAATTTAATTCTCATGTTTGGGGCCGCAGTAAGTTCCTATTACTTTGTGGAGCAGCCCATGTTGAAGCTGAGGGATCGTTGGCTCCCGAAAGTGTTCAGATCGGATGTCAATCATCCGGTAGAGATCGGCGCTGCTTCCGTCTTGCCGGAAACATAGAGTTTTCCATGCCAGATCAAGTTGCCATGAAAACGCCTACTTTCTTAGGTCAACTCTGCTCCGGCATTTTGCTGCCCGCGTAGAATGTGCCCGCGTTAAACATATGCCAACCACCGAACCGAAGCTCAAATTGTTTCAACCGCACGATGAGAAGGAGAAGAAGACCTTTCCATTGCCCCGTCTCGCGGTTTGGCCCCTGCTCGTTGTTTTATTGCTGCTGTTCGTGTGGCATTCGTTCATTCCTGCCTGGCGGACTCTCAACAGCGACTTCCCGAACTATTACCTGGCGGGTTCTCTGTTCCGGCGTGGCGTATCCCTAGACCGGATATATGAGTGGACGTGGTTCCAGCGGCAGAATGATCACTTGGGAGTAAGGCAAGGGCTCGTGGGATTTGCGCCGAATCCTCCAGTCTGTGCGCTGCCGATCGCAACCCTCACAGTGTTCTCCCCGCTAACTGCCAAACGAATTTGGCTCGTTCTCAACGTGGGCTTTCTCATCGCTGCGCTCTGGATCCTCAAGAAGGTGACCCTGCTGGAGTGGCCTTGGCTGGTCTTGATTTCGTTTTCGTGCATTGTTCCACTACACTCCAACTTCCTGCTTGGCCAATACTACGTACTACTCCTGCTGTTGATTTGCGCCGGCTACTATTGTTCGGTGGAGGGGAAACACTTCCTCTCTGGGATGTTGTTGGGTACTGCAGCCGCCGTCAAGCTCTTTCCAGCTCCGTTCCTTCTCTTTTTTCTGTGGAAACGAAATTGGTCTGCCGTCAAGGGATTTGTCTGCAGCAGTCTTCTGATGGTCGCTGCTTCGGTCTTAACACTAGGCTGGGGCGTCCACTCGGTGTTCCTGTCCGAAGTTTTGCCACAGATTTCTCGCGGAGATTGGCTCGCTCCTTACGATCTTGGGAGGAACTCCTTTTCAACTCTTTGGAGCCACCTCTTTTTGTACGAGCCGCAGTTGAATCCCTCCCCGCTCATTAACTCAGCCGTTTTGTATGTCATGGCCATGGCCGCCACTACGACCGCCCTGCTTTTTGGATTCGTTTTGGCGTCGCACCCAGGGAGACAACGCTCCGGGAGCGCACTGGAATGGACAGCGTTCGTTCCAGTGTGCCTGCTTCTTTCGACTACAACGGGAAGTTATCATCCGACGGTTCTGATATTCGCTGCTCTTGTCGGGACTGATGCCTTATGGCGACAGAAGAGAAAGGATCTGGCAATTGCTCTTTTCGCCGCCTACTTCATTAGTTGCATACCAATTCCGACAATCGTTTCTGCACATTTTCCTTTGAGGCTCACCGCAATGGTGAGCTTCTATGCCTTACTGCTTTATGAAATGCACAAGCAGTCGAGAGTTCCTGTGTCCCGTAACACCTTTCTTGCGGCGGCGATGGTGTTTCTGCTCTTCTTGGCTGTGAATAGTCGCTCGATGCATCGTCGTTCGGAGGACTTTGCGTGGCGGCTGCCCAGCTCACCGTCAGGAGTTCGTGATTCGAATGCCGAGCCTTTTGTGGGCCAAATAGCAATGATCGACATGCAGCGGAGTAGATATGCAGCGATCACCCGACGAAACAGTGATGAGCGTGAAATTCCGGTAAGTGGCGACGTCCTGTCATTAGCGGGTTGCAATGAATCAGATTTTCTCTATATCGAGGTCGCCGGACCGCAATGCAGGATTTTCCGGCTACCGATCGGCTCAACCATAGACACCAGCAACCCATTGTTTGAGGGCCACGATCCAGCGCTATCGCCCGATGGAAAATGGTTGGCGTTTCTACGCGATGAACGGGGACTGCCCGAAGTGTGGACTACACGAACTGCTTTTCGGGAGGCTCCTCGCTTGCTTCTGCCCGCGTCTTTTCGTCCGCTGGAAATGGCTGTGTCGCCGGTTGGGGATGTGGTCGTTGCAATTGGTCCGGCCAGCGCCCCTAGCCTGTTGATGATAAGGCGCGATGGAGTTGCGCCGGCGTCGATGAACATTGCTGGCTCCACACGATACCCCGCCCTTTCTCCCGATGGCGTCCGCCTGGCATTCAGTCGCCGTGAACGCGGTTCGTGGCACTTGTTCGTCCGCGACCTCAAGAGCAGCGCTGAACAGCAGATAACTCATTCCCCGTGCAATGCGATCTATCCCGCGTGGGAAAATTCACACAATCTTCTCTACTCAACCGACTGTGGCCGAGGTGTCGGGCTCTCCGCGATAGCACGGGTCTTCGTCCCTTAGCGTCCTTGAGCCAGTAATCGCTTCCATCTCGGAAGCTCACGTAGATAAGCGTAAGTGGCGGGCCCATGAAATCGAATCCGATCGACTACTCGCGACATCTTCCGCTTTGGCTGTTCGTGCTTCGTTGATGTCGCAATGTTGCTGGGCATTGCTGTGCCATCTGAAAGGAAGGGGAAGAGCTTTCGCCGCCTGAGTCTGTTCCAGGTGCCTCGGTCGCTGACCAATTCGCGCTGCACAAGCAAAGAGAGTTTGCTTCCCGGATATTTCGCTAAGGCCCACTGTATGCCGTAGTGACGAGTCCACAGAGCTAAGGCCGGATTCAAACCAGAAACCCTGTAGCGAACATACTCTGGCAGCGCTACCCCAAAGATGTTGGCGCAAAGTAAGAATACAAAATCGCTGATCTCGGGTAGCTTTCCCCAATCCGCAATCCTTCCGTAAAAAGTTTCCCAAAAACGTTCATCTGAATGCCGCATCTGAAGATAGTGCGAAATTTCGAAAAGCCAAGACAGTTTGCACCAGTAGCTGAGCACTCGGGCGAACGTATCAATCAACGTGAAGGCAAGCAGATCCTCGTCACTTAGCGTTGGAAATGAAATCCCGAGTGAACGCCGCGTCACTACTCGTCGCAGAAGATTATCGGGTACTGGGATATTGATCCCTGTACTGTCTTGATCCCAGATTTGGCAGTGCAGGACCACCATCCGCGGAAATGCGGCACGGTAGGCGTCTTCTACTTTCGACGGCGTCTGCATTTCAGGAACAGCGAAGTACAGTTCTCCTCGAGAGCCAGATCGTCGAAAGGGATATCCCGCTTCCTCCACAATCCTGCTTGCGTATCTGAGCTGCTCCGCGGAGATGATGTACTCGTGCGCGTACCAGGTCCGTAGCCAGAGATTGGGGCAATATTCAGGCGCTAATTCGAAGCCGCGAACGGCGGCGCAATTTACTCCGGCTTCGCACAAGCGGCGAGTCAAATTTTCAAATTCCGCTGCCATGGTGTCTACCCGCTGGTGGTTTGCCAGGAAATTTCCTGACAGGGTTGCATGAATGTCAGACGGCAGAATCTTCTCCCTGCATGACTGCTGGAGTCGAGCCACAAAGTAATGAGGTAATCCGCTGCCACTAAGCCACCACAATGTTTCTTGCCACTCAGCTATGCCGAACTCTCGCATGTCCTCGTAGACGGCATCCGGCACATACTGTGCCGAAAGACTCTCGACGATCTTCGATGCAAGAACTCGATTCAAGACGATCTCCTGCCGCCTAATAGACACCTGGAATCAAGCGCGCGGTCTTGTGGGAGTACTCTCGATACTGATCACCCAGCAAGTTGTGCATGTGGGCTTCTTCTCGCATCACCTTTCGCGTGTATACGAAGGTCCATGCGAAAGCGAGAATCCAGCCGAAAGCGCTGGCAAAAATCAGAGCGCAGCCGACTTTCCCCAACAGGACCGCCGCGTAGCGGGGGTGTCGAATGAAGCGAAATGGTCCTTGAGTCATCACGGCTGGTTGCTCGGAGCTGTCTCGGTCGGTGAAATACGCCGCCAGGTATGAGTCAGTCCACATCTGCCAGAGCTTCGCCAGAACGTAGAGAGTCAGGCCAGAGAACTGAATGCCGGGAAAGGCGAGCCACCGCAACGTTTGCCAATGTGCGTAGTCAAAGAAGATAACCAGGTCTCCCATCATGAGCAGTTGGGTCCATCGCACGATGTTCGAATCAGAGCTAACGCCCCACCACTCACGCCTGATCGTCTCCGACCGAAATGCCTCCAGGCCCGAATAAAGGGACTGAATCGTGCCCACGAGCTTGATCAGAAGGTAACTGATCGAAAACCTGTCGAAGCTCGACAAGTGATCGACCGAATGCCAGTGCACGAAGCAGAGCCCTGACAGAGCCAAGTGCCCTGAGGCCCAGGTAACACTGGCTGCGAGTGTCGCCAGGGAGCCTCGCTCTTTGCGCGTTCGACATTTTCCTTGCAAACTCACTGGCCGAACCTCACGGTGCGAGCAGAGTAGGAAATAATTCTGCCGCCAAACGGGGATCTGCAGGATAGGCCAGATGATAGGCGGGCAAATCGGTAAGGCGCTTCACCACTTCACCGCGTTCATATTCAAACCGGCGATTCTCAATGAATGGAAGACTGCTGAACAACAGAGGAGTCAGTTCGTCTTTATGAATACGCTTCAGTTGGGCCGAATCTGTCGCACATCGGTCGAGGAAAACGCATGCGACCGGTAAGACGCTAGAAGCTTGCACTGGAAGAAATGGTCGATTGTCCACACACAGTAAATTCAGATCTCGATATCGGAAGGGTCGACTCATACTCCCGATTTCTGGAAGAAACTCGAGCGTCTCGGGGCGGAAGGCGGCCGGCCAAAACTGACCCCACGCTGCCGTCTCCCCAGAGACCAACTCTAGGCAAGTCACCTGGTCGCTGTGAAATTCCAGCCCCATTTTTCCGGCCCAGTAACAAGCAGTTGTTTTGCCGCTTCGCGGCGAACCGAAAACGAGTAACCCACGGCCATCGAGCGCGACACATCCAGCCATGATTTCCGTCAGACCGAGCGCCGCCGAGCTCAGATCGAACAGATCGGAAAGAAACGGGGAATAGAATCCCATTTCATCTTCACACAGCTCTGGCGACAGAAAGGCGATAGCCTCATGCGCATCGAGATCAACGGTCAGGAAACCGCGCTGGTTGAAATTAACGGATCGTAGACCCCCGTCGGAAAATGCGATCCGCCGAGACAATGGCGGATGCAATCCGGAACTCGCATCGCTGATGATCCGCCAGAGAAACTCTGGTCCTTTTCGCTCCGCTTCTTTGTACCTTTTGCATACATTTCGAACATGGGATAGGACGGTAGAGTTATTGGTTTCCAAGCGAATGCTCCGCCCCATCATCGCAAAATTGATTTGCAAAGGAGTCGCGGTGAAACGCCGAAAGATGTCGTTGGGAACAGTTTGAGTCAGCATGATCAGTCAGCTGCCGTTTCGGCCAATAACTCCGCTTCGCCTAGGCAAAAGCGGACTAGAGATGAGGCGACCTCTTCAGCATTTCCTCCGTAACGCAAGCGCCAACACGCGTTCTTCACCAACCGATTCACCATTCTTCTCTGCCAGGTGAGGACTTCCGGCGACTGGGCAAGCAGGTCACGGCACAGAATCTCCTCCGCCCGGGCAGAAGACATCGTTGAAATATTGAAGGCTGGCCTCTCTTCGCGCTCCAGGAATATGAGCCACTTCGGGCGGCAGTGGTGTGCCAGCGAAACACCGAAGTCCCCGTCAGGTTGGATCTGATAGGCCTCTTCCCCATTCGGACCGATGCTGGTTCGAAATCTCGAGAGTTCGGGGAAGTGACGTACGGCGTCCGGGAGGAGTTTCACTCCCGAGGGAAGTCCCCACCCCGCCACCTCAACACCTTGGCGAGAAAAGTAGGTCCAATCTTCTGACAGCAAAGAGAAGCCACGGCGTGCCAGTGCCAAAGCGAGAGTGGATTTCCCGGCCCCTGGAGCACCGAATAGCACCAGGCCACAGTCATTCCACGCCAGGCAGGCGCAGTGAAGCTCCACTACTCCAATTGCGGGTCCCACAGCAGTGATCAGCCTCGGAAAGATCACCCGTCTCCAGTAGCTGTGATCGGCTGCCAGAGCTGGGGTAAAGCGCCCAGAAATTCTCCGGGACCCCAAATCAACGACCACCGAACTCTCGGAATCAAATCCTCCAAACACCAGGCGGCCGAGCCCGCGAAAATATGGCGGAGGCCAAGGTGGCCGAGAATTCCCTGCAGGATCGACCCAGAATCGAAAACGCAATTCGGCAACGGACGGTTGTCGTCGGAGACGCGGAAAACAATCTCTCGCGACTGCAAGAATAGATTCGGAATTTGTGCGGAACTCGGAGGCTGCACCTGCGACGTTGAAATTCTCGCAAAGCGGGGTCTGTGCTTCCCGCTTCAGGAAATCAGTCGTAGTCATCCCCTCGATCACGCTGGTCTTCATCTGTTCGTCCTTGATGCCTCGGACAACCGACGAGCCCGGAACCGGACCTGCCCGGCAATCGCTGCTTTGCCCGACAGAACCTTCGAACTATGCGGGCGTTCTTACACCAGTACAAGTTCCGGTAGGCGTTCCGTTTTGCCCAAGGTCTATTTTGACGAGGTCATGTCAAGAGAATGTCTTCGGCTTGTAAAGCTTTTGTGTCCTGCGGGTAAGATTGTCACGGCAAATGTCACACCGGAGGGCTGTCACACAAACGTTAACCTTTACGTGCCCAACTGCCGCGCCATGCCCGTACCATGTGGCGAGGATCGGAAAGGGCTTGCCGACACCACCGGGGACGGCAAGCGAGCTGTGCCCCTTGCCGGGTAAAAGGGCTACAAAGTTCAAATGGATAAGGCCGGGTGGGCCGACCGTGATTGGAGGGCGTTCAGTTGGAGGAAGTTTGCCGGTGCTGTCGTTCGGCAGCGGGGTGACACAGCTCGGATCAGTACCGTGCTGTCCGTTTTCGATGAACCACGTCCGGCTTCCCCCTCCGTTACATCGACAGTTTGGTTGCCGCGTTCACAAACCCGGTGGGGAGCTTCGTGCCTTCCGCAAATCTGCTGTGAAGCCGCTGGATCCTTCGCTTATTGGACGTGATCACTTTACGAATTCAGGTATGCTCAGCAGATGGCGGTGCGTTTTCCTTCGCGTGAGAATCAGAAGTTGATTCAGATTGTTGATGCCGCGCTGGCCGATGCGGCCCGCAGAAGTGGAGATTGGCTCGCCTGCCGTCCGGGATGTACGCAGTGCTGCATCGGTGTGTTTGCCATCAATCAACTGGACGCGATGCGGTTGACGCGCAGTCTGGCGAAGTTGGAGAAGCAGTCCACGGAGAGGGCGGCCGCGGTGCGAGCGCGTGCGCGAGAGTCATGGTCGCGATTGTCGCCAGAATTCCCTGGGAATCAGGCGACCGGAATTCTGGATGAGGATGAAGGATCCGCGCAGAAGTTTGAACAATTTGGTAACGAAGAAGCGTGTCCAGCGCTTGATCCGGCAACCGGACTGTGCGACCTGTATGAGTTTCGGCCGATGACGTGCCGTGTGTTCGGGCCGCCGGTGCGTTCGGAAGGTGGTTTGGGCGTTTGCGAATTGTGCTTTCAGGGAGCGTCGGACGAAGAGATCGCCACCTGCGAAATGGTTCCGGATCCGAACGATCTGGAAGTTCGCTTGTTAGGGCAAGTGGAGAAGAACTCAGGCCAATGCGGGGATACGATCATCGCTTTCTGCCTCGCGAAGTAACCCCGGTAAAGGGAGTTACTGCTTGGCCTCGAGTTCTGCCCATCGGGCGTAAAGAGTGTCGACTTCCCGTTGAGCTTCCTCTAGTTCAGCATGAGCCTTGAGAAGCCCCACAGCGTCGCTGGCGATCGCGGGATCGTCCGCCTGTGAGCGCTTTGTCTCGAGTACTTGCTCCGCCTCGGCGATGCGCTGCTCAATACCCGCGTATTCCCGAGCCTCGATGTATGAGAGCTTCTTCCTTCCCGCAGGTGCTGTGATGGCAGGCGTAGCTTGCCGAACTGGAGGCTCTTTGGGCTCCGCAGCCTCGCCTTTGTTGCGTTCTTTTTGCCAGATTTCCCACTGGGCGTAGTCGGCAAATCGTTCAGCGCCACCCCTGCCGTCAAGACCAAGCACGACAGTCGATACACGGTCGAGCATGTAGCGGTCGTGGGTAACCAGAATCAGAGCACCGCGAAACTCCAGCAGGCTTTCCTCGAGGATTTCTAGCGTGGGGATATCGAGATCGTTAGTGGGTTCGTCGAGCAGAAGCACATCCGCGGGCTGAAGCATCAACTGCGCGATCAAGACACGGGCGCGTTCGCCGCCGGAGAGCCGCTCGATGGGCTGGTTGAGCTGTTCGCTCTTGAACAGAAATTTAGCTGCCCACGATGCGACGTGGACCACTCGGTCCTGATAGATGACGGAATCGCCTTCGGGCGCCAGCGCCCGGCGCAGCGTGACACCAGGATCGAGCGCTCGGGTCTGATCGAAGTACACGATGCGCAATTTGTCTGCACGGCGGATGTCGCCGCCGGTCGGGGCAACTTCTCCACGCAAGAGCCGGAGCAAGGTCGTTTTCCCGCTGCCATTCGGACCGACCAGGCCGATGCGCAGGCCTGCGGAAATGGTGAAGTTCAGCTCCTGGAACAGCCGGCGCTGCTGAATTGCGTAACTGATGTTCTCGAGTTCGATCAGCCGCTTGGTCTTTCGATCGGTGGCGGAGAAGTCGATCTGTGCAGTTGTGCTGCGTGTGCGGTTGTTCAAGTCGGCAAGTTCCTCGATCAACTCGCCGGCTTTGTCGATGCGCGCTCTAGATTTCCGAGTCCGTGCTTTCGCTCCGCGCCGCAGCCATTCGATCTCCCCGTGAACCAGATTCTCCAAAGCTTCCTGCCGCTTGGACTGCGCATGCAGGAACTCCTCTTTCTTTTCGAGGAAAACGCTGTAGCGCCCTTTCACGCGCAGCACGCCGTCGGGATAGACGCGGCTCAGTTCGGCCGTCTCGGTGGCCACATTTTCGAGCAAGTAGCGATCGTGGCTGATGACCACGCAGGCGAATGCAGCTTCCTGCAGCACCCCTTCCAGCCACTCGATGCCTGCCAGGTCCAGATGGTTAGTAGGCTCGTCGAGTAGCAGGATGTCGGGGTCTTGCACCAGCGCCTGCACAATGGCGAGGCGTTTCTGCCAGCCGCCAGACAAACGTGAGGCCTCGGCCTGTAAGTCGACAAAGCCGGCACGCCCCAAAGTTTCGGCGGATCGAGTGCCGCGCTCCGACTCGGGCACGGCGGAATTCTCCATGGCCGCGTCAATGAGGGACTTCACGGTATCGCCGGGCTGAAATTGTGATTCCTGCTCGACATAACTGAGCCGGATGCGCTTCTTGACGGCGATTTCACCCTCGTCCGCTTCAACCGTGCCCGCCAGAATTCGCAGGAGCGTCGATTTTCCCGACCCATTAGGGCCGATAAGGCCGACGCGATCCCGTTCGGAGACGGTGAAGGAGACATTCTGAAACAGAGGTTCGGCTCCGAACGATTTAGAAATGCTCCGAACATTGATCAGCGGGGGCAAAGGGTGCGTGTCCTCATCTGATTTGAGATTATCAGGAAGGGTCTGCCATTCGTGGCGCTCTCGCTTTTCTAAGCGGAATACAAGTCAAGCCTATGCACCCGTATACTCGACCCTAACTGCTATGGGATCAGTCCAGTCCTTGCGATTCCGGCGCCGACTAAAAGCTGCTGGATTTCTATGTGCGATTCATCTGTCGATGTTCGCGCCCCTGATTGCCGTTATTTGCTTTGGTGTAATCCTTCCAACTGCCTTGGCCGAAACCGAGGCCGATGCATGGCTGAGGTACGCACCGCTCGATCCAGCAATGGCAAACCAGTATGGCCAATTGCCGAGCAAGATTGTCGTTCTAGGGGATTCCATTGTCCTTAAATCAGCGGGTCAGGAGCTGGCGTCGGGCTTCGCGAAAATGACATGGAGAACCTTGACGGTAGGGATCGAACTCAGCGGCAGCGCAATCATTCTTGCCACGTTCGATCAGGCCAAGGCTTCTATACGCGGTTTGAATCCCCGACATGTTTTGGTGGGCGATGGCTACTGGATCACCCAAGTAAAATTGCACGGTTCGTCCTGCTTGTTGATTACCGGCTCGAGCGACCGGGGAGTTTTGTATGGCGTCTTCGGACTGCTGAACAAAATTGCCCGCGGCGAAACCATCGCGCATATCGATGAGGTGCAACAGCCGGCCGCTCCGATCCGGTGGATCGATCAATGGGACAACCTTGACGGCAGCGTCGAGCGCGGATACGGTGGGCGATCGATTTTCTTCGATGGCGGCCAGGTGCGCGACGACCTGAGACGCGCCGGACAATATGCCCGGCTGCTTGCCTCAATTGGCATCAACACATGCACTATCAACAACGTGAATGCCGCGCCGCAAGTTCTCGATGGTGCTTTGATTGCGCAAGTGCGCCGCATCGCCGACGCATTTCGTCTGTGGGGCGTTCGGTTGTCTTTGTCGGTCGACTTGAGCAGTCCGAAGGTGATCGGCGGACTAGATACGTTCGACCCTTTGGATCCGCGCGTGGCCGCCTGGTGGCGCCAGAAGGCGGACGAGATTTACCGGCAGATTCCCGATTTCGCCGGCTTCGTGGTGAAAGCGGATTCCGAGGGGCGCTCAGGCCCGTCGGCTTACGGACGCACTCACGCCGATGCAGCCAACGTGATCGCTCGTGCTCTGAAGCCGCACGGCGGGGTCGTTTTCTATCGCGCGTTCGTCTACAACCATCATCTCGATTGGCACAACCTGAAGAACGACCGGGCCAAGGCGGCGTACGACAATTTCCATCCGCTCGACGGCAAGTTCGATCACAACGTCATTATCCAGATCAAGAATGGCCCCATCGATTTTCAAGTGCGCGAGCCTGTGTCGCCGTTGATTGGCGATCTTGCAACCACGAACAAGGCGATCGAACTGCAAATCACGCAGGAATATACGGGACAGCAAAAACAGCTTTGCTTTCTCGTGCCGATGTGGAAAGAAGTGCTCGACTCCGATATGCACTTGCCTGGCGGCAAGCCTTCGCGGGTGAAAGACATCGTTTCCCGCAGTACATTCCAGCGACCACTCAATGGATTTGTGGGAGTCGCCAATGTCGGGCTCAATGAGAACTGGTTGGGTAGTCCGCTCGCCATGGCGAATCTTTATGGGTTTGGCCGCCTCGCATGGAATCCAAATCTGAGCGCGGAAAAAATTGTCGACGAATGGACGCGGCTCACATTTGGCAGCGATCCGCTGTTGGTTCAGACAATCTCGAAACTGCAGCTCGATTCGTGGCCGGTCTACGAAAGTTACACCGGTCCGCTGGGAGCGGGCACGCTGACCAATATCACCGGCAATCATTACGATCCCGGTCCGGAGTCTTCGGAGGAAAATGGTTGGGGACAGTGGCATCGTGCGGATCATCAGGGCATCGGCATGGATCGCACGATGGCGACAGGCACGGGCTACATCGGGCAATATCCGCCGGCGGTGCAGAAGCTGTATGAATCGCTGCAAGCCTGTCCTGACAATCTGCTGCTGTTCTTCCATCACGTGCCGTGGACGTATGTGCTGCATTCGGGCAAGACGGTGATTCAGCATATTTATGACTCGCACTATGAAGGCGCAGAGCGGGCGCACGAATTCATTGGGAGGTGGCAAACATTGGCAGGACACATGGACGAAGAGCGTTACAACGACATCTTGACGCGATTCGAGTTTCAGGCTGGTGAGGCTGTGAAGTGGCGCGACGTGATCTGCGCATGGGCTTATCGCGTGTCGGGCATTCCGGACCGCAACGGGCGCGTAGGAAAAATCGTCAGCCAGTAAGGGCACGAGGTCTTCCCAGGAAAAACACTATTTCTCAAATCCCGAGGTTCTGATTTAAATTGGTGACCTTTATTCGAGGTCTGCCGTGAAATCGTTTTCGCGTTCTCGACGCAAATTCTTGAAACAAGCTTCCGGTGCTGCGGCGGGTGCCTCGGCCACCCTCCTGTGCGGCTCGAAATCCGTATTCGGTTTCACTCGGGCGAAAGCCTTGCCAGACTCCGCTCCGGCTCGCGTTTACATCGACACGCGCAGAACGATCGCGCCCCTCGATCGCAATCTTTTCGGATCGTTTCTCGAGCAACTCGGCCGCGCCATCTACGGCGGCATCTATGATCCGGGATCAAAGCTGGCAGATGCGAACGGTTTTCGCAAAGACGTGCTCAATGAGATTCATCAGTTGGGCGTGCCGATCATTCGGTATCCCGGTGGGAACTTCGTTTCAGGCTATAACTGGCTCGATGGTGTGGGGCCGAAGCAGAACCGTCCGCGAGTGCTCGATAAGGCTTGGGACACGCTGAATACGAACCAATTCGGCACGAATGAATTCATGGCGTGGTGCAAGCAGGTGGGGACCCTTCCTCTCATGGGTCTGAACTTCGGGACGGGAACGGCGGAAGAGGCCGCGGCTCTGGTGGAATATTGCAATGTCGAAAAAGGAACGAAGTGGAGCGACTTGCGGCGCCAGCACGGCATCGCCGAGCCACACAATGTAAAGCACTGGTGTCTGGGCAACGAAATGGACGGGCCCTGGCAGATCGGGCACATGTCGGCTGTCGAGTACGGAATGAAGGCTGCCGATGCCGCGAAACAGATGCGCGTCGTCGATCCTTCCCTGAAGCTCATCGCCTGTGGGTCGAGTGGGCCGTTTATGCCAACGTACCTCGAATGGGATCGTGAGGTGCTCGAACAGTGTTATGAGTACGTGGACGGACTGTCGCTGCATCGCTATTTCGGAAATGATCAGCGCGATACCGGCGAAGACTCTACGAAATACATGGCGATGAACCTGAGCATGGAGCGGCAGATTCTTGAAACCGTCGCCGTATGTGACGTGGTTCGCGGGCACAAACACTCGCCAAAACAACTATGGCTGTCATTTGATGAATGGAACGTGTGGTACCGGGCCAACAAGGGCGACGACGTCGATGGGCACCGGACGGAAGCGCCGCACCTGCTGGAAGAGATTTACAACCTCGAAGACGCGCTGCTGGTCGGAGGATTGATCAACACGTTGTTGCGGCACGCCGACCGCGTGAAGATCGCATGCCTGGCCCAGTTAGTGAACGTGATCGCTCCCATCATGACCAATGCCGACGGCTTGTTCCGCCAGACGACCTACTATCCGTATAGCTGGGCGTTGCAGTTTGCGAAAGGAGACGTTCTGAATCTGGTCGTGGACTCACCCACATACTCCGTCAGTGACTTCGACAATGTGCCCTATGTGGATGTATCCGGAACTCTGGATCAGGGTGGGAACGCGATCACCGTCTTCATGCTGAACCGGGATCTGTCGAAGCCCCGCAGTCTCGAACTGCAGTGGCAAGATCACGCGCCAGCGAAAGTGATGGCGTCGTGGCTGCTTACCGGGGACGATCTGAAGGCTTCTAACAGCTTTGCCGCGCCGAAAAAAGTGGTTCCTCAAAGCTTTGCTGTGTCGGGCGTTAGCGCGTCGAGCACAAAAATCGAGATGCCACCGCGTTCGTATGTTGTAGTTCAGTGGTCGCTGTCCTGATCTGCAATTTCACCAAGTGAAAAAGGGCATCTGGGCCGTCAGCTTGCGCATTTGCGCAACTTCCGTTAACGTTTACGGTTCCAGGGAGTCGATGACTTACCTGGAGCGATTTCTGTGCTGGCTATGCGGCCGGCCATGGCGCGGGCCAACAAAATGGGTAAGCCTCCCACTACGCTTGGTGACATTGCAAAGTCGCTGGGCACCTCCATTGGAACGGTTCACCGAGCGCTCCACGATAATCCAGGCGTAAGCCCAGCGACCAAAGCCAGAGTGTTGCAGATGGCGCGGACTCTCGGATACCGGCCAAACCTGGCAGCGCGCTATCTCTCATCGCGAAAAACGCTTCGCATATCCGTGAATACTCTCGAAGGAACAACCTCATTCTGGGATGAGGTGCGCGCCGGTATTCGCGAAGAAGCTGACTCCATCTTGCTGGAAAATGTTGAGATTGAATTCCGGACCTGCCGCCTCGGGGAAGGCGAGGAGGAAGCCTTTGAGGCGGCAATTAACGAGAAAGTCGACGGCATCATCACTTTTCCCAGCCGTCCCGAGAAGTTGCGAATCTGGATTCGGCGCGCGTCGCGCGCGAGCATCCCGGTGGTGTGCGTGGCCACCGATGCTCCCAACAGCGGGCGGCTTGGGATCGTAGCCGTTGATACACTGGCCAGCGGCTCGATTGCAGCCGATCTACTGGGCAGATTCATTGGAGGCCGCGAAGGTTCGGTCGCGATCACGGTTTTTGACATGGCAATCACCGAGCATGCCGAGAAATATGCTGCGTTCGAATCTACGCTGCTGGAGTTCTATCCGAAGTTGCATTTGCTCAAGCCGGTGGAAGATCACGATCTGGAAAAAGAGGCATATCGTAAGTGCCGCAAGCTCTTTGAGCAGCATCCGGAGTTGGTCGGAATTTATGTGACGACCGAGGCCTCCATTCCGGTTTTAAAAGCGGCGACCGATGCCAATTTGTTAGCAAATCTGACAATCATCACAACGGATCTTTTTCCCGAGCTTGTGCCCTACATTCGCTCCGGTGCAGTCGTGGCGACGATCTATCAGCGTCCGCGGGCACAGGGTCAGATGGCGCTGCGGATGCTGCATGAGTTCTTGGCCGAAGGCGGTCGACGGTCGCATCAGGTCGCCCTTGCACCGCATTTGGTGATGCGCGGCAATCTCGACTTCTTCCTGAAGCGGCAGTTGCAGGAATCGGAAAAGGAAGCAGTTCATCCGGCCGAAGCGCGGCGTGGCGTCCACGATTTCGCATAACCTCCATTCGCAGTCGAATACGAGACGCAATCATGAACTATTTAGGTATCGATGTAGGAACCGGTGGCACGCGTGCCCTCATCATGGATGAGCATGGGCATGTGGTTGCCTCGGCTTCCGCGGAGCATCAACATTTTGCAAGTCCGCGGCCAGGCTGGGCGGAACAAGATCCGCGGGATTGGTGGAAAGCCTGCGGAGTGGCGGTGCGCAAAGCGCTGCAAACTTCTGGTGTGCGTGCACAAGACATCGGGTGCGTTGGATTTTCCGGGCAGATGCATGGAGCGGTGCTGCTCGATGCCGCAGATGAAGTTGTGCGTCCAGCTCTTATCTGGTGCGATCAGCGCAGCGAGGCGCAGTGCCGCGAGTTGGAAGAGTCGATCGGTCGCGACGCGTTGATTCGGCTGACGTGTAACCCTCCCCTGACGAATTTCACGGTGACGAAGTTTCTGTGGGTGCGCAAGACGGAACCGCAGGCGTGGGCGCGCGTGGCGCACGTCATGCTGCCGAAAGATTATGTGCGGTTCCGGCTCACCGGCGAGCGCGCTATCGACATGGCCGATGCATCCGGCACATTGCTGCTGGACGTGGCCAATCGGAAGTGGTCGACGGAAGTTCTGGCCAAGACTGGCATCGACCTTAAATTGCTTCCCGGCTTATTCGAGTCACCAGAAGTCTGCGGCAGGGTTTCGCCTGCTGGTGCTGAGGCCACTGGCTTGCGAGCAGGAACTCCCGTGGTAGCTGGCGCAGGAGATCAGGCAGCGGGTGCCGTAGGGATGGGCATTGCGCGCGTCGGCGCGGTCAGCGCAACGATCGGCACATCAGGCGTGGTATTTGCGTCGACGGATCGTCCGGCTATGGATCCGCAAGGACGTTTGCATACGTTCTGTCACGCCATCCCCGGGCGCTGGCACGTGATGGGCGTAACGCAGGCCGCAGGACTATCGCTGCGCTGGTATCGGGATAATTTTGCAGCGGCATCCCCGGGGCTGCAAAAAAAAGACGGAAGAGATCCGTATGACGTGTTCGCCGAAGAGGCTGAGGCGGCACCTGCGGGATCGGAAGGCGCGCTCTGGGCGCCATATTTAATGGGTGAGCGCACGCCCTATCTTGATCCCAATGCGCGCGGCGCATTGGTTGGACTGACAGCTTCGCATACGCGCGCTTACGTGATTCGCGCCATCCTCGAAGGCGTAGCGTTCAGCCTCAAAGATTCATTTACGATTTTTGAGGAAATGAAAATTCCCGTGACATCGATCCGGCTCGGCGGAGGCGGAGCGCGTTCACCGCTATGGCGGCAGATCCAAGCCGACGTGTACGGCCAGGAAGTGGAGATTGTCGATGCCGAGGAAGGCGCAGCGTACGGCGCGGCCATTCTGGCAGGCACGGGCGCGGGCGCATGGAAATCGGTGGAACAGGCATGCGATGCGATTGTGCGCGTAGCAAAAACAATTGCACCGAATCAGAAAGACTCTGCGACGATGCAAAAGGCCTACCGCGGATACCGCCAGGTATACCCGGCCCTGCGTCAAATCGCTCACCTTTAGCGCCGTAGATTCACCGCGGAACGCGCAGATAAGCCACGCAGCCATCTCGTTCGCGCAAGTTTCCCATAAAAGGATTATCTTTGCAGGTCGTCATAAAACTTCCGAAGCGGAGGTGTCTACACATGTTGAATCGCAGAACGTTTTTGAAGATGGCGGGAACGGCGACCGCAACTACCGTCCTGGGCGGCAAGATCTATACGCTGGCAGCAGAAAGCGTGCCCACCATAGGGTTTGCGGCGAACGATCATATTCAACTGGCACTCATCGGAGCGGGCATTCAGGGACAGGGTGACACGAAGTTCGCAGTACAGGTTCCAGGCGTGAAACTGGTTGCCGTTGCTGATTGCTACGACGGACGGCTCGAGCACAGTAAGGAACTTTGGGGAAACGATGTTTTCACGACACGCGATTACCGCGAGATTTTGTCGCGAAAAGATATCGACGCCGTGATCGTCGCGACCCCGGATCACTGGCACAAGCAGGCCGCTGTCGATGCCATGAAGGCGGGTAAAGACGTCTATTGCGAGAAGCCGATGATCCATCTTTACAGCGATGGACCGGAGATGATCGACGCCGCGCGGGCAAACAACCGCATCCTGCAGGTCGGCAGCCAGCGCGTGAGCTCGATGATTTATCTCAAGGCGAAGGAGCTACTTGCCTCGGGCGCGATTGGTCAGCTCAACATGGTGACCGCACGCTGGGATCGCAATTCGTCGATGGGGGCATGGAACTATACCGTGCCTCCGGACGCCTCGCCGGAAACGTGTGACTGGCCACGCTTCCTGGGCACGGCGCCGAAAATCCCCTTCAACGGCGAACACTTCTTCCAGTGGCGCAAGTGGAAGGCTTATGGCAGCGGTGTGGCTGGAGATCTGTTCGTCCACCTGTTCAGCGGAACGCACTTCATTGTGGGCACCAATGGTCCGACGCGCGCCATGGCGACCGGTGGACTGCGTTTCTGGAAAGACGGGCGCGACGCCGACGACGTGATGCTCGGCCTGTTCGATTATCGCGAGGGATTCAACCTGAGTCTGCGGGTGAACTTTGTAGACGGTGGCGAAGAGAGTGAAGGGCTGATCTTCACCGGCTCCGAAGGCACGATGGAGATTGGCTACAACTTTGTCAGCGTAAGCCGGACTCCGCGGGAGAGCGATCCGGGCCTGATGATCAACACCTATACCGAGGCCATGCAGAAGCAGATTCGCGACGCTCATCATGAGAAGTATCCGCCAACGCATCCATCAGGGCCACCCGCGGCTCGATTCGATAAGTACGTCGCACCTGACGGTTATCACGACAACTACGATCACTTCAATAACTTCTTCGCGGCCGTTCGCTCACGGCAGCCGGTCGTAGAAGACGCCGTCTTCGGTTATCGCGCCGCAGGAGCCGCATTGCTCGGCAATATGAGCATCGAGCGCGGAGCGGTCGTGAAGTGGGATCCGGATGGAATGAAGGTGGTGAGCTAGGAGTGAACTCCTGACAGAATGATCTTTCGAAATCGCTACGCTACGCCGCAGCAGGTAGTCCGAACCAAGTGGTCAGCGCTTCAGCGAGCCCCGGCTGGGATACATCTCCCACCCAGGCCACGTATCCATCTGGCCGAATCAACACGGCTGTGGGAGCAGCGACCGCTCCGATCGCCGGAAGCTCCCACGTACCATCGTATTCCGCATCGATCAACTTAACGCGATCTGCCCAAGGAGCGATGTCGAAACCTTCGGTCTCACTGAGGTTGAGAAGCACCGGCCGGGCATCGTGCAGCAGGGTGAAGACCCGGAGCGGGCCTTTGGCAGTAACCAGGTCGAGATCGGGCATGCGCCGCCCAAGCAACGGGTGTCCCTCGCCAAGTTCGTAGTGAACATCGAGACCAGACATCATCGCCACGTATTGCTTGCGAGTCTCGCTTTTCTGTAACAGCAGCTCGGACATCATCCCGCGCAAAGCCTCGCTGCGATCGTCGCTGCGATCGATCGCGGTGATCGCCATTGTGTTGCGCAGCACGCGGGCGCCGACCGGGTGCCGCTCCGCGTGGTACGTGTCCAGCAGGCTCTCCGGCGATGTCTTATGGACGACCTGCGCGAGCTTCCATCCCAGATTCACCACATCCTGAACACCGAGGTTGAGTCCCTGTCCGCCTACGGGGGAATGCACGTGTGCCGCATCGCCCGCCAGGAGCACGCGGCGCTGCCGGTAGCACGCTGCCTGCCGCGTCATATCGGTAAACCTCGAAATGTAATCGGCGCTTCGGAGACCATAATCCGTTCCGTAGCCGGCAATGAGGGCCTCCCGGATGTCGCGCAGCGTCGGCTCGCCGCCCTGGCGGACACATTCTTCATTCAACACGCAGCGCGCACGCTTGCCGTTATCGAGCTTGGCGATCGCGCTGATTCCCGTTTTACCGCGGCGGACGCCCCACTCCGGCTTTTCCGCCGTCTCGATCTCTGCGATCAAGTAGCTGGTCGTTGGATCCCAACCGGGAAAGTCGATGCCCGCTTTCTTGCGGATCAGGCTGCGGCCCCCGTCGCATCCGACGAGATACTCCGCTTGCAACGATCGACCGTCAGACAGTTCGACGTCAACGCCGGTGTCGTCCTGTGCGAAACCCGTCACTTCACGTCCGCGATAGATCGGCACCGCCAGCTCGGCGATCCACTCGGCTAGGATACCCTCGATGTGGATCTGCCAGAGCGCGAGAAAGTAGTTGTGGCGAGTCGGCAGGTCACTGGTGTCGAGAGCAATACGCGCGAAGGGGGCTCTCTGAACCATCTGTCCTTGCGAAATGAAGCGATCGGCAATTCCCCGCTGATCGAGCACCTCGATCGTGCGTATGTGCAGCCCGCCTGCGCGCAACCCGTCGAGGTTCTGGCTTTCGCGTCGCTCTACAACACCGACGTCGACCCGCGCCAGCGCCAGTTCCCCCGCCAACATCAGCCCCGTCGGTCCGCCTCCAGCAATCACGACCGCATGCCCGCTCATCGCCACACCCCAGTCAGCATTACGCCCTTCAAGAAACGCATTTCGACCTCTGATTTCCTTAAGTTTGCTGGTTTCGGTACACAATCATGCGGCACGACTTGGGTCTTGCCGCAAGCCCCCGGGCGGTTTGTATACTAGTAGTGGCAGGGAGCGAGGATTTTCTTTTTTTCCCGTCCGTTGTGCACGGACAAACTCTTTTGCGTCGCGGTGGGATATGGCGGGTCGGTCTTTCTGTTTGAAACAGCGCGCGGGAGGCTAGCTGCTCACTTCGTTGGTTCTTTTACTGCGACGACTCTGTCCCCCTCTACGTCTTTCATCTGCTGCACGATTCCCGACGGCCAGTGAACCTCCACGAGATCTACTGTCGCATTTGCGCCTAACCCAAAGTGTACCGGCACCGCGCTTGACGATGCATATCCTGAGCTGGTGGTCATGTGGTTGTATTGCGCGCCAGATTTCGTCACGACTTTGATCCGCGCTCCTATACCGTCGCGGTTGCTCTTTGTGCCTTGCAGCTTGAATTCGATCCAGTGATTGTTGCCGGGAGACTGGTTGATCCAGATCTCCGCGGGAGCGTTGATGGCGTTTACTACCACATCGAGCTTGCCATCGCCGTTGAGATCGCCGACGGCCGCGCCACGGTGCCGCGACGGAGGCTGAGCCGTGAACCCGGCTTCTGCCGTCAGCGCCGCGAACTTCATCCCGCCGAGGTTGCGGAACACCGTGTTCGGCTGCTCGATCGCCAGGTTCGTCGAGGCCAATGACTGCACGTGACCGCGAGAGACGAAGATGTCTTTCCATCCGTCGTTGTCGAAGTCGGCGATGTTTGGAGAGTAGCCCGACATGGGAAGGCTCAGCTTCGTCATTCCGCTCTCGCGCGTGACCTCGGTGAAGCCGCCTTTGCGGTCGTTCTTATAGATTGGGAAAGTTTCCCCGTCGAGTGCGACGATCACGATGTCGGGATAGCCGTCGTTATCGAGATCGCGAAAATCGACGCCCATGCCGGAGATGTAGACGCCGTCCTCGCGCAGCGCGACATTCGCCTCGAAGGCATCCTCTTCGAACTTGCCGTTACCCTTGTTGCGGTAGTACGAGTTCATCAGCTTATCGTTGGGGACGATCAGATCCATGCGGCCATTCAGTTCGGCGTCGGCCATGGCCACGCCCATGCCTTTGCCGGGATGCGCCCGGAAGCCCGCCTCCACCGAGGCATCGCGAAACGTGCCGTCACCGTTGTTGATGAAAAGCTGATTGGGCGTTGGCTTGTACATCTTGGGATGGCAATAGTCAGGATGTCCGTAACCAACGCACACCGGTTCGTGAGCGAAGTCCCACTTCAGATAATTGATGACGACGAGATCGAGCAGGCCGTCGTTGTTAACGTCGATCCAGCCGGCGGCGACGGACCATAGCGGGCCGTACTCAGGATCGGGCTTGTTGAGCCCGGCTTTCGCCGTGACGTCGGTAAAAGTTCCGTTGCCGTTGTTGTGATACAGAGTGTTGCGGTAAACACCGGCGACGAAAATGTCTTCATATCCGTCATTGTCGTAATCGCCAATTGCGACGCCGGTGTCGTAGCCGGTGCCGGCGACCCCGGCCTTCTCGGTGACATCGGTGAAGTGGCCCTTGCCGTCGTTTTCGAAGAGGCGGTTGTAGTACTTCGGCGAATCTTTCTGAAGCGTCTTTAGGTTCGCGCCGTTGATGAAGAAGATATCGAGCTTGCCGTCGTTGTTGTAATCGAAGATGGCGACGCCGCCGGCCATGGTTTCAGGCGCATGATGCTCCGGACTCTCATTGCTGTCGAGCTTGAAATCGATGGGCTGGAATCCGAACCGGATGGGGCTTTCAGTGGAAGCAGCGAGTGCCTTTGCGGATTCGTTCGAACTGGCTTGCGAGCGCGCCATGATCGGCACGCCCGCAACGACCAACAAAAATCCCGCCAACAGACTACGAAGATGACAATCCATCACGATGAAATGGGCTACAGGCCTGATTCCATCTTACTCCGGCAACTTCTGCTCGCCTGTGATCGTGAGATGTGCGTCCGCATGCGCAGCCTGAGTTCCGGGCTGCCCTCCGCCAACCGTGATGAGATAATCGCCGGCCCCCACCATACGGTCGCCAGCGGCGTTCACATAACTCAAATCGCGGGGCGTGAGTGACAGCGTGACATGCTGTTGCTCGCCCGCTTTGCAGTGGACGCGTTTGAATCCACGCAATGCTTTGAGCGGTGCGCCATCTGTTTTGGGGAACGAGACGTACAACTCAACGACCTCGTCTCCCTCCTGCTTGCCGGTATTCTTCACGTCGACCTCAACATTCAGCGGGCTGCCGGCCTGCAGTTGTGGGCTGGAGAATTTCAGTCCGGTATATTCAAAGTTGGTGTAGCTGAGCCCGTAGCCGAACAGATACAGCGGCTCTCCGGTGAAGTAGCGGTAGGTGCGATTCTTCATCGAGTAATCTTCGAAGTCCGGCAATTGCTCGGTTCCTTGGTAGAAGGTCACCGGCAGTCGGCCTGCCGGATTGTTGATCCCCGCCAGTGTTTCAGCGATCGCGGTGCCCCCTTCTTCGCCCGAATACCAGGCTTCGAGAATGGCGTCGGCGTGATCGTTCGCCCAATTCACGCTGAGTGCACTGCCATTCATCAGAACGACGATCAGCGGTTTACCTGCACCTTTCAATGCCCCCAGCAGCGCCTCTTCTTCTTCGGGAAGATTGAGACTGTAACGATCGCCCCCGCGGAATCCCGGGACGTTGACCTTCATCTCTTCGCCTTCTAGCTTCGAGGTGATGCCGACGACGGCAATGACAACATCCGCCTTGCGCGCCGCTTCTGCAGCTTCGAAACTTGGATCGGCAATCAACGGCAGCCAAACGAACTTAGCCTGACGACCGCCCGCAGCATATTCGATCTTCACCGCGTAGTGCTGCCCTTTCGTAAGCTGCATGGTTGCGAACATCGGGTTGGGATCATGTAAGACCATGTCATCGACAATCAGCTTGTCATTCAGCCACAGTCGTTCCATCGAACCATTAAGTCCAATCTGATACGTACCGGATTTCGGAGGAGTGAGGACGCCGGTCCATCGCGTCGAAAAATCTTGCATGCCGGAGGGCAACGGAAGCGCCTGTGGATCTGCATGCGTCATTTGCAGATCAACGTAAGGATCCGTTCTTGTGAGCTGTGGCGCGCCGGTCATGCCCCCGGCGAAGTACTCACCTTTGAGGCCAGGCTTGCCGTCGGGCGTCGTCAATGCTGAAGTCGGGACGACCGTTTGTAGCCGCAGGAAGTTCGTTCCCTGGACATGAGCAACCTCCGCCCCGAACTGCTTACGGATGCCCTCGAGCGCAGTAACGGCGTGCGAGGCAGTCCCGCTGTAATTGCCATGCAGCACCTCCACCGATTCGGCAAGCGGCCCCACGACGAGGATCTTCTTCCCCGCAGCCAGCGGCAGAATACCGTCATTCTTGAGCAGCACCATCGATTCGCGAGCTGTCTTGAGCGCCACTTGCCGATGCGCCGCACTATCGATCTCCGACGCGGGAGTGTTGGCGTACGGAACCATGCTCGGAGGATCGAACATCCCAAGACGCATCCGCGCCGTGAACAGCCGCTTCAACGACACGTCGATGTCGGCCTCGCTGAGCAGTCCTTGCTTCACCGCGTCGATGTAGGGCTGGTAATCGTGGGTATCTTTTTCGACGGTGAAGAAGTCGGCGCATTCGTTGTCCATGCCGGTCTTGAGCGCCATTGCTGTCGCTTCAGCCTGGCTCTTAGTGAAGTGGTGTCCTTCAAAAATGTCGGTTACGGCATCGCAATCCGATACAACGTAGCCGTTGAATTTCCATGCGTCGCGCAACTGATCTTTCAGCAGGAAAGTATTCGCGCAGGCGGGCTGTCCGTTCACCCGGTTGTAGGCGCACATGACTGATTCGGCCTTGCCTTCGGTTACGGCCGCACGGAACGCTGGAAGATAGGTATCTTCCATGTCGTGCTTCGAAACCTGCACGTCCATGCTATGGCGTGCGGGCTCCGGCCCGCTATGCACTGCGTAATGTTTAGGCGTCGAGATCACGCGAAAATACTTCGGATCGTCTCCCTGAAGCCCGGTTACAAAGGCGACTCCCATGCGGCTGGTGAGGAAAGGATCTTCCCCGTAAGTCTCCTGCCCGCGTCCCCAGCGTGGATCGCGAAAGATGTTGATATTTGGAGACCAGAAGTCGAGACCTTCCATAATGTCCCGCCGTCCAGCCTTCACCGCCAAGTCATGCTTGGCTCGCGCCTCGGTGCCGATGATGATCGCCATCTGGTGAATCAAGGGATCGTCGAAGGTGGCCGCGAGCCCGATGGGCTCGGGAAAAACGGTAGCGGTACCAGCGTTTGCAACACCGTGCAGGGCTTCACTCCACCAGTCGTATTGCGGCACATCCAGTCTGGGAATCGCCCTTGCCTGGTTCACCAGTTGTGACGCTTTTTCCTCAAGAGTCATCCGGCCGATGAGATCGTTAACCCGGACGTCGGTTGGCTGGTTGGGGTCGAGATAGGGAGCGCCGGAATTCGTCTGTGCTGCGGAGGGAATGACCATCAGAAGCAGAAAAAAGCCTGCAAAACCGAGCCGAAAGCGCATATGCATAGAGATCCTCCTGCGCCACCCGCCCGTCTGCAGCTCCCATTCTGGCGAGCGCCGGGTGACTGGATTGGTTTTCGTAAACGATTACGGTAGAACCGTCGCTTTTAGCATAGTGGCTCGTCGCGGTCAAGAAACCCATGTCGACATTGGCATAAGGAGAATTGAGGGCCAACTCAGATTCCTCCGAAATCGCACAGCTTCAGGGATCGGATACCGAGCTACTTTTGCGGTATGGGGTCAGTGGCTGACAGAACGTAGGTTGTATACCGTTCCAGCTTGATGTTGGAGTTCTTGGAAGTGAGAGCGATGGTGCCATCGGCCCCGCGCTCGGTCTGAACGTCCTTCATCCGTTCGCGATGGTTCGAAGTAGCTGAGCTCGGTGTGTCCGGAACGGATGACTTCTTGCCGCTGTCGTCGCCCGGGAAGGGCCTGTACACCTTCGAATTGGGATCCGGATACTGCCCCTGCCCGTTCCAGGTCCTGTTTGCGGGCTCTTGTGGGCCGTACTGAAGATCCTGACCGGCCTCATTAATTGTCGGGTAATACCATCCTGTCAGGAAGATTTTGATGGATGCCGAGCCATCCTTCCATTGCGCCGAGTCCATCCGAATCGCAAGTAGTGAAGGGCCGGTCTTAGTCTTTGCCACTGACTCGGTGACCTCGCCGGAGAAGGTCGCATTTCTTGGAATCACCTTCCCTTCGACCAACGTCGCGATTGAAAGTTTAGCCTGGATTTTGGAACCAACTGGCGTCTTGCCTGCAGTCACGCTCTGTTGCAGGGTGAGAGGAAACTCGGGGTCCATGGCTGGGCCCGTTCCCTGCTGGCCCCACAGAACCGTCGAACAAAGCGCGGCGAGAACCAACTCTTGCACTATTTTGCGATAAGTCATTGAATCGACCTCCTCTGGGCCCAATAGCAGATCCGATTGACCGAAGTTCCCATTTCTACCGTGTTTTCAAGGCCAAGTATAACTCTGGATTGCCGCTCAAGTAGTGGATTTTGACTAGCGATAACGATTTTCTACTTGACAACGGTCGTTCAAGGGATGTAACACCGTAAACGTTCTCGGAACGGGGTCTGTCCCTGCGTCACGGACCTTTGGACCAATTGCAATTTGGAGGCTGGCAAATGAAATCCCTCTCGCCCACGAAAGCCGGGAGTATCGGCCCTTTCTTAAAGCGCTGCGATCTTCGGTTGGTGTTGTTACTCGCAGCCCTCGTCGTCGTCTTCGCCGCGCAAGGTTTTGCGCAAGAAGCAACCATCCTCGGAACCATTACCGACCCAACCGGTGCGGCTGTTCCGAACGCTACAGTCACCATTACAAACAACGAGACAGGAGTGTCGCGTACGCTTCCCAGCAATGGTGACGGCCAATACGTGGCACCGGACCTCCACATCGGACCGTACACAATCCGTGTTAGTGCAAGCGGCTTTAAGGCCGCTGAGCAGAAGGGCGTTACGCTCAGCGTCGGAGACCGTTCCCGTATCGATTTCAAGCTGGAAGTCGGCAGCGCGCAGGAGCAGGTGACGGTCGAGGCCAATGCCGTCGCGGTGCAAACCGATACCGGAGAAGTCAGCAACGTTATCAACGGGCAGCAGATCACTCAGCTCGCAACGAATGGCCGAAGCCTCTATGAACTCTTCGCGCTGGCGCCAGGTGCATCAAGCATCCAGACGAGCCGCGTGGGATTCACCCCGGTCAGTGCCGACAGCAACGTGAGCGTTAACGGTCAGCGCGAGGGCCACAACCTCCAACTGATTGACGGCGGCGAAAACCTCGACCGCGGCGGCAGCAGCGGCAGCGTCATGCCTTCCCTCGACTCTATCGCTGAGTTCCGCAACATGACGTCAAACTACAGCGCAGAATATGGACTTGCTTCTGCGGCGACTATCACGACCGTCATCAAGTCGGGCACCAAGACGTTCCATGCGGAGGCTTGGGAGTTGTTCCGCAACGATGCTCTCGATGCACGCAATTATTTCAACCCGGCTCCGGCCAAAGTTGCCGAGCTGCGCTACAACATCTACGGCTTTAACCTGGGCGGAAAAGTTCCGGGGATGAATAACCATCCGACTTTCTTCTTCTACAACCAGGAATGGCGCAAAGAAATCGACGGCGGCCTGCTGAACCAGCCGGTGCCGTTGGCTAGCGCATATCCCGACGCAAACGGCGCTGGAACTGGTGCCGTGATTCCCGGGACGTACAACGGCAAGACCATTCAGGCGGTGGTACCTACCGGCATCAAAAACTTCGGAGCGGGTTGCACCGCGGGTCAACTCGCCGGCATCGTCCCCGGTCAGCCCTTCCCCAACAACACCATCCCTGATTGTCTGATCGCTCCCAACGCAGTCGCGTTGTTGAATGCTGGCGGGGCTTATGGCGGTATCTTCCCGAAACCCACCAGCGGAGCGTTTTTCCAAGGCGGAAACAACAGCCCCACGGACCTCCGCGAGGAGATTGCCCGCGTCGATCACCAGTTCAGCAGCAAGTTCTCAATCTTTGGACACTGGATTTCCGAGCAGATCTCTCAAACCTACGGAACGACGCAGTGGAGCGGCGACAATGTTCCCTCGATTGCTAATGTGTTCGGAAATCCCTCGTACAGCGCGGTTGTTCACGCAACCTACGTGATCAGCCCGACCTTGCTGAATGAGACCGCTTTCAACTACAACGGCAACCGCATTCACATCACCCCCAACAACTTGGTGAGCGCTCCCAGTTCATTCACCTTTAACCGCTTGTTCACTGGACCCAATGCCGATAACCGCATCCCGTCGATCAACCTCAATGGGGTTACCGGATCCGACTACACCGCTAACTGGACGCCGTGGAACAATAAGGCGGACGATTACCAGATTCGCGACGATCTCTCCTGGACCAGAGGAGCGCATCAGCTCAAGTTCGGGTTTAGCTGGGCGCTTTACAAGAAGCAGCAGGACGCCTTCGCCAATACGGAAGGCAACTTTAACTTCAATGGGTTCTACACGACTCCGACGGGGTGCACCTCCTCGTCAACCGTAAGCTGCGGGTATGACTTTGCTGACTTCCTGCTCGGATACGCTCAGCAATATACGGAGGACGGCAACAAAATCACCGGTCAATGGAACAACACCTCTCCGGCGGCCTACGTCCAGGACAACTGGCGCGTAAATAGCCGGTTGACGCTGAACCTCGGACTGCGATGGGACGGTATTCCCCACACCTACGAGGCGAACCACCTGTCTTCGAACTTCTACCCCAACCTGTATAACCCGGCGGATGCAGCGACGTTCGACTCCAACGGACATGTCTGCAGCAAGAATTCCGTCCCGGCGTGTCCCGGTGGTGCAAGCCCCGGTTTGTTCACCAGTACAAATCCGCAGTTGGGTGGATATCAGTTCTATCTCAACGGCATTGGGGTCGGTGGAGTGAATGGAATTCCCAAGGGTCTGGTGAATAACCAATGGAATAATTGGGGTCCGCGTCTAGGCTTCGCCTACGACCTTACCGGTCAAGGCAAAACCGTTATTCGCGGCGGCTTCGGCATCATGTACGAGCGGATTCAGGGCAACGACATGTATAACGGCGCCGTGAACCCTCCAGGCGATCCGAACCCCACGCTGAACGGTGTGTCACTTCAGAATCCTGGTCTCAACCTCACCACCGGCAATGTAATTACGGCTGCTGCATTACCCGTACTTCCATTGGGAGTCACCGGAATTGCGACCAACTACAAGCCTCCGACAAGCACTCAATATAGCGCCGGCGTCCAGCAGGCGCTCGGAACCCACACCGTGCTGAACATCTCCTACGTGGGCAGCATGGGACGGCACGAGAACTACTATCAAGCCATCAACCTTCCGCCTCTGGCCGATCTGCCAGGGGAGGTCGCCAAGGGAGCCCTCGATAACACGAAGGTCACGTACCCAGGTTTTGGAGGCATCCGGTTGGCCTACAACGAAGGCAACGCACGATACAACTCCCTTCAGACTTCTCTGACTGGGACCGTGCATCGTGACCTGCACCTGCAAGTCTCCTATACGCTTTCCAAGGCACTGGATTCGACTACCAGCAACGGCAGTGGCGGCGACCTGAATAACGCCACCAACCCGTACGTAGGCTGGAAGTACGATTTCGGTCCGTCGCAGTTCGATCGTAGAAGTATTTTCTTTACCAACTTCGTCTACGACATCCCGCTTTTCCGCAACTCCAGCCGACTCTTAAGGTCGACTGCGGGTGGATGGCAACTGTCGGCCATCATTACGGAGGAAACGGGTGCCCCCATCAATCTGGGTGTAAGCGGTACTACCGCGGCTAGCATCATCAGCAACACCACCTCCGGAAAAGTGTCAGGGCCTCGACCGAACTTGACCGGATCCGTCAGCTATCCGAAGACCGTGAGTGCATGGTTCAACACCTCGGCATTCTCGGCTCCGCCCTGCCTGACCGGTCCTGACTGCTATGGCAACGCTCCCACCGACGCGGTCCGCGGCCCTGGTCGCAACAACTTCGACCTCTCTCTGAAGAAGATCTTCGCCTTCACCGAAAGGTTCAAAATGGAGTTCCGGGCAGACGCCTTCAACGCCTGGAATCACACCCAGTTTCAGGGCGATGCCAACAACGGTGGCGTCGGCAACAACCTGGGTTCCAGCAACTTCGGCCAGGTCACCTCAGCCTTTGACGGCCGGCAGTTCCAGCTCGGGTTGAAACTGATGTTCTAGAACTAGTTCGAGTTCCAATTGTCCCCGCTCGTACTCAGTAGGAGGCGAGCGGGGCTTCTTCTTTCATCACTCTTCTGTTATCGCCGTTCTTCGTTTCCTCGCTGCGTAACCAGTCGCTGTTATTTGCCCCGCCGAAGGGCGTTGCGAAACCTTCACTCAAGTGGCTTCCAAGTCGATAAGATGGACGAGGGCTCGGTTCAGGCATGAATAGACTGAAGTCGGACTTCATTCTGGGGGCACTGCTTATGCCCGTCTTTGCTTTCGCGCAGGCACCCAGTCCGGCTGAAGCCATCGCCTTCGAGCAGCAGGGAAACCTTCCAGAGGCTGCCCGGGTTTGGAAGGCCGTAACCTTGCACAACCCAAACGACGCCCAGGCATTCGCCAGTCTGGGCATCGTCCTCGCAAAAGAGCAGAAATATCAGGAAGCGGTATCCGCCTACAAAAGAGCGCTCGCTCTGGATCCTGGATTGCCGGGTATTGAGCTCGATCTCGGCCTCGCTGAATTCAAGCAAGGGAGCTATTCTGCCGCCACTGTGGCTTTGCGAGCAGCAGTCACCGCTGATCCCTCAAGCATGCAGGCGCAGACTCTGCTCGGAATGAGCTACTACGGAGCGCGTAAGTTCGATTTGGCGGCCAAATATCTGGAACCTGCGTCGAAGGCCGATCCCTCGAACGCCGAACTTCACCAGATGCTCGCCCAAAGCTGTCTTTGGGCGAAAAAGATGGATTGCGCCAGCGATGAGTTTCGCGCCCTGTTACAGCAGAGTCCCGATTCCGCTCCGACGCACATGCTGATGGGCCAGGCGCTCGACGGGTTGGGAAAGACTCCCGAAGCCATTGCAGAGTTTCAAGCCGCGGCCAAAATTTCTCCGAAAGAACCGAATGTGCATTTTGGCTTGGGCTATCTTTACTGGAAATCGCAGCAATACGACGAGGCCCGCAAGGAATTCGAGCAAGAACTGACGGTCGACCCCAACAGCTCCTATCCTCTGGCCTATCTCGGAGATATTGCGTGGAAGAACGACCATCCGGACGCCGCGCTTCCGCTGCTCCAGCGGGCGATCCAACAGAAGAAGGATTTGCGCATCGCCTACATCGATCTGGGAGCAATCTACCTGGCGCAGAGAAGCTACAAAGAAGCCGAGTCCGCGCTCAACGAGGCAGTGAAACTGGATCCCGCTCAGCCGGACGCTCACTATCAGTTGGGACGACTGTATCAGGCAACCGGCAGGAAGGCGGAGGCGGAACGGGAATTGGCGAAGGTCCGCGAACTGCATCAGAAGGCGGACGAAGGTCTCGCTGGAAAGATGCCGGCGCCACCTGAATCGAAACCCTAGGCTCGGCCTTTCTTGGCGGCCTTTGCGGTTTCCTTGCCCGCAACCTCCCAAGGACGCTTTGGGCGGTCCACAGGCGCTTTATCGCGGTTCTCCACGCGGTCGTATTGATAAGCCTCGCTGACGGTTCCCAGGGACTCGTTGTACAGGCTGGGCAGTCCAAGTCCCATCTTGAGTTCCTCCGAGAACGTTTGCAGGGCCTTCAACTGCTCGGCGCTGGCCGGCACTTCGTTCTTTGACGTCTTCAGAAACTGCTGGTATCCACGGTTCACCAGCTTCGAAATCTCGCTGCCGATCAGATATCCGGGATAGGCAAAGATCTTCACTCCGTCTTCGGGAGTCTTCTGAATGGCGGCTGACACGTTATACTTCCGCAGGAAGACCCGGGCGGTTGTGCCCGGGGCGTCCGTGACATCGAATCCGTGGTCGCGAAGCCAAGCCAGCGCTTCTTCGTAGGTTCGGGCTTCCATCGGTTTTACCATTGCTTTTATCGACCTTTCTGTGCCGGCTCTAGCTCGTTTAATGAGATGCGAATTTATAAGGACCGAGGTAACTTTACAGGAGCTGCATCGCCGGGCGAATCTCTTTCATCTAATCAAAATACTACATACCGTGTTTCCTGCTGCATAGCACATTACGTTGGTCACGACGATTCAGTTCAATGACGACCTTTAGCTCAAGAAAAACCGCGGCGATGCCCACTTCACCCGACTACTCGAAAGCTCTGGAAGTGCGCGCCAGCCTTGGCGAAACGCTGGGGCACAGTCTCGTGGAGCGCATCGGAAACACGCCTCTCATCCGGCTGGACGCGGTGACTCGAGAACTGCCGGGCATAACACTCTTGGGTAAGGCCGAATGGTATAACCCCGGTGGATCGGTGAAAGATCGTGCCGCCGCCAACATCGTCGCCGAGGCTCGCCGCCGCGGATACCTTGGCCCCGGCAAGATGCTCCTCGATGCCACCAGCGGCAACACCGGTATCGCTTACGCCATGCTCGGTGCGGCGGAAGGATTTCCGGTGACGCTCTGCATGCCCGAGAACGTTTCGCGCGAGCGCAAGCAGATCCTGCAAGGCTACGGCGCCAACATCATTTACACGAATCCGGACGACGGCTCCGATGGCGCCATCCGCATGGCGCGCCAGCTAGCGGCGGCACATCCGGACAACTACTTCTATGCCGACCAGTACTCCAATGACGCAAACTGGAAGGCACACTACTACATGACGGCCAACGAAATCTGGCAGCAGACCCAGGGCCGCGTCACACACTTCGTCTCGATGCTGGGGACGAGCGGTACTTTCGTCGGAACGACGCGCCGGTTGAAGGAATTGAATCCCGCAGTACGGTGCGTTTCGCTTCAACCGGATTCTTCCTTCCACGGGATCGAAGGCGCCAAGCACATGGCGAGCGCGATCGTGCCCAGGATTTACGATCCCAGCCTGGCCGATCAGAATATTGAAATTGCTACGGAAGACGCTTATGCGATGGCGCGACAGCTATCCCGCAATGCGGGATTGCTGGTGGGCATTTCTGCTGCTGCGGCGGTTGTCGGCTCGTTGAAAGTCGCTCGCGATCTGACGCTAAGACGAGATCAGGAAGCAGTGATAGTGACGATCCTTTGCGACTCCGGCGACAAGTACCTGAGTGAGCGATTCTGGACCGAAGGATAAAACTCACCCCAGATCCATAGAGAGATCGACAAAACGATCTAGTTCTTCTGGCAGCTCCGTTCCTAGACCGTTGTCGGATCAGATTTAGATATGGATCTGTATTTCTCGGTGCCTCTGTGTTTCGGTGGTGGAATTTTTCGACATGCTGAAGCTCAATCGCGCTGACTACGAAGCCATGCGCCGCCATGGCGAAGAAACTTATCCGCACGAATGCTGCGGCGTGCTGTTGGGGCGCTTCGAGGACGACGGCAGTCGCATCGTGATGCGAACCGCCCGTTGCGGCAACACCCGTACCGATTCCGCGCACAACCGCTATAACATCGATCCTAAAGAACTGGTGCGCATCCAGCGCGAAGGCCGCGATCGCGGTGAAGACATCGTCGGCTTCTACCATTCCCACCCCGATCACCCGGCTCAATGGTCGAAGACCGACCACGAAGAGGCCCACTGGATCGGCTGCTCGTATGTGATCACCAGCGTGGAGAAGGGTAAGGCCGCCATCACGAATTCCTTCGAACTATCCGGGACCGACGAAGCCGACAAACAACTGCAGGATGAAAAAGTCGAAGTTCGCTAGGCCTTGCGAATCTTACTTGGTCTTGGTGGCTTGATTTGCAGGAGCTTTGGTGTCGACCTTGACCGCGCCAGGATCGCCGGTTTTCCCCGTGTCGACCCAAACCTGACTCAGGCGCCCATCGGAATCCGTGGTCAGAATCGTATGGTTCTCGTCCGCCCTGCCACTCGCGTTCGGCCGCACGATGTCGATTGTTTCCTCAGTCAACCCGAGTCCGCCGCCGAGAGAACCCGGATGCACCTTCTCGACTTGACGCACCGTCCTTTGCGCCCCGGCGGACGGCCGCTGTACCGTCGTCTCTCGCTGCACCAATTGCAGGCCGTTGTCGCCAGCTACACCCGGAACATCGGTCGAGTATTTTTCGACGGTTGCGTGCTTCTCCCCTGAACTATCTTCAGCCTCTTCACTCACGGTCCGTTCCACCACCGCCAGTTGCCCATTCGCATCCGGCCGTAGAACGCGCTCCTCTTTGCTGCGCACGTCGGCACTCTCTGGTTTGCTGGTGCTTTCCCGCACCTCGCTCAGCTTCCAGCCGCCGATCCCATCGGTCATCAGAGTCGACTTCCTGGACTCAATGGTGCCATCTGCGCCCTGCGTCTCTCGCTGCTCCGTCCGCACGGCGGGCGTAAATCCTCCGTTGACGTCAGGCATCAGCAAGGTCGTGTCGGTCACGCGCACGCCCGGGTTGACCTCCTTGGAGTCTTCGAGTTCCCGTTGCACGACCTGCAATTTCCCGTCGCCGTCCGGGTTGGATAGTGTGCGAGTGACCTTCTGCTCGCCGCCGGATAGGGTGCTCGTCTCCTCTTGCCGTTCCTGAATCAGAGTTCTGTGTCCGTCCGGATCCCGGCCGTAGCTTCGCTCGATGGTGCGAGACGTGGTTTCGTTGATGCGAACCGTTTCTTTTTCGGTATCGGAATAAGGAATGTAGCTTCCGTCTGGACCGACGCGCTCGACCGAAGTGCTGTCGCTCTTTCGATCGCTCGTCTCGGTGTGGCTGGCCCTCGTTCGCGTGGGATTGATGTTGCCGTCTGGGCTACCTTGCTGGTTGGTCGATGTCCAGGACTGATCGCCGGATGTCGTCTGCGCGATGCCGGCCCGAGGAAAACTGCACAGCATCGCCGCCAAAATTAGGGACGATGGACTGGGGTGAGAGAACAACTTCATGGCCGTGCCTATGCATGACTATATACCTTAAGGGTTGTGTAAGAAGTAGAAGCCGCAGCCGCGAAGCGGCGAAAGAATGCGCCCACAGCGCAAGCCGTGGTAATACGTGAAGACCAACGCGCCAGCCCCGATGGGGCGGAAGAGGAGCATCTGAAGAGTTCCATTTCTCAAATCCCTTCGCCGACGCCGGAAGTGCTGGATTTACACAACCACAAAACAAGGTCATGCCCGCTCCGCAACCTACGATGCAGGCGCAAAGTTCCACGGAAACCCGCGTCCGGCGCGGCTTCTGCGAAGAACCTATTCCGTCGTTGCACCAATTCCGGTCATGGGGCTGTGAACGGCGTGCACTCGATTGAAAACACGTGTACTTACAAACGCGTATTTTTGATTGACTGAAATAATAGAAGGAGTAAAAGAGGATCGTTCTTTGACAGCTTCTTAAGTTTTTCCGGTTGGTGCGGCGTCCGGGGCTCAAGCGTAGTCACTGTCTTGATCGCAAGGTTGGGATGGAGGGCGCGTAAGGGTCTATAGCAAAGCGCTGGTCGAGGAGAACGGAGAAGAAATGTTGAAGGCAGGATAGAGTTCCGAGGCGTAGGGTAGGTTTATCCGGTTGGCGGTGAGCCCGGAGCCCAAGCTGACGATCGCGCGCCCAAACCCCGCAAGGGAAGAAGCGCAAGCAGGTCGAGCAAGGGTCATTAAGCGAGCTACTGGCCGAGACGAATGGACCCTACA
>Ga0070735_10000395_pt1 | contig 49534 bp, 48 predicted proteins | sample Coa_R1_FD_66443 | JGI IMG/M metagenome (GOLD analysis project Ga0070735, IMG submission 66443) | Surface soil microbial communities from Centralia Pennsylvania, which are recovering from an underground coalmine fire - Coalmine... | ecosystem: Environmental > Terrestrial > Soil > Unclassified ... | reverse complement strand
GATGAAAAAGAGAACACTTAGATGGTCCCACTGCTTACTTTTTACCAAGCCGAGAGAGCGCCGCAGCAGGTCGGGGCTGAAGCGAACGTCCGCGTCGGTGAAAACCAACCACTCCCCGGTTGCGTGCTGATAAGCCGTAACCATCGCGTAGGACTTGCCAAGCCAGCCTTTCGGGAGTTCCCTGACGTGGATGACTTTGAGATTCTTGTTCTGCCGGGCGAATTGGTCCAGGATTTGCGCGGTGGCATCACGCGACCTGTCGTTTACCACAATGACCTCGTGACTAGGATAATCCTGGGCGAGCAGAGTGGTGAGGGATTGCGGAAGGCTTTCGGCTTCGTTCCGCGCGGAGACAAGAATCGAGACGCTGGGGCAATCGGTGTCAGGCAGCAGATTGGCGTTTGCCAAGCGCGGCATGTTGCTTATTCCCGCGAAGATGCGTCCGGCCGCAATTACCCAGAGGAAGGCCAAGATGCCGAGGAGCACCACCAAGATATTGTGCATGCCTTGTTCGATCACCCTGACGGTGGGAGTACAGGGAACTTTGAAGGCGATTCTAGGTGTACGCTACTGGCAAGTCAACGCTCAGACGCGATGCTCTGCTGAGAAGATTTCCCTCCATGCATCGCGTGTGGATCCGATGGTGGCGTTGCCCAACGAATAGTAGAGGTTTGTTGACTCGCGAGAAACGCGCTGAGCGGAAACAATCCAGATGCGTAGAGAGGGCGTTCCCTTTCGGGCTCGCACCGCGAAACTTGTCCCTAACTATTGAAACATCGCGAGAGCGCTCAATGACTGGATGGTAACTACTCTGAACGTAGTTCACGAACCGCTTTTACATATTCGGGGGTTGCAATCGGTTTCCTGATGCCGACTGCTAATTCCTCAACGACAACATCCCAATTCCTGACCACTAGGCAAGCATTCGCTAGCGGCCCGTGATCACTGACCATTCATATCCTCAGGCCGTCGGACGCAAAGCGACACAGCGGGTGATCGGCGGTAAGCTGGAATGCCTCAGGGACATCTCGACGCTCTCTACGATGTCCGGTTCACTGATAGTGGTGGGCAGCTCCATCGCTATCGCATCCGGTGACAGGAGGTGCGCAGTTTTGCAGGCACTTGCTGGCGCCCATCCATCACGGTCCGTCCTCCCGCGGTGTCTCACGGAATCGCGACTTCTATCGGCGAAGAGTAGCTGCTTTCTTGCCCGCTGGAGTTCACTGCAGTTGCCGCATAGTAGTACGTCACCCCAGCAACGACCGTGTTATCGGTATAGGTCGTACCAGGGTCCAGAGAAGTGTTTATCTTTGAATACGCACCCACTTTGAGGCCGCGATACACGTTGTATCCAGTGACTGGAGACGTGCTGGGCGTCCATGAAAGGGCGACGCTGTACGTAGGAGCAGTACCCGTTCCGGTGAGAGATTCGGTCGTCTGAGCATCGGACGCATTACTAGTGAAAGTCAGGGTGCCTGAGATCGCACCCGTGGCGGCAGGGGAAAACACTACGCTGAAAGGGATACTTTGGCCTGCAGCGATCGTCAGTGGAAATGAAACTCCTGAGATCCCGAATTGTGAATTGTTGCTAGAGGCAGAAGAGACGGTCACGCTCCCGGCGGTCGCACTCATAGTGGAGCTCAGTGTGGCGCTGCTGCCCTCTTCCACGCTTCCAAAATTCAGCGCTGTAGGCGTAATCGTAAGTACGCCCGTCGTCATGCCCGTTCCGGTTAGAGGTACGATCAGATTCGGACCAAGAACCTGAACACTGCCGCCGGTCAAACCCGCAAACTGCGGGGTGAAGGTGACGTCGAGAGTAACACTCTTGCCCGCATTCAGGACGTAGGGCACGCTGGGGCCACTCACAGAGAAACCTGTCCCGACAGTCTGGAAGGACTTCACTGTCACATTCCAAGTGGCATTATTCGTTAGCACGAGGGGTAGCGTGGCATGGCTGCCTACGGGTTGTTGTCCGAACGACATCGGCGAAGGCGTCGCAGTCAGGGGCGTCTGTTGTGCACCCGTACCCTCGATGCCGAGCTTAAGGTTCGAGTCGGATGCGTTGCTGACAAATGTCACTTTCCCGCCGACCCACCCCACCGCAGTGGGAGCGAAAGTCACGTTCAGGCCGGTGCTTTGACCTGCGGCCAAAGTGAGAGGGAGGTTTACCCCGGAGACGGTAAATCCTGAAACGCTCTCGCTAATTGAGGAAACCGTCGTAGCCGTTGTACCGGTGTTAGTCAAAATGATGAGTTGAGTCTCATTTCGCCCGATGGCCACTGCGCCAAACCTAACGCCCGTGGGAAAACATTGCAATTGCTCTGTTTGCGCATGCGATGACAGGATCGTAGCGAAGACGATCCCAATGAAAATGAAAATGCGGGAAAAGGAAAACGATTTACCTCTGGACTGGGGGAGTCGCATGCCAACAGTGTGTCGTGTCACCCCCATAAACGAAAAGATACCGATGGGACATGCTCGTCGAGTGCCAGCAAGCCAGTCCCATAAGAGGAAATTTCGCGAAGGCTTTGGAATTTTGGCCGGTGCGATCCTGGCCAGTTGATACTGGTAATCCGCACATTCCAGACAGAGCTGAGGCCTTGAATGGAGTTTTCAAAGCTAAAATTGGAGAGGGCCAAAAACTTAGGGTGCGGGAATCTGAACGTTCGGAACGATATTCGAGTAGCCGCTTTCTTCGTTGCTGGAATTCACCGCGGTCGTCGCGTAACAGTACGATGTGCCGTCCACAACCACGGAGTCTGTGTACAACGTGCCTGTATCAAGCGAGGCGTTGACCTTGGAGAAAGCCCCGCAGGAACTGGTGTAGACCGCGCGATAGATGTTGTAGCCTGAAATTCCAGGCGAGGAACTGGGGTTCCACGACAAGTTCACATCATGCGTCGGGGCTGGCGTGCCTGTCCCTGTCAGCGCCGCGGTCGTGGTAGAAGGCTGGGCGTTGCTGGTGAACGTGAGTGTTGCACTGACCGCGCCGGTGACTACAGGGCTGAAGGTGATCGTAAATGGAGCGCTCTGGCCAGCTTGAATCGTCGCGGGCAGGGATATGCCACCAACGGTGAATACTGAGTTGTTTGTGCTCGCAGCGCTAATCGTAACGTTGGCGCCACTGGCAGACAGGCTGCCAGAAACCGTTCCGCTGGCTCCAACGGCAATGCTGCCGGCGGCGAGTGTGGTCGGGGTTACGCCTAACTGACCCACAACGAGTGTGCCTGTTCCCGACAAAGGAAGGGTTAGATTCGGATTTGAAGCGTCCGAGGTGATGGTAACATTGCCGCTCGCGGTGCCTGGTCCGCTAGGAGTGAATGTAACGCTAAACGTCGCGTTCTGTCCGGCAGCGAGGGTTAGTGGAGCAGTGATTCCGCTCATCGTGAATCCAGTTCCACCGATGGCGATCTGAGAAATCGTGACGCTCGAACCCCCAGTATTGGTCAGGGACGCCGACACAGATTGACTGTTTCCGACCGTCACTGTGCCGAAGTCTTCTGCGGTTGGATTCAACGTCAACTGACCCGCTGTTACGGGCATTCCCGTTCCTTTGAGCGTAATGCTTGCTGATGAATCCGATGCATCGCTCGTCAGGGTAAGACTACCGCTAAAACTGCCTGCCGCGTTGGGTGTGAACTGAATACTGACGTTTGTGCTCTGACCTGCGGCGAGGGTGGCTGGAAGGCTTGGCGCGGTCAGTGCAAAGTACTTGGTAGAAATCGAAGCGCTACTAACGGTGACGGAGGCCGATCCAGAATTCGTGGCCTTGACGGTCAGGGCCTTGCTGGTTCCAGCGTTCACACTGCCAAAATCGACGTTCGTGGCAGCGAGCGACAGGGTACCGGACTGCTGACTGCCCGATGGTGAGCCTGAGCTCACTCCCTGGCAACCAACCATGAGGGACAATCCAGCTAGGAGAAGCAGCATACACGCTGCTTCCAGAAGACGTTCCGAGCAAAGCCTGTATAGGCGTGCGGTCTTTGGCATAATGAGCCAGGGAACCGTTACCCAGGATTCCATTCTGGAGGGACCGGGGGACGGCTCACTGACATCAGTGTCGGACTCCCGACGTTTTCACGACAGATATCAGTCGTACATACTACCGCTCGCCTGAAGACCAGTCATCAGGACAAACCGAAGTTACTCGCGATGACGTGACTTCCAGCGTTGTCCACGTCGAGCCACGCAAAGGGACATGCCCGTTCGGACTAGTCCGCTGATACCTGCGTTAACCAACGTCGAATGTGAAATCAGTTCTTCAGGTGTGTCCTTCACGTCCCGGCGTGTCGTCCACGGACCTGGGGCGGAACCTGCCCAGTTTTTCGAGGACTCAGACTATCTGCCAAGACTTTGGGTGGTTGAATCGACTATTCGGACTGTTGAACCCTGGAGATTAACTTCATTTCCTCCAAAGCGTGCCGAACCGCACCCGTTTGCATGAGCATGGCACCGAGAGCGGCACCGAGTGTATTCGTAATGATGTCCGTCGTCCCAGATCCTCGGCGCGGGATGTAATATTGCAGTACTTCAATCACAAAACTCAATATCCCGCAGGTGGCAGTGGTCATGAGCATTGCCTTCCAATGGCCTGTAGTAGATGCGAAACATGCGCATACGATCAATCCTAGTGGAACGAATCCGGCAATGTTCGTGAGAACGTCATAAACGTATTTCCAATCGGCTTTGAATTCGCTCGGCGCGGACTGCAACAGTCTTTTGTGTGGAACTGAAAAAGTCGACGGTATGTCCAAGTCCGGTTCGGAGCCGACTTCATTGTGAATCTGATGGCCTCCCGCCTCGACAAAGGAGTAACGAGCAATGGCGCCACTAAGGTCAGGAGTGCGCCCACTCGGGTCGGTCCACTGTTCGTAGTGAAGCATTGCATCCGCCGGGGTCAGCTCTTTCGAGTAGATGGCAAGTCCGCAGAGTTGACCCGACCACGGGAGATAGTTCACGGGCGACGTCCCGAGAACAATCTCGCCCGACAGCTCGCTTCGCGAGATCCTGAAGCCGGGAAATGACTGCACTGGCTGGCCATCCATGTAGACCATCGTTCCGTGGGCCCCCGACGAAATTGTTACGAGCACGAGTTTTCCTGGATGGAAGGCATGATCAATATCAAACTTGATCGTTCTGCTTTTGTCGCTCTCGACTGCCGCATTGTGAGTCACCAGTAAGCCGTCTCTCCACTGCCGCACCATGAATTGTCGTGGTCCGGTCGACGTGTAGAAGGCCAAGATCGTGTGTACCGATCTAGTACTGGCGGGACGAAGCAGGAGCTCCAGACTATACGATTCAGAGCCCCCGGCTTCTACTGGTTTTAAGGGTCCGTTACTTATGACCAGAGCAGGTTCTTGAAATTTGAGTCCGCTGATTCCCGGCAACCAGGTAACGCCGTTCCGCGGAAAAGGATTGAATGGCCAAAGCGTCGCCGTCAAGACAGCGATGACAGCCACAACGCACAAGGCTCTCGTCCTGTTCGGTTGCTGTAGAGTCACAAGTTGCCCGCGAATGTACACGTCCTCCACGCTGAGACCTGCAACAGAGGCTCAGTTTCACTCTGAATTGCGCTCGGCCCGACGGGCCGGAAACCAGGAATGGTTACTCGTATCGCATTTTGGCATTTCTCGTCTACTCGAAAGTATCGGCGTTGCGGAGAGCGACGCCGCGTTGGTCCTTCGCGGAGACAATGGGGTCGCCATCCAGTTCCCAATTGATGTTCAAGTCCGGATCGCTCCAGACCACTGTGCGCTCACACTCTGGCGCGTAATAATCGGTTGCCTTGTAGAGAACGTGCGCCTGGTCAGAACTCACGCAGAATCCGTGGGCGAAACCACGCGGTATCCAAAGCATGCGTTTATTTTCGCCCGACAAACGTACAGCCTCCCATTTGCCAAAGGTGGGCGAGGTGCGGCGCAGGTCTACGGCAACATCCAGAATCTCGCCGACGACCACACGCACAAGTTTCCCTTGCGCGTGATTGATCTGATAATGCAAGCCGCGCAGTACGTTGCGCCGAGAGCAAGAATGATTGTCCTGGACAAACCGCTCATTGATACCAATTTCCGACAGAGCGCGATCGTTGTAACTCTCCAGGAAAAATCCGCGCTCGTCGCCAAACACGCGAGGCTCGAGTACGAGCAAGCCGGACAGAGAAGTCGAAGTTTTTTTGAATGCATTCATCTCAGTTTGTACGACCGAAAGGCACTCTTCCGGGGCGAACCGTCCTCTTCAGAATACCTTTTTAGCCAATAACGATCAGAAATCAGAGAGAGCACGGATCGGTGTAAATGTGGTGGACATTACTTCTGCGCGCTGTTTGCTCCTAATCATCCCTTGGTCGCGTTCGCAAATCCGAACACCGCTTTGAGTTCGAGGAACTCCTCGATCCCTGCTTCTCCCCACTCTCTCCCATTGCCGGACTGTTTGTAGCCACCGAAGCAGGCGCTGAAATCCACGCGAGCGCCGTTGATGTGTACGTTGCCCGCACGAATCCGTTTCGCGACCTTGCGGGCGCGGCCCAAATCGCCGGAACTGACGAATCCTGAGAGACCGTAGGGCGACTCATTGGCGATGCGCACCGCATCATCTTCATCGTCATAAGGGATAATGCAAAGAACGGGACCGAAGATTTCCTCCCGCGCGATCTTCATTTCATTATGCACATTCGAAAACACTGTGGGCTTAACGAAAAATCCCTTTGAGATGCCATCCGGCCGGCCCGCACCACCTGTTACGAGAGTTGCGCCTTCTGCGACACCCTGATCTATGAGGCGCTGCACTTTCTCGAACTGGGCCTTGCTTACGAGTGGGCCGATTACAGTCTCTTCCCTCCCCGGGTCGCCGACTTTCGTAGCCTCCGCTTCCTGTTTTGCGACAGTCGCCGCCTCCGCCCGTTTCTCCCGTGGAACCAACATGCGTGTTGGCGCATTGCAAGACTGGCCTGCGTTGCGAAAACATGCCTGTACACCTTCTCGAACCGCTTTTCCCAAGTCTGCATCATCGAGTATGACGTTTGCCGACTTGCCACCGAGTTCCTGGGTGACGCGCTTGACAGTTGGCGCCGCTGCCATCGCGACGGCCACGCCAGCGCGGGTGGAACCAGTAAAAGACACCATGCTGACATCCGGATGCGAGGCAATGGCGGCTCCCACGGTGGGACCATCCCCGTTGACCAAATTGAAGACACCGGGCGGTACGTTCGCCTCGTCTAGGATCTGCGCGAACAAGTGCGCTGAAAGAGGGGCAAGTTCGCTTGGCTTCAAAACCATTGTGCAGCCAGCGGCAATCGCGGGGGCAACTTTGCAAGCGATCTGATTCATCGGCCAATTCCAGGGCGTGATGAGTCCGCATACCCCGATCGCCTCCTTTCGCATCAGCGTGGCGCCTCTGATTTCCTCGAAGCTCAAGGTTTCGAGAACTCTTGCCGCCTCTGCGAGATGCGCCAGTCCGGCAGGCACCTGCGCTTTGCGCGCAAGCGAGATCGGAGCCCCCATCTCACAAGAAATTGTCGCAGCCATTTCCTGGCTCTTCGCCTGATAAATCTCGATGATTCGGCGCAGCAACAGCAAGCGCTCCTCGCGCGATGTCTCTGACCACGCTGCAAAAGCCCTTTTAGCCGCGCCCACGGCCAGATCAACATCTGCCGCACTGCCCAGCGAAATGGCGGCAATTGGCTCTTCTGTGGCGGGATCAATCACCACGAAGTCGTCGACTTCCGAAGAACTAACCCACTTGCCATCGATGTAAAATTTGCGACGATCGATCATATGGAACTCCATTCTAGCCAAGATCAGGTACGACAAAACAAACCGGCTGCTTTTTCGATTCCAGCATTCGGGCTGTCAATTGGAGGGAATCTCACGGGCTGGGGAGACGCAAGACCATAAGAATGAAATAATCGGAGCTTGCAAGGTCCAGATATGGATTTGGGAGGTCCAGATCGTCAGCCAATTTGGAAGGCATTCTCCTTTGCGTTTTGGATCGCCTGTGTGCTGATGTTGAACGGTTGTAGCCAGAACTCCGGCTCTCGGATTCGTGTGGAATTGCATGATGTTCCCGAGCAAAGTGGTTCTGCACGCGCTGCTTCGAAACCCGAACCTCCGAACTGTCCTCCGGGGGATCCAGTTGGCAATGATGCTTCATCTACTCCGGCCGGCGCGCACACAGTGAAGCTTTCGTGGACCGCCAGCACCTCGGCGGCTGGTCCGAATGCGAACGAGATTTTCTATTGCCTGTACCGGACGGAGGGTGGCCCTGTGCAGACCAACACTGGAACAACCTCGCCGTGTATAAAATGCCAACGAGTCACTCAAGAATCAATCCCTGAAACCCAACGAGTGGATGCCCAAATAGAAGACGGTGCGCATTACTGCTACGTCGCAATCGCAATCGACCGCAGAACTGGAAAGTCTAGTGTCTTATCGACTCAGGCGGATGCCGTAATTCCACCGAATAAAGAACAGCCATTTTGCAATCCGAGAAACGGCAATCTGAAGAAAGACAAGGGTCGAAAACGCTCGGGGCAGCATTAAGAAGTGGGCTCGATTGAGTCATTGACTCGTCCATTTGGGTATCGTAACGTCGATGTTTGAAGGAGGAGGTCGGATGCCAGCCGCAGCGGCTAAGAGTCGCACTTGGACGTTCTTCGAGGATCAATGGCAGGAAGGCAACCTTCCGATTATGGGCCCGCGTACTCATGCCGCGTGGCTCTGCTCCGTTGTATTTGACGGGGCGCGAGCTTTCGAAGGAGTCACACCCGACCTGGAGCTGCATTGCGCACGTGTAAACGAATCGGCAAAGAAAATGTTCCTCAAACCGCTTGTTTCAACCGAGACCTGGGTCAAATTGGCTCGCGAGGGAATCGCTCGATTCGATAAAGGCGCGGCTCTCTATATCCGTCCGATGTATTGGGCAGAACAAGAAGGGCCATGGGTGCAGGCACATGATCCGGAATCCACCCGCTGGTGCCTGTGTATTTACGAAGCACCGATGCGACAACCGAAAGGATTCTCGATAACTCTGGCCCCGTATCGCCGACCGACGCTGGAAACAATGCCCGTCGATGCGAAGGCCGGCTGCCTTTATCCGAACAATGCTCGTGCTCTGTTCCACGCGCATGCCCGTGGCTTCGATAATGCCGTTGTATGCGATGTGCTAGGCAACGTGGCCGAGTTGGCTACGTCGAATATTTTCATGGCGAAGGGAGGTGTCGTATACACACCGATCCCAAACGGGACTTTTCTGGCTGGCATTACCCGCCAACGGGTGATAGGCCTCCTGCGAGAAGCCGGCGTGACGGTGATTGAGAAGATTCTGACGTATCAAGAACTGGAGGTGGCGGACGAGATTTTTTCTACCGGAAACTATTCGAAGGTTGTGCCTGTAACTCGAATCGACGGCCAGTTTCTGCATCCTGGTCCGATCTACACCAAGGCCCGCGAACTCTATTGGTCGTTCGCGCACTCATGATCCGACCAGCGGTGACCGAGTCGGCAAAGGCAGCCTCCGGCAGTTTTCCACCGGCCACATACTTCAAATTCTCAGCGCTGATCGCTGGCTCCATTGCCGTATGGTGGCAGCCACTAGTCTTGACTCTGAAGCTCGCTCTCGGTAGCGACGCGTACACGCATATTTTGCTGATCGCACCACTTAGTGTCGCTCTAATTTATCTTGAGCGGAGCGGAGTTCCTTCAAGACCGTCCCCAAACGGGTGGGCCGGCTGGATGCTTTTAAGTGTCGCCTTGCTGCTCCGTGCTTTGACAGCTGTAAGCGTGAACGCCGCACCTGCCGACGTTATTTTGTCATTAAGTGTATTGGGGCTTGTGCTCTGGTGGATCGGTAGCGCGGTTGTTTCTTTCGGTTTTAGAATTTTCCGCCGTCGCCTCTTTCCCTTGTGTTTCCTCTTCCTGATTGTGCCTGTCACGAGTGGAGTGGTGAACTGGATCACGCAGACGTTGCAGTATCAGTCTGCCGTCGTAGCGACTTTGCTGTTTCGCATCGCTCAGGTCCCAGTAACGAGAGATGGCCTAATCCTCTCGATTCCAGGATTGGACCTGGAGGTGGCGCGCGAGTGCAGCAGCATCCGATCCAGCACGATGCTGATAGTAATCACGCTGCTGTTGGCGCATCTCTTTCTGCACTCAAAATGGCGCAAGTTTCTGCTATTGGCGGCGTCATTGCCTCTGGCGGTCGCAAAGAACGCGATACGCATCTTCACCATCGCTGAATTGGGCACTCGCGTGGACCCAGCTTACCTGGACGGAAAGTTACATCACAACGGAGGAATTTTCTTCCTCGCCCTCGCAGTGATGATGATCGTTCTCCTATTGTGGATTTTGAGGCAGAGCGAGCTGCGAAGCTCTCGTCTGGGCCACTCCCCGGATTGGGTTTCTTAGGGAGGTGGAGCGCGATATGTATGTAGTGTTCTCCTGCGATTTCTCTTAGACTTCAGGAGAAAAGAAAGCCCGCCCCTTTAAAAGTGGGCGGGCTGAATCACATTTGTGTTCGGACTAGGAGACCGGCGACTTGCCGAATCTTGATCGAACTAGCATCGCTCCAAAACACGTCGCGCCGACCGCAAGAAGATAACTCGCAGCGGAACCGCCTTCCGAAAGTTGCTGGCACCCGTGCTCGTGGGGGCCACACCCCTTCTTATGGTCTCTGTCTTGGTGGTCGCGTTGCGCGAGCGACAAAACAGGGGTCATCAAAATCAGTGCCCCAATCAACAACCACTTCTTGGGTTCTCGTCCTATCTTCATGACTGCACTCCCTCTTCACATCTTTATGGGTACCACCGGGGGGAGGTGCTGAGAGCAGCCCAATGCGACCAAAGCGGCCCCATGCCATTGGAAGGCTTTTCTAAGTCCCTGTCAAGATGGCACTTTTTGCAACTGTTGCAACCTGCTGCATACTCTGAGCCCTTCTAAGATGCTGAAAAGGTGGCACTTCCGAAGGTCGTCTTCCGGTCTGTCCACCGCCGAGGCCGGGCAGTTCGCGTCGCGAAAGATTTCAGCTTTCTCTTGTCCAATTGGGGCGGACTCGCCTGAGGTTTATTGGGCCAGCCCGCTATTCCGGCCTCTGAACTGCCCTTTGAAAGACAAGAAAACGGCTTACGCTTATGGCCCGCAACTTCTTCCACTTATTCGTTACTCGAGTACACCAGTGAGCCGGGATGTTGTCAGCCCAGTAAAAGCCGAATGCCTTTGTGTATCCTTTGTCACGAAGAAGCAGCATTGCCTCATTCTGAAAAGCCGGCGCAACCTTGCCCTTCCGCTCTTCCGGAGCAACGAATATATCGAATGTGTAAACGTGATTTCCCATCCAACGCTTAAAGCCAAACCTCTGCAAGTCCTTGTGCAGCAGACGAGGATTGTTTGTAGCTTCAGGCGGGATATACCATGTATCGCCAATGATCTGCCTGCGGCGGACCAAGGCGAATCCTCCGTATCCAACATCGAGATAGTGGCTGGCTTTCAGCTGACGACTCCGGACGGCGAAGTGATAGGAACCGGAGGAAAGCATCCGTCTGCTAATTTCAACCACCTTCATGTTGAGTGCTTGTAACAGCGCCGAGTCTTCCTTGATCTCCGACAGATCCTTCTCAACCACAACGGCGGTACGGTTCAGGAAGATTATTTCCTTAATAACTGACATCCACCCTTTGGAAGTGGCTAGCTCAGAGATCTGCGCCAAGCGCATCTTGACTGAATCCAAAACAGAGGACTGCTTTGAGGGAATGAGCGATAAATCTGATGCACCCACAGGCTGCAAGTGGCGATGATTCATAACGATCACCAGACAGTTTCTAGGGATTTTCTGGATTGCCCGATATCAGGCAGTAGCATCCCCTTTCAGATTCACTAACCGTTCGCTTCCAATTCGCGAATATTCTCCGCTGAGGTCTTGAGCAATCTTGCTGTAGTCCAATTCAGCAAGCGCCCGGGCACGAAGCTTTTCTCCCAAAATGTTCAAATCTCGGCTCCCACTCTCAACTTCAGCAACCGCATCCGCAATCGACGCGGCACTCCCGTCTATGTAAATCCCAAGCTGTCCGAGATACTCGGGGATATCTACCGCTCGGGTGGCGATCACCGGCGTAGCATTCACCATCGCGGACGTTAAAGGATGCCGGGCAGACCCGCCCGTGAATGGGATAATGCAAGCTCTGCTTGTCTGATAAACATTCGCCAGTTCATCAGCGGAGTAGAAGTCCTGCCACTCGATCATGTCCGCGACGTTCTTGCGGGTCGCCAGTTGTTTGGCCTCTTCCAGGCCGTTGCAACCATAGCCCACATAAATCACAAGTGGAATGCGGAGGCCCTTGGATTTCAGGATGACCAAGGCATCCAGCAGTTCCGCGAAGCCCTTCCCTCGCGTGATATTGTGCCCGCCAAAATAGAGATATTGCTTTCGTTCTCTGGACACGAGTTCGGGAATTGGCGCTCCATAGCGGATGACTTTGATGTTGTCCGCAGCCGCGCCCAGCGCCACGAGTTGCTGCTTCATGTTCTCGCTGTAAGCGAGGACCTCTGCGCACTTGCTATACAGACGATTGAACTTTTTGTGCCGCACCTGAAAAGGATCGATCTCGTGCACGGTTGTCACGACCTTCTTTCCTGAACGGCTGGCGAGAGAAATCAGGATGAAAAGAGGAATGCAGCCAAACGCTTCCAGAACCTGATCGAAATGAATCACGTCGGCGTGGCGGGCTCGCATGTAATAAAGGAATCCCCGCGCAGTTGCCGAAACAAGATCGAGCCGCAAGACCTTTACTGCCCAATATTTCAACAATCCCTGTTTCTTGCCGGGAGTTCTCGGAGCGTGCGGTATGGCGATCGGCGAGCAGTGCTCATTGATCAGTTCTTCCTTCGCAATGGAGAACTTCTGGGCGGACGAAAAACATCGGCAGTTTGACGTGATCACGTCGACCATCATCCCGGTGCCCCGAAGGGAGTCCACCAGATTGCTGCAATTGTGCGAATACATGTCATTCTTGTACCAGCAGCCTATGTAAGCTAGCCGAACCGGATTCGCTTGCGGTGTTCGATTGGTCATCGTAGTGCCCTCCGGGTACAGCGTCTCAGCCGCTACATGCGGCTATAAATCAAATCACCAAGAACAGCGGTAGCTTTTGGCGGAAGGTGTCGCCAGATCCTGCGGGCGGATTGGGCTAACCTCCCGGAGCCTTCGGACGCGCCCTTCGCTGTCGCTGGCGAGTAATAGCGGTACAGAGGCTTTGGAACTCCACCCCATTTTGTTTTGAACTGTGCGAGCGCCTCGTGCTCTTCCGCAACTTCTCCGAAGTCGTACCACCGAAAACCGCACCGGCACGCACCCCGAATCGACTCCATCTGCAATAGATCATGAGGATGAAGACCCCAATCTTCTGGAGAACAGCCGGTGAATGCATAGAAGATAGTCTGGCCGAATTGCAGCAGGACGGAGCCGGCAACAATCTTTTTTCGACCACGTCTGACCTGTTCGGCAAGCAGCAACCGCATCTTGCCTGTCGAACGAAGCGATGCCCACAGACTCTGGAACAAACGATAAGGGCGAGGAGGCACTGCGTTGTGGCGCATTGTCAGGAGATAGAGCTGATACCAGTCTGCAAGTTCCTGTTCTGTGTCGGCTTCGCGCACCTCGAGACCCAACTTCCTGGCCTTATTCACCGCCCAATTAATCCGATGCTGACGTTTTGCATTCCCGAATCGCAGCCGACGACATCCCTCACAGGAAACGCATGCTCTCGGTAGCCGCAGATTCTCCCAGAAGTCCTCCCAGTCTTGGCCTTCCACCGACGGAGGCAGGTCTTCTACGAAGGTCGGTCTCCATGGCATGCAAGCGAGCCCTTCGACGGATTGATGGAGATCTGGTATCTGGGTCTTGATTTCCAGGCGGACGCCCGATTGAGATCGCGCCATTTCGACGGCGTGCTTGACGATCGCTACAGCCGACTTATGGTTCAGCGCCAGCGGGCCGGCAATTGGGGTTCGGGGGAGGGATGAAAGACGCCGGCCAGTCGCAATACCTCCGAATTTCAAGGGCAGGCCCCTGGTATAGAACAGCGGCAGAACCGCGGACAATCGGCCAAACTCGTCCGCGCATGCCAGGCTCACACATTTCTGGCCATATTCGCTCTCGAGTGCCGACAACCAGCCAGGGTGGTGATAAATCAGAGCATCCGGATGAGCGGAAACAAAGCGCTCCCATCGAGAATCGCTCCGGATATTCATTTCAAATACGCTGAAGGTGTTGCGGGGCAGCAGTGCTGTTCTTTCTGCAGAAATCAATGCGGGTACCTCAAGCAACGTAATCACGCAACTTGTCCTGGGTTTCACACTCGGGGGATTGGGGGAACTAGGTAGCCGTTGGGGGAACGACTTTTTGCAACTTCAGGCTATTAACATAGCGGTAGTCTCTGGATTTCGATGTGATTCCAATCACTCCGAGGAGTGACAGTCATCACGAGGAGAACCGCGACACACGCAATCTATCGCCCATGGCGGGCGCCGTTTGTCAGATCCTGCTTGCTTAATCTAACTGCTGCCGTGCGAATTAGGACGCCACCTTGAGACTTGCGAACATTGTGTCCGATCCGGCATCGTGGTGTTCAGGATCTCTGCAACTCAACGCATGCCCGGCAACCCTAAACCGACCGCTGCTCCCTCGCTATTCAGCATTGTCATTGCGGCTCATAATGACTGGGAACCCCTGGAACAATGTCTACGCTCTTTGGCGCAGCAAACGAATGGCCCCCCGTTTGAGGTCATCGTGGTCGACGACGGCAGCCACGAGACAGCGCCCGAATCTATTCGCCAATGGAATAGTAGTTACCCTCTGTCAATCATCCGACAACCGAATGCCGGGATTGCCTCAGCCAGAAACCGCGGCGTTCAGGAATCCAAAGGCCAAATTTTGGTCTTCACGGATGCCGATTGCTGCTTTGAACGGGATTCTCTCTCTCAACTCGCTGAGACCATCGCTGTATCTCCCGATCACGACTGCTTTCAATTACATCTCGAGGGTGACTCTTCTACTCTGCTTGGCAGAGCCGAATTACTACGATTGATCGCGATCCAGGAACAAACACTCCAGCCAGATGGCCACATTCGATTTCTGAACACGTCGGGATTTGCGATCAGGCGGTCCCATAAGAGTGTTAAGACTGGTCCGTTTGACATTGCTGCGATTCGAGGAGAAGACACACTATTACTGGCAAGCCTGATACAACAGGGAGAACTTCCATTGTTTGTAAGAAACGCGACGGTACGACATTCCGTTTCGCTATCAATTTTGGAGTGCCTCCGAAAGGACCTGCGATCAGGCTGGCTGGAAGGTATCACCTTCAAGGCAATCGCCGCGAAAGGTATACAGGTTCGAATGACGAATCAGGACCGAATTCGAATGGTCTATTCGACTTGGAGGGCATCTCGCGAACCGACGATCGGGCGCTTGGCGTGGCTCGTACTCATCGGCCGGCAATTGGTGGAAAGATCAGTTACCGTTCTGTATCAGTGTCTGCCTGGTAGGTAAGATCATCATCAATGGTCAGGTTTAATATTTCCGTTGCTTCTGTCGCGGTATAATCACGAACGGCCTCATTGAAGAAGGCCGCGTCCTCCCTCCTCCGTTCGTCATTCTCTGCAATCCTTGGGAACACATGAGACCCGATTTTCTGCACACGAAGATCCTGATCACAATCCTCGCAGTCGCCTGCATGCCCGGATGTTCGCGGGCTCCGGCCAAAGTCTCAACCTCATTGAATCTGAATTCTGCAGCCACGTATCTCGACAACCGAGAAGCGTGGTGGACGAAATGGATGGGTGCTTCGCGGGACCACGGCACATTCTGTGTTTCGTGCCACACAACTCTACCTTACGCACTTGCTAGACCGGCCCTGAGAGTTGCAACGAACGATCCCACGCCAACTGCCAATGAGCGTGCGCTGATCGATGATGTCACGACGCGTGTGCGGCTTTGGAAAGAAACCGAACCCTATTATAGTGACGAAGGCTACGACCCCAAGACGTCCGAATCCCGTGGGACGGAGTCCGTTCTGAACGCCCTCGTGCTAGCGATTTATAACTCGCAAGACGGAAGCCTAAGTGACGCCACGCATATGGCCTTCGCAAACATGTGGGCCATACAGAAAACTGCTGGCGAGCAAAAGGGGTCTTGGGACTGGCTTCAGTTCGATCAGGAGCCATGGGAAGCCAAAGATTCGGCCTACTACGGTGCATGCCTGGCTGCAATCGCAGCCGGAGTGGCCCCTGCGCATAACTCATCCAGCCCTGAGGTACAGAGCAATCTGGCTGCACTGCGACAGTACTTGAAGGAGCATGCTGCTTCGCAGTCCACCATCAACCGCGTGTTCCTGCTTTGGGCCTCGACCAAGTTGCCCGGCTTGCTCAATTCGGCGGAGCAACAATCGATCATTCAGGAAGTCCTCCATCGTCAGCAGGCCGACGGTGGCTGGAGATTAGCGTCCATCGCGTGGAGTTGGAAACGCTAGGACCCCAAAATGCTCGCGAAAATGTGGTTGCGCGAAGAAGGCACGCCGTTAGCAGGCGCGAGCGACGGTGTCGCAACTGGACTGATTATCTATGTCCTTCAGGAGGCTGGTATCCCTTTGAATAATCCTCAACTGCAAAAGGGGATCTACTGGCTGCGGAGTAACCAACTGGCGGATGGAGATTGGCCAGCATCCTCAGTCAATAAGAGAAAACATCGGTCATACAACACGCGGCTGTTCATGAATGACGCCGGAACCGCCTTTGCGGTTCTTGCTCTAACGGAAACGCAGAAAAGGACAATGTTTGTGAACTCAGCCTCTACTGGCGACCTGAGGTGAGGCTCTTGCTGTGTCAATATGTGATCAGAATCACAGTTGGTCATTCCTTGAGACGCCTTTATGCTGTGGAGCCGATGGGAAAACGTGACATAATTAAGGACGAACCTCGGTGGTTTCTCCCCCCTTGAGCCTAATCCCAAACCAGAGTGGAGTTTGTCCGGCATGCCCCAATCCAATCTGGTCGGAGTTGTTGAGAGTCTCAAACGCGGCCTTCAAAAGGGAAGGAAGCTTCCTTTGATCATGACGCCTATATCTACGCTTAACACTCCTGGTGAGGTCTCCAGGAGGCCCCTTGCGAATCCTAAAGAACAGGAGATGGCCGTTTTTCGGATCGACCCTTTACGGGACCAACGCTGGAAAGCACTCCTTGAGTGGCATCCAGATGCCTCTATTTTTCACCGGGTCGAATGGTTGCAAGCCCTTAAATCTGCCTACGGCTACACGCCGTTTGCCTTAACCACCAGCGCCCCCGGCTCTCCTCTTATCGATGGGCTTCCTGTGTGCGAAATCAGAAGTCCACTCACCGGCCATCGTTTCGTATCGGTGCCATTTTCCGACCATTGCCAACCGCTCGTCAGCGATCCGCGAGCAGTTAATGCTTTTATCCACACTTTGACGGAATGCGTCACCGCCAGGCGACAGAAATATTTCGAAATTCGTGCGATCACTTACGATCCTAACGAGAATATGGGTCTCGGAATTGGCCATACCTACCATCTGCATCGATTAGACTTGCGCCCTTCTTTGGAAACACTGTTCAAACACTTTGACAAGAGTTCTGTTCAACGAAAGATCCACCGGGCCGAGCGGGAATCGCTGCGCTACGAGGAAGGATCTTCCGAGAGACTCCTGCGCTGTTTCTACAAACTCATGATCATGACCCGGCGGCGCCATGGACTCCCCCCACAACCAATAAAATGGTTTCGAGTTCTCATCGCGTCGCTTGGGTCGGACCTGAAAATCCGAGTCGCCTTCCAGAACGACACCGCGGTCGCCAGTATCCTCACGATCGCCTACAAGAAGACCCTCGTTTACAAGTACGGTTGCAGCGACCTGCGCTATAGCAATCTGGGCGGAAACACGCTGGTGTTCTGGCATGCGATCCAAGACGCAAAATCGCAGGGCATAGAAGAGCTGGATATGGGGCGCTCCGATCTCGATAATCAAGGCTTAGCGGTCTTTAAAGAGAATTGGGGGGCACAAAGGGCGAGCCTCAATTACCGGCGATATCCGGCTGAAAGCGCTAGACCCGGACCAGAAAACCTGATCAAACACGTAAAGTCGTTGGTTTCGATCGCGCCCGACATATCTCTGGTAACGCTCTCCAATCTCTTCTATCGCCACATTGGCTAGAAATCGGGCGATAATCGGATATTGACGCCGGAGTCGAGCCCAATCGTGTCTAAAGTAAGCACCTCGTCAACCATTCCCGTGCTGTCGCAGATCTGGCAGCGACTGCTACAGGTACCGTCTGTTCATCCAAACGACAATTTCTTTGAAATGGGCGGGGATTCGGCGCTCGCGATCCAGGTCTTCAATGAAATCGATGAGATTTACGGGCGGAATCTGCCTCCCGTCATGATCTATCACGCGCCAACCATTTCATCCCTAGCGGCTCTCATTGAGCAGCATTCTGCACCGGAGTTATCGCCGCTCATCCTGCTCAAAGGAGGTGGCATCGCACCGCCGCTGTTTATTGCTCCGGGACTCGGAGGAGGTCCGGCGGAGTTCTTTCAACTCGTACGGTACGTTCAGACTCCGAAACCAATTTACGGGCTTCAGCCCAAAGGAATTGAGGGGTTTGACGATCCCTGCGAGCGGATCGAAGACATGGCCGAGTTCTATCTACAAGCTCTATCGCGTTTCCATCCCAGTGGTCCTTATCTGTTGGCCGGTTATTCACTCGGTGGATTGGTTGCGCTCGAGATGGCGCGCGCGCTGGTTTCCCGTGGAAAAGAAGTGCCGTTATTGGTGTTGATCGACTCTTATCCGGACATTAATGCCCTGTCGCCGATGCAGTTCCTGCGTTTGTGGATGCAGAGAGCCAAGCGCCGGGTCACGATGTTTGGACGGCCACCTCGAGCCGATATACGACTCGGAGGACTGCCAAGCACTGACGCGATTCCAACCTTCGCGCCGGCGTTCGAACGCGTACGTGACGCGGCCTACCGGGCGTTGCGGAACTACAAGCCCAGAGCTTACCCGGGAGCGGTAAAATTCATTCGCGCCGCGGAAGTGACGGAGTTCCCTGCCGACCCGGCTGCGGTGTGGTCACACCTGTTTAGCAGCCTGGAAGTCGAGACAGTGCCAGGAGACCATTTGGGCATGCTGACCACCCACTATGGAGAACTAGCCTCGGTACTAAATCGCTACATCTAAGAACTTCCTTATTGAGCCTTTCCTGCAAAGAGCGGAGTTTTTAGATGTTGGGCCTCTCCTCTCACAGCACTCCGAATTTCTGCTTGACAACTCCATTCGGGGTTCCGTAACCTTCCCAAACTATAGTAAGGTTGTACCCCTCACATTCATAGATTCTGAAGGTCGTTGCGGATCGGGAATTCGGACGCGACCGGTGGTGCATTCTCAAAAGACCTGAAGAGCGTACGTTGCTAGTTTGTCCGTTGCTGTCGGCGCTAGATCGAGCATAGAGGAGGCTTGAATCGCCATGGAGCGGCACGTAGCATCATTTTCCCTTTCGCCCAAAGCCCCGTCCCTGATTTCTGTCCTCACACTTTCGCTGGCCCTCTCGCTCTCCACTTCCGCGCAAACAAGTACGGGCAGGGTGGTTGGATTTGTTACTGATCAGCAAGGGGCTGCCCTCGTTGGGGCCAAGGTGAGCGTCACCAACACCGGGACCAATATCCAGTCCACCACCGTAACGGACGCGACCGGCTCCTATCAGGCGCTCGATCTTCCCGTCGGAAACTACTCCGTGACCGTTGAGATGTCGGGATTCGGCAAGGCTGTGACGAATCCACAGCCGCTCGATATCAATCAGTCGCTTCGTATCGACGTGCACATGAAGATCGGCGCGACGACGGAAAAAGTCGAAGTACAGTCAGAAGCTGCGCAAGTTGAGACACTCAATCCCACCGTTGGCGGAACTGTCAGCGGGGCTCCTGTTCAAGACCTGCCTCTGAATGGCCGCGATGTGCTCGATCTTGCCTTAACCCAACCCGGCGTCGCACCTGCGCCCTCAGGGGGTTATGGCGGCGGCAACTTCACCATCGCCGGCGGCCGTGCCGACGCCGTCAGCTATGTTCTCGACGGTGGAACGAATAACTCTGTCACCGGAAATAGTGTCGTCTTCAATCCCAATCCCGACACCATCGCCGAATTCAGAATTCTCAGCAATAACTACACGGCTGAATACGGACGCAACGGCGGTGGCACCGTCAGTGTGGTTACAAAGTCCGGCACCAACAGTTTTCACGGCAGTTTGTTCGACTATCTTCGCAACGACGCCTTCAACGCCAACGATTTCTTCGACAATCTCAACGGAAGTCCGCGGCCCGTCCTCAAGCGAAATCAGTTTGGCGGTACCTTCGGCGGCCCGGTCATCAAAGACAAAGTTTTCTTCTTCTTTGGATATCAGGGACAACGTCAGTCGGCAGTCATCCACGGAATTGGGGTCGGCACCTATACTCCGGCCATGTTGGGCGGCGACTTTTCACATTACGGAGTTTATGGAGTCAATCCAAATGGCCCGGATCCGCGAGTCGCATGTTTTCTCAGTGGCCTGAATGAAAATGGCGTGGACAACAACGGCAACCCTGTTCCCGATGGCACGTCCTGTGACGTTGCCACTGGCATCGGAGGCGCCGGTGGTACGTCTCACCCGTACTTCCAGTCAAATACGGCTCTCGCGGTAAAAGCCGTCATTGATCCGAAGGCCATCAGTCCAGTCGCCAACGCTTACATCCAGGCAGGATTGGTGCCCACCTCGCTGAGCGGGCAGCTGACTCCCTTAGGAAGCCAGACGGACAATCGCAATGAATACACCGGCAAGGCTGATTTCTATTTGACCCAAAACGATCGCATCTCCGTCACCGTTGGCTACAGCAAGATGTCGATTTTCCAGCCTTTCGACGCGAATGGCGGCGACGCCAGCGTTCCCGGCTTTCCCTCGGTTAATCCCACGACCAACGAATTCCTGAACATCGGCTATACCAAGTCCCTCACTCAGTCGTTGCTCAACGAGTTTCACGCCACCGCCGAACGCTATTTTAACCACGACACTCCCGGCAAGACTCTCCCCGGACCGTCTGCGCTCGGTGTGAACATCAATTCCGATCTGCAAAGCGGACCTCCCATCATCAATCTCTTCAGCAGTGGCCTGAACCTCGGATTCAATGAAAATGTTCCCCGCAAGAAAGCAGATAACACCTATGCCGTCTCAGACGCGTTAACCTGGATCCACGGCAAGCACTCCGTCAAAGCCGGAGGCAAACTCGCTTTCCTGCAGGAGAACTCCGTCTATAGCTATTCGACCAATGGCTGGTTTTTCTTCTACGGCATTACACCAAGTCAGGGGGGTGTCGGTTCCGGAACCGATCTCGCCGATTTCCTGATGGGCACACCCGACGAATACCAGCAATATCCCTCCGGAAATAACAACGAGCATCAGAAGCAGTGGTCGGCTTTTGTTCAGGACGAATGGAAAGTAACTCCACGCATCGCAATCACGGTCGGCCTGCGCTACGAATACACCTCGCCCGAGACCGACATACACGGTCACACCTTCTCCTACATTCAAGGATTGCAGTCCAGGCGCTTCCTGAATGCGCCTCCCGGACTTGTCGTCCCGGGCGATCCCGGCGCTCCTGCGGGATGGTACTTTCCCGACCACAAAGACTTTGCACCTCGCTTCGGCTTCGCCTGGGATCCTTTCGGTAATGGTCGTACCAGCATTCGCGGCGGAGCCGGTCTCTTCTTCGATACGCTCAACGGATGGATGGCCGACTGGAACAACGGAGTGCTGCCCTGGTGGCCTTCAGCCGACCTTTTCTTTTCGCCGGCGGCGAATTCCCAGAGCTCGAACATGATTACGCCCTATCAAACGGCCGGCGTTCCTGATCCATTTCCTTCTGTGCCGCCCCCGCCGACTCTCGATTTCTCCCAGTTCTATCCGTACGGCTTTGGCGATCTCTTCGTGAATCCTCACCTCAAAACGCCTTACATCTATCAATACAATCTCAGCGTCGAGCGTCAACTCGCCAGTGGCCTCATGTTTGAACTCGGCTACGTCGGCAGTTCCTCGCACAAACTGTTAACGTGGCTCGACGAAAATCCCATCGTGCCAGGCAGCATAGACGCCTTAGGAAATCCGGCTCGCCTCATCAACCTCAAAGAAAACTTGACTGAGGTCTACGCTCCTCTCACTTTCTTCGACGGTCTCAACAACGCGAACTACAACGGATTCCTCGCAAGCTTGACCAAGCAGGCAGGCAACGTCCCTCATTTCGGATCCTCTTTTTTCACTCTCTCGTACACGTGGTCACACAACCTCGACAATGGCTCGGGATTTAACCAGCGCAGCTCCTTGATTCCTGCCGCCCGGCCGCATGCCCTCTACGGGAACTCGGATTTCGATATGCGGCAGCGTCTCGTCTTCAGCGGCGGCTGGGAGTTGCCCTTTGCCGACTATTGGGCCAACGGGCCCAAGCGTCTCACCCAGGGCTGGAGCCTGTATCCAATCTTCTTTGTTCAGTCGGGAGTGCCCATGGACATCTACGGTGGCTACGGTAATCCCAGCGAAACCGACCCCGGCCCCTCAGGTTTCGGTGATCCTCAAGTCGTGCGCGCCGACCAGCTCACGCCTACGGTGCAGAAGTTGAATCCTCGGCACATCGTCAACGGCCAGAGCTTTTACTTCAATCCAGCGGACTTCGGTCAGGACCCATGCTGGACCTCCGCCGGCAGCACCTGCCCGGTTGGATTTTACGGAACCTTTCGCCGCAACTCCTTGATTGGTCCCGGCCGCGTAAACCTCGACCTTTCCCTCGAGAAGTCCACGCCGATCACCGAAAAGGTGAAACTCTCCTTCCGCGTGGAGGCTTTCAACATCTTCAACCATGCACAGTTCGTGAATCCCGGTGGTGGTTCGCCGGTGAGAGTTACGTCAACCATACTTGGACAGGTAACGCAAACCTATGATCCCCGTATTCTGCAGCTCGCGCTGAAGCTCACTTTCTGACAGCATGTCACGTACACACATCGCAAAACACCGTTTGCAGCTAGCGCAGAGCGGCGTGGAAGAGCGCCGCTTGTGGGAACTCGGTAAATCGGGGCTTTCTGTTGCAATTTGGCTTTCACCAAAGTCCGCTGAGAGAAACCACGGATACTGATGAGACTTTATCCGCCGTCTGAAAAAACATGAGCGACCAAGACAAATTTCCTCCCACTTCCAACGACCGGTCCACTTCGATTACTCGCCGCGATTTCCTGAACGGCGTCAGTATTGCCGTTGGCGCTTCTCTCGTCGCCGGCAGCCCTTGGCTTGAGGCTTTCGGCATCCCTGATTCTCCGTTCGCCCCGGAAAAAGATCCCAGCTACTATCCACCCGCGAAAACCGGAATGCGCGGCAGCCACGACGGTTCGTGGGAAGTCGCGCATGGCCTCCGCGATGGCCAAGAATGGACCGAAGTAACGGATGACAGCGAGAGCTACGATCTCGTCATCGTTGGTGGCGGTATCAGCGGACTGGCCGCCGCTCATTTTTATCGCAAACTTGCCGGACCCGCTTCGAAAATTCTCATTCTCGATAACCACGACGATTTTGGCGGACACGCCAAGCGAAACGAATTTCACTCAGGCAACCGTCTGCTTCTCGGCTACGGTGGCACACAATCCATCGAGGCTCCCGCGCACTACAGCGCCGTCGCCAAAGGTCTCTTGAAAGATCTCAACATCGACGTGCAGCGCTTCTACAAGTATTACGACCAGAAACTGTTCGACCGGATGAAGCTGGGCGAAGCCACATTCTTCGACAAAGAGACCTTCGGAACCGATCGCCTAGTCATGGAGGAGTCCGCCCACTACTTTGGCCCGCGCTACTCCGCTAAAGCTGTAGAGCAGATGCCGATCGCCGAAGCAGCTCGAAAGGATTTACTCCGCTTGCAGGAAGCGAAAGTCGACTATCTTCCCGGACTGAGTTCTGAACAGAAGCGCGTCAAGCTGATCCAGAAGAGCTATAAGGACTTTCTGCTGCAAGACGTCAAAACGCACCCGGACGTCCCCAAGGTTTTCCAGACGACCACCCACGACCTCTACGCCGTGGGCATCGATGGAGTCTGTGCCTACGATTGTGCACAATACGGTTTCCCCGGCTTCACCGCTATGGAACTTCCCAAGCGCCGCTCCGGCGACGACGAGGAAGAAGAAGAACCGTACATCTTCCACTTCCCCGATGGCAACGCTTCCATTGCCAGACTACTCGTCCGCTCGCTCGTGCCTGGGTCCGCTCCTGGAAACACGATGGAAGATATCGTCACCGCCCGCATGAACTATGCCCGCCTCGATGACGAAGCCTCCAAAGTTCGCATTCGGCTCAACAGCACCGCGGTTCACGTCAAGCACACGGGCGATCCGGATAGCGCCAAGGAAGTCGAAGTGACTTACGTTCGTGGCGGCAAGGCTCGCCGTGTTCGCGGTCAATACTGTGTGCTCGCCTGTTACAACATGGTGATTCCCTATCTCTGTCCCGAGATGTCGGAGAAGCAAAGAGAGGCTCTTGCCTACGCCGTCAAAATTCCGCTCGTCTACACCAACGTCCAAATCAAGAATTGGAAAGCGTTTCAGAAGCTCGGTGTCGATGCAATCTACGCTCCCGGATCTTACTTCTCGAACATCACCCTCGATTTCCCGGTTTCCATGGGCGACTACAAGTTCCCGAATACTCCCGAACAATCCTGCATCCTTCATCTGCTTCGCACGCCCTGCAAACCCGGCTTGCCCTGCAAAGACCAATACCGTGCCGGACGCTGGGAATTGTTCACCACCAAGTTCGACACATTTGAGCAAAACATCCACGATCAACTCGGACGCATGCTCTCGGCAGGTGGCTTTGATCCTGCAACTGACATTGAGGCCATCACGGTCAATCGCTGGCCTCACGGCTATGCCTACGAGTACAACCGCCTCTTCGAGCCACTCGATCGCCCCGCGTCCGAACGTCCCTGCGTCATCGGTCGCCAGCCGTTCGGCCGAATTACAATTGCGAACTCCGACGCAGACGGCCACGCATACACCAACATCGCCATCGACCAGGGGCACCGCGCGATTCAAGAAATCATGAAAATGCGCAGCGCGGCCCATCCAAGCTGATTCCCATGTCTCAATCGAACAAGCCTGATCCAAACAAATCGCGGGATCGAGAACTCGGGATGTCGTGCCCAATTACGCGGCGCGACTTTCTCAACGGCGTGGCCGTCGGGACCGGCGCCATCTTGTCCACTGGCTGGATGCCTGAACTCCTTCGCGCTGCCGAATCCGAACTCTCGGCACAAGACCGCCCCGGATACTATCCGCCCGCACTCATCGGAATGCGCGGCAGCCATCCCGGCTCTTTCGAAACTGCACATGCCGTTCGCGACCATACCTACAGCATTACAAGCCCGGTCGACACAGGGGAAAAATATGATCTCGTCGTAGTCGGCGGCGGCATCAGCGGTCTGGCCGCTGCCTATTTTCATCGCAAGCACGCTGGCTCAAAGTCCCGCATCCTGATCCTCGACAATCACGACGACTTCGGCGGACACGCCAAGCGCAACGAATTCCGTCCCGGAGGCCGCCTTCTCCTCGCGAATGGCGGCACCGTCGCGATCGAGTCTCCATTCGCCTACAGCCCTGAAGCTCGTGGCCTGCTCACCGAGCTAGGTATCGATCCTCCCGCGCTTGAGGCGAAGTGCACCGACCGCACTGTTTATAAAGGGCTCAAATCAGCCTATTTCTTCGACAAAGAAACGTTCGGCACCGAGCGCCTTGTCGCCGGCATTCCCGGCCCTACTTCAGACGCAAAAGACTGGACCGACTTTCTCGCGAAAACGCCCCTCTCACCGAACGCTCAGCGCGACATCGTTCGCATCCAGACCGAGAAGTCCGACTACATGCCGGGCCTGTCTCAGGCCGACAAGAAAGACAAGCTGTCGCGCATGAGCTATCGCGACTTCCTGCTGAATGTGGTCAAGGTCAGCCCTGAAGCAGCATCCATCTACCAGACCCGCACGCATGGCCTCTACGGCATTGGCATCGATGCCGTCCCCGCTCTCGACTGCTGGGCCATTCACTTCCCCGGCTTCGAAGGCTTGGGCCTTGATCGTGTGCCCGGTGGACGCCTCAGTTTTACCGCTCTCGGCGAAGTCACTCCCTCGCAGCCCTATCACTTCCATTTCCCCGACGGCAACGCGTCCATCGCCCGCATACTCGTTCGCTCGCTGATTCCTGCTGCCGCTCCCGGCCATACTCCGGAAGACATAGTCACCGCCAAAATCGATTACTCCCAGCTCGACAAGAAAGAATCGCCAGTTCGCATCCGCCTGAACAGCACCGCCGTTCGCGTGCAACACGTCGGAGAGGCGAACTCCGCCAAGGAAGTTGAAGTCACCTACGGCCGCGCCTCGAAGGCCTACACTGTTCGGGCCAACTCCGTCGTCCTCGCCTGCTGGAATATGGTCATCCCCTATATCTGTTCCGATCTTCCGGCAAAGCAGAAACAAGCTTTGAAATATGGTGTAAAAGTTCCGCTCGTGTACACCGTGGTCGCCATCAAGAACTGGAACTACTTCCACAAGCTTGGCATCGCCCGCGTCTCCTCTCCCGGCATGTACCACTCTTCGGTCGGACTCGATCAATCCACCAACATCGGGGACTATACTTCGCCCAAAACCCCCGACGAGCCGATCCTGCTTCGCATGTTGCGCACGCCGTGTCAACCTGGACTACCTGCGCGCGAGCAGCAGAAAATTGGCCGCTACGATCTTCTCTCGACCGACTTCGAAACCTTCGAGCGCAGCATTCGCGATCAACTCGCCCGCATTCTTTCACCCGGCGGATTCGATCCCGCCCGCGACATCGATGCCATCACCGTCAACCGCTGGCCTCATGGCTACGCCTACGAGTACAACCCCTTGTGGGATCCGGATTGGCCAGTCGGACAGCGTCCCTGCGACATCGCCCGCCAGCGTTTCGGACGCATCGCCATCGCCAACTCCGACGCTGCTGCCGCCGCTTACACTGATCAGGCCATCGATCAGGCTTTTCGTGCCGTTCAGGAGTTGCTGTCGGCGTAGAAGCTGTCGATCTGGAGCTTGTCACCCTGTAATGTGACCCTGTAAAGAGGAAATTGACTGAATGAATAAACAGAACAAGAATTCTTCCGGACTTTTCGGCGAAACTTCGCGCCGCGATTTCCTCGGCAGTCTCGGTGCCTTTGCCCTGCTTCCCCTGGCGCGCACCGAACCCGAACTCATTCTCTACAACGCCAATATTTGGACCGTCAACGACAAGCTTCCCCGCGCTCAGGCAATCGCCGTCAGCGGCGGCCGCATTCTTGCCATTGGCACCGACTCCGAAATACTGAACCTCGCCACCGGACTCAGCAAGAAAGTCGATCTCGGCGGCAAGACCGTCCTGCCCGGCTTCATCGACGCTCATGCCCACCCGTGTATGTCGGGCGTGTGGCATCTGCGCATGGTCGCCTGTGACAAAGACTCTATCGCCGACATTCAGGCCGCTCTTCGCCACCGCGCCGCCCAGACTCCGCCGGGACAATGGGTCATGGGATTCCTCTATGACGACGGGAAAACTCCGCATCCCATTTCGCGGCAAGAACTCGACGCCGCCGTCCCCGATCATCCCGTTCTCGTCCGCCATCGCGGAGGTCATACCATCTTCGTGAATTCGCTCGCGCTCAAGGTCGCTGCTGTCGACGAGAAAACTCCCGACCCTCCGGGCGGACGCTACGAGCACGACTCTTCCGGCCAACTTACCGGCCATGTCGCTGACCACGCCATTGAGCCATTCCTGAAGCTGACCGCTTTCACCCCAACCCGCGACGACTACCGCGAAGGCGCCAAACTGATCTCGAAGATATTTTCGAGTAAGGGCGTAACCTCCGCCGGAGATGCAGACGCCGACACAGAACATCTTCAGGGATATCAGGATTGCCGCGATGCCGGCGATCTCCGCATGCGCGTCTGCTCTCACATGGGTGTTCGCGTCCTCGACCGCATGATTGCCGCCGGCCTCCACACTGGCTTCGGCGATGAATGGCTCCGCATCGGCGCAGTCAAGCAATACGCTGATGGCTCGATCTCCGAACGCACGGCATGGCTTTCCGATCCCTACATCGGCATCCCCAACTATCACGGCCTCGAAGTCGGAACGCGCGAAGAACTATTAGAAAATTCGCGCAAGGCTCACGCCGCCGGATGGCAACTTGCCACTCACGCCAATGGCGATCTCGCTATCGACAAGACTCTCAGCGTCTACGAGCAAGTGCAGCACGAAATGCCCACGCCCGATCCTCGCTACCGCATCGAGCATTGCACGCTGCTGAACGAATCTCTTCTCCAGCGCATGCACGCCCTGAACGCCATTCCCGTCCCCTTCTCTGGATACGTCTACTTCCACGGCGACGTCATGCATTTCTACGGAGAGCCGCGCACCGAGCACATGTTCCCCATGCGCGATTTTCTTTCTCATGGTCTGCGCCCACCGGACTCTTCCGACTACACCGCCAGCCCCTCCGATCCCATGATGTGGCTGCGCTCGCAAGTCACCCGCACCGACATGCAAGGCAATGTCTGGGGTGCAAACCAGAAAATCTCGCTCGAGGAAGCGATCCGCTGCGGCACGATAAACGGCGCCTATTCCACCTTCGAAGAAAAAATCAAAGGATCGCTGGAGCTCGGCAAACTCGCCGATCTCATCGTCCTCGCTGAAGACCCGTTCAAGACCGATCCAATGAACCTTCAAAAGATCGCCATCGAGCAAACGATGGTGGGAGGCAAGTGGGTCTTTGAATCGTAACGAGGAGAACCTGTCAAGCTCCGCTCGAGCCATCGAAGGCATCCTGCAAGCAGCTCTCTTCGAGTTCCATCGCTCGGCGATGATGTACAACCACGGAGCGCAACAACGCGCCCCGCTCTGCCGTACTTTTTTCGTGGACCGTCGTGTACGGCCTGCAATTCGGGGCCGGGGCGGCCTGTGATCGGACCCCAATAACACTGTCTCGCATCGCAGCCCGCGACGCAGAGCGTTGCGACGGGCCCGCGCCTCGCCCTCTGCCGTTCTCTGCCTCGCGCGAACTGGTTGACCGTTGGGCGTTACGCCGGTTGGCCTGAAGCTTTTGTTCCGAGACTGAGCGTGCCTTCGACGGGGTGACAAATTCGGCGCGAATGTTCCTGTGAACCTAATCTCGAAAAAACTTGCAAACACACGAGGCAACGTCTTTCATCATCGGAGATATGCAAGAACACTTTCCCTACTCGGTCATCCCTCTTCAACGATTGAGTAACCATGGCGGTCGAAATCCTCCCTCTTGACAGTTCGTGTGTGAAAAACGTCAGGCGCAGAGTCAAGTTTCCGCATGAAGATACGGTCATGATCGATAAACAACACCTGAAACAAATCGCCGTATCTATCACGAACCAGAGTCCCACGTTCGATCTTAATCATCCGATCCTTCGGAATACCCGAAGAAGAAGCCGCTGTCCGCAGTGTGAGAGATGATGCAGTTGCTCATGTCTTTGTTGATGTTCTGACGGCTCAGGACGTGTCCAATCAGGGCACCTCTGCTGTTGCGGACTGCTTCGGAACCGTCCTGATACCCAGATGTAACCGTTCCACACACGCGGTTCTTGGAATCGCGGATAATGCGCGTCTTCAGCATGCTCGGCCTCCAAAAATGGGGTTCGGGGACCCTTACTCTACCAATCCGGTCCCCATTCTTGGGTAGCGTTTTGTAGGATTATTTTTGCTCTGGAATCAACTACTTCCAGATATTTTTCTTTAGTGTTGGTCTCGACACTCCCGGGCAGCTCTTCTTCCCTCGTCTGGTTCGACTTCCGTCTCAGGCAGGCGGTGTAACTGTGCCAGGTGCTGGAGCAACGCCCGCTGGCTGGTCGTTCGATAGCGACGTAGATGGTCCAAGCGAATGACTGCACTTGAGCCGTCCAATGCATTCTGCAAGCAGCTCTCCTCGAGCTCCATCGCTCGGCGCTGATGCGACAACTCGACGACCGTGGAGCGCAGCAGCGCGTCTGTCTCCGTCTCGTCGCGACCGTAATGTCGTTGCAAATTTTCGTACGTGGCCTGCAATTCGGGATCGGTCGGCATGCGATCGGATCCGAATAACACTTTCTCGCAGCGCAGTCCGTGACGCAGAGCATTGCAACGGGAGCGCGCCTTGCCCTCGGCAGTACGCGGGCCGCTCGAACGCCGTGCATTACGCCGATTCGCCTCAAGTTTTCGCTGTGAAATTAGGCGTAGCTTCGCCGTCGGCGCTGGCGTTAGCGATCCTTCTTCCATCTCATGGTGGGTGGGCGCTCCGTCTGATCCGACCGGATACAACACTGCTTCCTTCACCCGTTTTTCCTGCATGGCGTTGGAGGGAGCGCAACGCTCGTTGCTGTGTGAGCCTCGCCCCTCAGGCGCTTTGCGACTTTTCTCCATACCTGACCTCCTGTTGCTATTGCCTTCTGGCGCGCGCAATCCTCGGCCACACAAGAACGAAAACGGAGCGTGCGCGATGCGGGCGCACGCCCCGTGCCCTGTGATGCCTAGGCCGCCTTGGGCGAGTCACCTTCGATCGTTACGCCGGGAACCTCGGCCGCGGCTTCGGCGGGCTTTGATGGCGCCGCGGCGGGCGTCTCTGAGTCGACGTTATCCGTTGACGTGAGGACCACAGAGGGTGTGGAAGCCGACTCCGCCGCTGCGTTATCGTTGGCGTTAGCCTGGGCTTCCCCGCCCTGAGCGGTCGTTTCGGCTACCACCTCCTGGTGGCCGGAACCTTCATCAGCGGCCTGCGACGGCTCCGCTTGCCCGGCAGTCTCATCCGACTTTTCCGGCACGGCAGCCCCCTCCGGTGAAGAGCTGTTAGAGGGCTCAGCTTTGGCTTTGGCTCCTCCGAATTCAGCCTCAAACGCTTCTGCTTCCGCGGCCTCCTTCTCGAGTTCGCGGAGCATCTTCAAGCCGCCGTCCAAACTGCGACGAGCCTGGTTCGTGTAGCGCGTCAGCGTTGGCATTGTCCCAATCAGATCAAACGGCCACTCACTCTCTTCCAAGCGGCGTTTTTCGTGCTTGAGCCCTTGGGACAGACGCCAATAGTCGGCGATCAGCAGGTCCACCAACAGGGCTCCGACGGTGTCCTTCATGTCAAAGCGACGGCTGAGGCTCCCATACAGATTGCTGATTGTTTCATTCAACTTCCCATCACGGTCGTAAGCGATTTTGCGGGTCAACGTCCCGCCGAGTGCCGGCAAGAAAGAGTTGTTCCAGTTGTGATGGGGCGTCCGGGAACGAGTTTTCTGGGTAGAGTTTGGCTTGTTGTTGGTCTTGCGCGCAGAGTCAGTCGAGGTGGTTGCCTCGACCTTCTCCGGCGCCGGATTGGTGCGATTCGGTTTTGAAGGCATGTATTTGCCTCCTTTGTTTGAATTCAGGTTCGGGCACGAAGCATTCGCCCAAGAATCCGGCCGATGAGCTGGGCTCGCGGTGGTATTCCCCTGTCTAGTAATACTGAGATCGGTTCGTTTTCATTCACCTACCATCGACATTATTTTCGACGGTGGGCCCGCCCGAGAAGCTCCCTCATCGAAAGTGGGCCGGCGCGCAAGGGTTCGGCCCGTCGCGTCGACTAGCGTGGCTTCGTTCGGCAAATTTCTGACGTACCCCAGGAGGCTTCCCGACAGATGCCCCAAGGTGGGAAGACTCGGCCGTGCCCCCCAGGGTGGAATCCGGGCTCAGACACTGTCCCGTTCGTGGCGGTCCCGTTAGATCTCGCCTGGAGAGGGGTAAGACGAGCAGAGAACGCCCGCACGCGGCGGGGGTTAGACCGCTGATCCAAATCATGCCGCGGAAGCATTGTCGATATGCTGATCGAGATCTTGAAGAAACTGATGCCACTTCTGAGGGTTATCCCGGATCCACATCGCCAGACGGTGCCACTCGTTGTCGCACTCGGCATGACTGCAGGCGCATTTCGAGCCCTCGATTGCAGCGGCTGACCCTGCCCCAACCGACACGGGTGTAAGTTCTTCCGTTTCTGGACAGTGCTGGTCTCTACAGACAAACCTTGGCATGCGGTGCTCATCACACCAGTGGAATACGATGGTGCGATCGGATCCGCCTTCGAAGAAGTTCCCGATGAACTCGACCAACGCTTCTGCTTCCCTCGCCGTGTAATCCGCATTGCGGATTACGCTATCAATCGCTTCGGCCTTGGCGCCGTGGTTTATATACTCACGGGCACGGTGAATGACGGTCTTGATCTTCAGCCTTTTCTTCCTTGTGGGCATGAGGTTCTCCTCTGAAAAGCACTGCTCAGTAGTGCCTCTACCCTCATTCCCCTAGTCAGAAAAGTCGTTCACAGAAATTTTGAAGAATCCGAGGCGACAATGAAATTGGGCCATTTCCCGCCTACGATCGAAACTCCCTGCTCGACGGTCGGACTCTGGAAACTGTTGATTTGAAGGGAGGGACGACGCGGGTCTGGAGGTTGGGCCTGTCGGTTACAGATCCGTAGGCACCGATCGTTCTAACATCCGTGCCACAGGGATAGGCTGGCAGTCCGCGGAGGAGCCTTACGCTTAACCGCCTGAGGCGAACGTGGCTCGGAGGGAGCTAAGGGCGCAGTCATGCTGGGTTCTGCCATGGAACCGGGTTGAATAAGACTAAGAACAGCGGTGGGTTCGTCCGGCAATTGCTGAGGTGACTGGCCGGCTTCTCCGGTTAAGAGGTTGGTGATGATACCCCTGGACAGTCGGACGCTCATCCCTTTGGCGTCAAGTCGGGGGCCTCGGCGACAAGGGCATCCTTATATATACATAAGATGAGAGGTGGGTTCGTTCGGTAATTCCTTGTGCGAGGCGAGCTCCCGGGTTGTGAAGTAGAGCATTCAGTCTGTTGACCCAGCACCCAATCGCCCCAGCATCTGCTGCAAGAACTTTTTTCTATGCTTCTTGTATGCGTCGGACCCGGCTACGATGAATGCCTCGCATATCCTCGCGACACTATGACCTTCGCGAGTTGCGATCGCCTCGACGTCTCTCTTCAAGTGAGAGTTGACCCTGAAGGTCAGGCGAGCATCTTTCTTCATCGGCGCAATCTTAGCACTCTCCAAGGTCAACAATCTCCGCAACTGTTGACCGGACAGACGCTATTATATCATCGTAACGTCATCCATTTGTCATCCTTATGGATGACATCTACGAAGGCGACCAGCACAACCGGCAAGCCTCCGAAAATGGGGAACTGAGGCATGTTTATCGCCGACAGCCACGGATGGGAGTCAACTGGGCGCTGGCTTATCAGGCCGCAGTAGTTCTGTGCTCGTGTGCGACTCGCGTTGCTGTTAGGGTATAAAGAGCGTCGTCCAATGCTTCTCTCTCGCATTGAGCATCGGCTCCGGTCTCGCGAAAGAGTTGACGCATGCGCTCGACGATGGCTTCCTCCGCGTCAGCAAGTCTCTTCGCCATTTCGCGCTTATCTGGATTGAAGACAGCCGCCCGATACAAGGCTCGCCATTCTTGGGCATCGGGACACTGCAAATGCCCTCCTTATCCAAAGGAAGCTGAGGGGCGATCCTCCACCGGAGTTTATCGCCCCAGCCGAGTGTCTCCCTGACCGTGCCAGGGTTTTTTAAAGGGAGCCACGTCGTGCACTGCAGCAAGAACATAGCTCAAGGCAACCCGCGCGTCTGTGACCCCAGACACGTTGCCTACTGTACGATACCGTACCTTGGGAGGTGACTTTCGTCCGTTAGCGAGTCGCTCCTCAACATGCAGCGGACGGCATGGTTGTCGCAAAATCTGATTACAGAAGTTAGGGACTACAAAAGCAAGAAAAAGCCCTCAGACCATCAAGGGGCATGTATATCCTCCCCCCAACCTCAGTCGCTCTGCCTTTCATACGCGCCCATGTCGCAACCGCTTGTGTCTTCTTTGTCGCGGCGCGGTGCGCCACGCTGATCGGTCTTCAGCAAATGACCACTGCCATCGGTGCAGCCCTTTGGGTTGCCTGCATCAATCGCCGGACTGCCGGGAAGCAGACCTTGAGTCTGAGTCGGGCCGCCATTGTTCTGAAAGGGGCCGAGCTTGGGGTCGGTGTTGTTCAGATCGCCTGGACCGTTGAAGGCGCAAGTATTGTCGCTGCTCAGGTTGTAACCTTTCGAAGTCAAACTGCCGCCATAGCAGTTCCCTCCTTGCGCGGTATTGGCGACAATACTGTTCTGCAGCGTGGGCGCACCAAAGTTAGAGATACCGCCGCCGAAGCCACCCCATTCGCCCTGGATAGAGTTGTCGCTGATGGTGGTGTTGTTGATCGTTCCGCTCGTTCCGTTGTGGTAACTGATACCGCCGCCGTAGGCAGGATATGAGCAGTGATCGCCGAAGCTGCTAAAAGCGGTGTTTCCGGTGAGCGTACTGTCGTTGATGGCTAGGGCTCCTCCAAGGTTCTCGATGCCGCCACCTACCCCAGCTCCATCGCAATAACTTCTGGGAGACGCAGTGTTGCCGGTCAGGGTGCTGCCGTTTATCGTCAGCGTGCCAACATTGCAGATCCCTCCACCAACGTTTGCATCATTGCTGCTGATCGTGCTCGCGTTGATCGTCAACGTTCCATTTGCGTTGTGGATGCCCCCGCCGCCACAGAGAGAAAAGCGGCTCAACCCGCCAGCATTATTGCCATGATAGCCAAGGACCGCGCCGCCGCGCTCAATGCACGCAACCAGTGGGAAAGGGTCGATCCTCTTTTCAAACAAGGAATTATTGACCGACAGGACGACGACGCGGCCAAGGCCACCATGGATGCCGATGATGCCCAGGTGGCTGCCGACCAGGCTCTAATCGACGCATCGAAACAAACGATCCAGTCGGCGCAGGATCAAGTCGGTGTGACCCAGGCACAGCTGGGTTCGGCGAAAGACCAAGCACGCCAGACCCTTGCGGCTCTCAATCAGTCAAAGATTAATCTTGCGCATACTCGCATCACAGCCCCAGTTGACGGTACAGTGATCGCCCGCCGCATGGATGTAGGCCAAACTGCGGCGGCGTCGTTCGCCGCGCCTACGGTCTTCGAAATTGCGCAAGATCTGACGAAGATGCAAGTCGATACCAATGTGGACGAGTCCGACGTCGGCAACATCAAAACCGGCCAGACCGCAACCTTTACCGTGGACGCTTACCCGGCAACGGTCTTCCAAGGCCTGGTTACCGACGTCCGCAAGGCGCCGATCATTACACAAAATGTGGTCACTTACGATGTCGTCATCTCCGTCTCCAATCCTGATCTCAAACTGTTTCCCGGAATGACAGCCGATGCCCGCATTCTGACGACGAAGGTCGACGACACCTTCAAGGTGCCGAATGCGGTATTGCGCCTTCATCCATCGGCGGCGGTGCTCAAACAGATAGGGCTCTCGGCCGCGCCGGTAGGCAAACAACAAGTGTATGTCTTGTTAAGCAAGAAACTTAAAGCCGTCCCAGTGACCTTCGGGATCTCCGACGGCCAGTCCACCGCCGTGACATCAGGCGATTTGCAAACCGGAGAACAGGTCGTAGTGAGGTTTTAGTACGGGTGCAACTTCACCAACCACGAGTACTTCTTCGCCAACCAGTGCTACTAGCACGCGCCGAGTGCCCGGATTGTAAGCCTCCGAGGAAAATATCGTGTCCCCACTCATCGATGTGCGAGATCTTAAGAAGACGTATCTGCTGGGAGACATTGTCGTCAATGCACTGCAAGGCGTGACTCTGGCGATTGAGCGAGGCACGTTCGTCGCGATCATGGGAGAGTCTGGTTCGGGGAAGTCGACGTTGCTGAACCTGCTGGGCTGCCTCGACCGTCCTACCTCAGGCCGCTATCTGCTGGACAGCATTCCGGTCGAAACCATGGACCGCGATCAGCTCGCCGAGATTCGTAATCAGAAGATCGGGTTCATTTTTCAGAATTTCAACCTGCTCCCACGAATGGATGCTCTGGAGAATGTCGAACTTCCATTGCTCTATAAGGACAATGAGACGCCCAATGAGGACGACCTTGGCCAGCGAGCGCTGGCCGACGTCGGCTTAGCCGGTCGGGAACTCAACTTTCCTGCTCAACTGTCGGGCGGGCAGCAGCAACGGGTAGCCATTGCTCGCGCTCTAATCAATAAACCGGCGATTCTTCTTGCCGACGAGCCCACTGGTGCGCTGGACTCCCACAACGGCGCCGAGATCATGAAAATCTTCCAGCGACTGAACCACACTCAGGGGATCACGATTGTCATGGTGACCCACTCGGATGAAATCGCCACATACGCGGATCGAGTCATCGGCTTTCGTGATGGACTGATCGTCAGCGACAAAAAGGCGACAAAACAGCGGGCGTCCCTGGAAGGGGTCGCGGCACATACTGCCGCTGCGGTGTTGCAATGAAGCACCTTATATCGTCCATGCGTATCGCATTCCGGGCGCTGAAGATGAATAAGCTCCGCTCCGCGCTCACCATGTTGGGCATTGTGATCGGAGTTGCGTCGGTGATCGCGACGGTGGCCATCGGCTCCGGCGCAACGCAGCGTATCCAACAGCAGATTGCGAGTATCGGAAGCAACATCATCATCGTTATTCCTGGGAGCATGAGCAGCTCCGGTGTCCGCTTGGGCACTGGCAATGCGGTCACGCTATCGGAGGCGGACGCCAAGGAACTTGTGGCGCAGTGTCCGGATGTTGCACTCGCAGCGCCAGTGGTACGGGGCGGAGTCCAGGCGGTGTACGGAAACAACAACTGGGCAACGAATGTCTATGGCATTACTCCCGACTATCTGACGATTCGCGATCTCTCCGTCGCTGATGGTGCGGAGTTTACCCAGCAGGATGTGGATGGCGCTAACAAAGTCGCTATGCTCGGCCAGACTCCGGTCGATAACCTGTTCGATGGCGCCGACCCAATCGGCCAGATACTCCGTATTAAGAATGTCCCGTTCACGGTCGTCGGCGTGCTCACGCGGAAAGGTCAATCGACCCAAGGGCAAAACCAGGACGATGTCATTCTGCTTCCAATTTCCACCGCCAAGCGGAAAGTGATCGGTGTGAAGCAAGCCAATGCCGACGCTGTGGATACGATCATGATGCAGGCAAAATCCGGTGCCCAGATTCAGGCGGCGCAGGAAGAAGCGGGAGCTCTGCTGCGGCAACGCCATCATTTACAGGCGGACGAGGCTGATGACTTCTCAATTCGTAACCTGGAAGAGCTTTTCGCAGCGCAAGAGGCATCCTCGAGCATCATGGCGGTTATGCTGGCAGCCGTGGCTTCGGTGTCACTGGTTGTGGGTGGCATCGGCATTATGAACATCATGTTGATCTCGGTGCGAGAGCGAACCCGAGAAATAGGATTAAGACAGGCGCTAGGCGCGAAGACCCGTGACATTCTCACGCAGTTTCTCGTTGAGGCGGTAACGCTCTCGATCGCCGGTGGGTTCATCGGAATCGTGTTCGGGATTGGCGCCTCACTGCTCATTTCGCAAATGGCGGGCTGGGCGACAGCTGTTGGTCCAGGCGCAGTGTTGCTTGCAGTATTGTTCTCTGCATTGGTGGGCATTGGCTTCGGCTACTATCCGGCAAGAAAGGCTGCGTATCTGGATCCGATCGAAGCCTTAAGAAGTGAGTGAGCCGTTGATGCGTACGCAGTTTTGCCGTGCGGTCGGATAGTCAGAGTTCGCGGTGGTTTGCTCTTGGACGGCCGGTGGTGCAACTCAAAGCTCCGCATCGGGTCATCGAAGTCTGACCTACCTTCGTTTCATCACCAGCCGACCAATACTCCTGCAGTGAAGCCTACCGCAAATGTAGTCGCAACCGTTAGTACGGGGTGTCGCTGGATGCGCCGCGTTGTCTCATCCAAGAATTCCTCGGCAGCATCGCCTCCACGTTTTGCCGCACGCCTCATTACTCCCACCCCGTCCTCTATTGCCTCAGCAACCGCGCCGGTTGCACGGGACGACTGCGAAGGTAAACTCTTAAGAGATTGGTCGTTCGCTCCCCGCATCGCTGTTTTTTGCGGCCCCTACTGGGGCTTTGGTGTTGCGGCTGCAGAAGCCTGAACTGGTTGGTCCGAGGTTGTCTTGGATGCGATACCCGCCGGCGTTTGCTTGTTAGGCGGAATCTCAGTGCCGGCTGGGTAGATGAAAATCTGCACAGTGCCCCATCCTGGATCGGAATTCTCGTTTGCCTGCTTGCCCATTCCCAGGGTTTTGAGTTGGCTATCATCAAATCCGAAGTTCTCGACCAGATACTCACGCACAACCATCGCCCGAGCTTCCGTTAACACCAGGTCCTTCTGAGCGTCGCCCTCCATACCAGCCGACACAACGACCACGGCAAAACCAAAATCGTTCTTGGCCAAGAACTCACCGCCGGCGGTTAGAGATTTCTGGTTCTTCAGCTTGGCCGAATCTTGCTTGTCGAACAGCTGCTTCGCTGAGTAGGTAAACTGCTTTGTCGGCGTGCCTTGTGGCAGCCGATCGATCTCATTTTTGGCCAGTTCGGCAGAATCTTCGTATCCACGGCTCTTGAAGTACCCGCGCAGGAAGAAGTTGTGCTTCATGGCTTCCATATTTTCGTGGAATTCGGTTACCGCAGCTTGTGCCTCGACCATCGTGTCGCGCATTGCGCCCGTCGTCTGTTCGAGGTTGTTATAGAGCTGTTTGTCATTGACCAGTGCTCCTGCCGTCCCCTGACCTTTATCGATCTTGGCACTGATTGAGTCCAGATTGGCCGTCGCACGAGTGGCATTCTGTATCGCTTGCTGGCTGCTGTTCAGAACTCCGCTGGTCTTCTGAAGCAGGTCTGACATTTCTAGGGGAGGCAGGCTTGCGATAGTATCGCCGTTCCGCACGTCGGCAGTTCCAGCGGATCCCAACGAGATCGCCAAAAACTGGTTGCCCAACAAACCCTCGGTTTCGATTGTGGCCACAGAGTCGTGCTTGATGATCTCGTGTGTCGATTTAGCCATATCCATGATGACGGTAACCTTTTCGCCGGGCTTGTGGGGCAACACGATGCTGCGTACAGTCCCAATGTGAACACCGCCCACCCGCACGTCGGCTCCAGCATCCAAGCCCACAACATTGACGAACTGCGCTTTCAATTGGTAGGTAGAACTGAAGAGATACTGTTTGCCTCCGATGATGAAGATGCCGACCACTAGAATTGTCAGCGTGGCAACGATGAAAGTTCCTAAGCGAGCCGCTCTCGACATATATCCCCCTACGAATGTCCTAGAAATTCCCTGACAAACTCAATGCCACTCTTCTGGAGTTCTTCGAAGTCGCCTTCGATCACGACTATTCCCTCATTGAGGAGAGCCAGACGGTCCGCAATGGTTTTCGCACTGTGGAGATCGTGAGTTACTATGACCGATGCCATGTGATGTTCCTGTTGCAGCTTGAGAACCAAATCATCAATCTCCGCTGCACTAATGGGATCGAGGCCGGCGGTGGGCTCATCGAGCAGCAGAATATCCGGCTCCAGTGCCAGCGCGCGTGCCAGTCCCACTCTTTTCTGCATGCCGCCCGAGATGTCTGAGGGCATCTTTCTAAGGTCGCCTTCCATTCCCACTTCCGCGAGCAGTTGTCTGACGCGGTCAGCCTGTTCAGCTTTCGACATGCTCTTCTTATGGTGCTGCAACGAGAAAGCCACGTTCTGCTCAACGGTGAGCGAATCGTAAAGCGCCGCGTGCTAAAACAAGAAACCCATTTTCTTCCGGATCTCGCCGAGTTGGTCGAGTGTCAGGCCGACGATGTCTTGACCGTGGATGCGAATCGATCCCGAGTTAGGTTTTTCGAGGCCGACGACGAGCCGTAGCAGTACGCTCTTACCAGTACCGCTGCGACCTAGCACCGCAAGGGTTTCGCCGCGCTTCACTGCTACGCTGATTCCGTTTAAAACCTTTTGGCTTCCGAAGGACTTGTGCAAATCCTCGACCACGACAACTGGCACGCTGCCGTCTTCCCCGGCTTTTCGTCGCTCCATCGCAGCTTGATCGATTGTGTGCATAAGGTGTGTTTCCCCAGTCTCTGATCGGCGCTTACGGGAAGAATAGGATGATGAGTTTCACTAGCACGACGTCTGCCAGAATTACGAACAGCGACGACAGGACTACCGAGCTTGTAGCCGCGCGACCCACGCCCGCAGCACCTCCTTGTGTGCGCATTCCCTGGAAACAGGCGATCAGCCCAATGATCAGGCCAAACACCGCGGTCTTAAACGTTGGTGGCAGGAAATCGTTGAAATCGGCACCGTTAAAACCGGCATTGATGAACTGGTGCAGGGAGACCGGCTCAACCAGGGCCTGCGTAACCCAGCCCATTACTAAGCCGCAAAAGTCTGCCGCGAGGGTCAGTAGAGGCAGCATCAGGATGCAAGCGAGGATGCGTGTCGCTGCCAGCAACCTGTAAGGGTTTACCGCTGATGCCTCGATCGCGTCGATCTGCTCGGTGACTTTCATCGACGCCAACTCGGCGCCGATGCCAGCACCCACTCTGCCGCTCACTACCAGACCCGTGATGATCGGACCCGTCTCGTGAATCACGGAGAACACGAAGCAGTGATTTGGCCCCAAATCGAGTCAGGCTGTAGCGGGCTTCCAAAGAAAGAACAACGCCAGTGGCGGCACCAGCCAAAGCGACCAACGGCAGGGACTTTGATCCAATCTCATCGAGTTGCCGAAACAATTCGCGGAATTCAAACGGCGGCGTCACCGCAGCCAGCAGCACCCGCCAAAAGAATATGCCGAGATCGCCGAACCACTCAAAGAACTCGCCGATCAGATTTTTAGCGAAGCTCGGCGGCGGGGACATGTGTTGCATTGGGAGCCCATGAACTTGGGGGCTCATCCCTGCCACCGCACTGGATTCGCGGCTCATCACGGGTTTGAACCTGGATCTGGCGCTCCATGCCCATTGTTCAAGTGCATGCGATGAAGCAGGGAGTGAGGTCCGCTATAGAGGAATTCCAGGGCAACGTTCCCGCCCACATATCCCAGCATGGTGTAGTTTCCCATCCGAAGCGCGTCCTTGCCGTTGTAGCGGCCGGGATACCACCCATAGACGGCAGTCATGGAGCCGGCATACGGTGCGACAAGAGCCGGGAGAGAGAAGACGCGATGACCGTCTTCGCCGCGGCGAGCTGTTAAGGTGGAAATCACGGCATGCCGCAGCCGAGGAAACACACTCGTACACTCACAGCGGTAGTACAACGTGTCTTCCCCGAACGCTTCCGCTAGCCTATATCTCGTCGACGTGGTGATCGCTGCGATACCAAAATCCGATCCAAATCGCTTGCTGTAACCCTCAGCGCCTTGTTTCCACTCCGGCGGGGTGTTGTACGCTTGACTAATGCCAGCCGCAAACGCTGCGCCTGCAGCTGGATACGGGCCGAACGCATCGAAGAGGTAGTTCTCTATCTTCGTTTTTTCTGTCGGACGCGTGTATGCCAAATCTGGCTGCGCCGCGGCTATCTTTGTAACAATACCCGAGGAGTCTCGGGAATCGACCAGCGCTTGCGCCTTTGCCGGCACTGGTAGCACCGCGAGGCCCGTGATCGCCAACAACAGATGCATAAGTCTGCGCATCTTCATGTCGATTCCTCATCGGTTAATCTAAGCCCAACCAACTACAGGTACTGTTCTTGTTGTATTCGGTCATTACGCTACTTCTTTTTGTTCAAGAGTCGCCGGCACCTGCACCAATTCCTCGAACAGAGAACGGTAGTGAATCATCGCCGTTCTCACTCTTCTGTGGTTGCTTGGTCTTTCCCAACCCGCAACGCGACCTCATGCGCGGATCGGCAATTCTCCACGACTCGAGGATGGTCGACAGAAATGTCAGCCGCACGCTCGTCGAACTCGGATACAGGGTAGCCGCGTGTTTTCATGACGGAGGACACAAGATCATCGGCTTCTGCGACTGCTCCCTTCGGGGAATCGACAAAGCGAGACTGTATCCCCTGCCACCGCTTTGAATAGCGTTCACGCTCCATCGAATCGAGATCACGAATGTTGAGCTTTTTAACCCGTTTCTCGCGATCCTCTAATTTCCCTTCTGCTTTGGACCCATGCGCCAGCACCGCGCGGTCGTATTCGGGGCCAAACTTCTGCCGCAGAGCTGCGGTCGTACCCTTGCGTTTTCGCATGTACAACCAGACAGCCACTGCAACGATCACAAACACTGCAGTGGCGAGAGCGATTAACTTCGGATCAGTCCAATCAAAGCTCATCCATCCCTCCACACATAAACCAGCTTGGTTCCCGACACCTGTTGGGTCGTGTAAGCCTTGTCAGTTGTTAGTGTGAAGCACTCGGCTTCGGAAAGCTGATCACAATTGATCGCCTTCGTCTTTTGTGCAACTCATAGGCTTGCTTGCGTTGCGGAAAAATTCCGATACCTCCACGGATTTACAAGAAATCAGAAATTCGATCGCAAGCCAGACTCTGGCCCATTCGGGCCTGACGAAAGCGACGTAGGAGGAGAAGCGGAACCACGTTGACCGCGGCGTTATTGAAATGAAGCACGGAAGATCACTGGGCGGGGCTAGTCGCGACGGTCGGCATCGGCACCAGGGCCTTCAACTGGTCCAATCCGGTCAGCGCGGCTTGCCAGCGAACCCTGTCCTTCTTCGTCTCGATCGGCACTGAGAGGTCGGAATAGAACTGCAGGATGTCGTCGCGCAGTTCCGGCGACGTCCGATCGAACTTCCGCTCTGACAGCCGAGCGAGCAACGTCCCATAGGTGTCGTCGGTCAGCGAAATACTCCGCTGCTTTGGTTATGTTCCCGCTATCCAAATCACAATTGGGAAGAACCAGTTTGTCGTTGCGCACTTCTTCGAGAAACGCACGGTATTGATCGACGGTCGTGTTAATGCTTTTGAAATACAGGTCTTCAGTTTGGGGAGTGGGGTTATTGAACGCCAATCCCTTGAAGGGGCCAATTTTCGGCATATATCGCAATAGCGTTGACAGAATCCGCGTCCCTACGCCCGGCTTCACGTAGTCTTTTCCCCACTGCCTCTCGTAATCAGAACGAGACAGACGGTACAGGAACTTCTTTTTCGCGAAATCCGGCGTCTCGCGCATCAGTTCCTTCTTATGAGTCTGCAGCGCGACCTGAGTCATTTCCGGAATCATGCGGCTGACCGCGAAACGATACGAACCCACGGCCAGATCTTCATGAGTAAGCACGTCTTTCAACTCCACCCCGTACACCACGGGAAAGACGCGTTCCAGAAGCGGCCTGGACACCTGGAATCCGATGAAATCGTGGTACTGCTGCGACGCATAACGATTCTTCGCGACTTGCACCGTGTCGAACCCGAACTCGGTTTTCAAAATGCGCGGTCTTATCCTGGGCATACCGGACTGACCTGCCAAACTTGGCTCGCAGCTTCGGGTATTCGATCGCAACGGATTGATTGACCGCGGGGTGACCGGCAATATCCGATGCGTAGTGTGACAGCGCACCCAGCGCAAAGGCGTACTCGTTGATATCCTGGCTTTCGAGCAGTAGTTCCAGAACAAAGTCCCCGCTTCGTACGTAGTGCACCAGGTTGCTGAATTCTTTACTGCCGAATGGGTAGTAGCCCAGATCTTGGATGACCGCGCCACCGTAAGCGTAGGCATGCGCTTCTTTAAGTTGATCTTCCGACAGTCCCGGATATCGCTTGAGCAGCAGGGGACGGATTTCGTCAGCCCAAAGCAGGTCGACGATTTCCGCGTGCGTCAAAACCGAGTATGCGGCCGAACCGCCGCGGCACAGAAGAACGACGAGAAAAACTGCCGTCCACCGGACAGAAGACCGGCGCCACCTCCTGGATGTGGCGCCGGTTGATGTTGACGCGCAGTTCATAGTTCAAATGCGGCCGAGAAGCAGAAGAATGACGACGACGACAAGGATCAGCCCGAGGCCTCCCGTCGGGGCGTAGCCCCACGACCGGCTATATCCCCATCGCGGCAGGGCGCCGAAAAGCGCTAAGAGCAAAATCACGATCAATATAGTTCCAAGCATGTTGTGCTCCTTTTCGCTACTTTGCTTATAGGCGCTTCTTCAGTTTTCTGGTGGTCAAAACTGCTCACTGGAGAAAAGCTGATCGAAAGGCGATCAGATGGCTCGGGAAAGGCTGCGGGCGAGACAACGAGTGAGTCAGGTCTCCACGACCTTCGGGGATTGCGCGCAAGCAGAAACGCGGTCAATATTGATCAGTAATCGACGTTCCGATGCTGGATACTTTCCCTCGAACAACTTCTCACGGCTTGGGAACCGCCGGGCTTTTCGGCTGTAGATCTCTTTTGATCCCGACACCATAAAGAGTTCTCCCAGAATAACCACCGCCGTGCGAGCTGGTCGGAGAAAGACCAACAGGAGAAAGATCATGAAACTGCTTAGAGGACTTGGAATCATCCTTTGCCTCGCTGTGCTCTGTGTACTCGTCGTGTCCACCGCTAGGGGAGATGACTGGAACCGAAAGACTGTCATCACCTTCAGCGGTCCCGTCGAAGTTCCAGGTGTGGGCCAGCATACCTTGCCGGCCGGCACCTATGTCTTCAAGATTCTGGATTCACAATCCGACCGTCATATCGTCCAGATTTTCAATCAAGACGAAACCCAAGTGCTTACGACAATCCTGGCCATTCCGAACTACCGTTTGAAGACAACTGACAAAACGGTAATCACGTTTCGCGAGCGGCCCGCCGGAGAACCCGAGGCTCTGAGAGCATGGTTCTACCCCGGACATGCGTGGGGCGAGGAATTTGTATACGCAAAACCGAGGGCCATCGAGTTAGCGAAGGAAGCGAATATGCCTGTGCTCGCGACCCCGATCGAGCTGGCAGCGGCTCCCATCGAGGCTTTGAAGACGGCACCGATTGAGGCCGTCGCCCCAACCGGAGATCCAGTCGAGTTGGCCCAAATTGTTGAACCGCCCCCTGTCGCGGAACCAAAACCCACTAAGGAAGAGCAGTTGCCGAAAGGAGCCAGCCCGCTACCATTGATTGCCCTGATTGGGCTGTTGACGATTGGCGCAGGATTTGGTCTGTCGGCCTTTTCGAAGCGAGCCCTCCGAACCAAGTGAACGAGTATCGCCGGGGGAATCGATCTGCGTGTCGATCAAGTGACGCCGGACGGAGCGAAGCATTTCGTCCGTCCGGTTCATTTCCCGACAGCTAAGATGGCATGTAGGTAGCAGACGGCCGAACCAGATCTTCTTTATCTGGTGCCGAGTTTGTAAAGCGAACATGAAGGTCATGGGCCATCTCGCGACCGGTCTTGGAATTCTCCTGGTTTCGATTTCTTTGTCGAGTTGGGCTCAGCCGCAAGAACCTTCTTCGGCGCACAACCACCCAGGCGATGAGTACACCATTCGAGTAGATGTGGACATGGTGATCTTGCACGCAACGACCCAGGATCACAAACACGCTTTTGCTTCCGGACTCGACAAGAACGATTTCCAGATCTACGAAGACGGAGTGCTTCAACCGATCAAGAATTTCAGCCACGAAGATATCCCGGTCACAGTCGGCCTGGTTGTCGATAACAGTGGGAGCATGGGGCCGAAGCGCGCTGACGTGATTGCCGCTGCATTGGCCTTTGCCCGTTCCAGCAACCCACAGGACCAGATGTTCGTCGTCAATTTCAACGAACGAGTTTCGTTTGGTCTTCCCGACAACACACCGTTCACAGATCAGGTATCACAGTTGGAAGTCGCGCTGTCCAGAATACAAGCCCATGGTGAGACCGCACTGTACGATGCCGTTGCTGCGGCTCTCGAGCACCTGAAGAAGGGCGGTCGCGACAAGAAAGTGCTGATCATCATCAGCGACGGCGGCGACAACGCCAGCAAACATAAGTTGGCCGAAATCTTAGCAATGGTCGGGCAGCCCGACGCGATCATCTACACCATCGGCATCTTCGATGAGCAAGATCCCGATCGAAACCCGCTGGTGCTCAAACGGCTTGCCAAGGACACAGGTGGCGAGGCCTTTTTGCCCGAATCGTTAATGGACGTTACTCCCATCTGCGAAAAGATCGCACACGATATCCGCAATCAATACACGATCGCGTATGCTCCCACGAACAGAAAGCGGGACGGAACATACCGAGTCATCAAAGTAATAGCCAGCGCGCCAGGTCGCGGACGTTTGTCGGTGCGCACCCGTACCGGATATTTCGCACCGTCCGCACTTCCATCATCAGCTTCAAAGGCGACCGATCATGACGCTCACAATTGAACGCGAGATGCCTCTCACACGGATGCGAAGGTTCGTTCGCTGGAGTCCACACCTGCTTGTCATCACTGGCATTCTTGCGCTCGGTTACGTCGGCTTCACCTTGCTCGATGCAAGACTCTTTCAAGCTTCGGCGAAACGATCCCTTGAGACCCAGATCCACCGGGAAGAGGAACGCCAACAACCACAGGTCAAATCTGCGGTCAAAACAGGCGCCGTTCTGGGCCGAGTAGATATACCGAGGTTGGGAATCTCCGTTGCCGTTCTGCAAGGGACCAGTTCGCGAATGTTGCGGCTGGGTGCGGGACACATCGAACGCACTGCGCTTCCAGGGGAAATAGGGAACAGCGGCATCGCTGGGCACCGCGACACTTTTTTCCGCGAGCTGAAAGACATCCAACTGAACGATGAAATTCAGATTCACACGGCTACTGGGCTGTTTCGGTACAAGGTAGATTGGATGAGGGTCGTCGAGCCGAGTGACACCACCGTTCTTGAACCTTCAAGCGAAGAATCGACTGTCACCTTAGTGACTTGCTATCCCTTTTACTTTGTCGGCTCGGCGCCGAAGCGGTTTGTGGTACGGGCGCACCAGTATTAACCGTCAGCTGCACTCCCGGTTGATTTCAAGGGGGAATGTCCTTGCTCACTCCTGAAATCGAGAAAGCGTTGTGCATCAAGAGGAGATGGCTTGACTGCTTACACCTTTTTGAGCGACGGTTGGTGAACTCTTATGCGACCGTCGTCATCCCATTTGACGAGCGCGTCATCTTCATTGACTTGGCGAACCGTGCCAAATTCTCCATTCGGCACTCCGAAGTCGCCCAAACCTTCGACGCGATCTCCGGGACTAAAATCTTGGCCAGTGCCAAAAGGTTCGACAAGCGCCGGCGACCCCGCAGTGCGCGGGCGGCTGAAGGTCGTATTCCTGCCCGACTATTGCGTCTCGCTTGCGGAGCACCTCATTCCCGCCAGTGATGTCTCCAATCAGATCTCGACGGCAGGCTACGAAGCCAGCGGCACAAGCAACATTAAATTCATGATGAACGGCACTGACCATCGGTACACGCGACGGCGCGACGATTGAGATGGCGGCGGAGGCGGGCGAGGAAAACTTCTTCCTATTCGGATTGACGGCTGAGCACGTGATTGGCAGTCGCGGATGGTACAACCCGCGCTGGCACTGCGAACAAGATCCGGAGACTCGTCAAGCCCTAAACTTGATTTTCTCGGATTATTTCAGCTGCTATGAGCCGGGTGTCTTCGAGCCTTTGCGCGAAATGTTGCTGACGCATGGCGATCACTATATGCAACTGGCCGACCTCAAGTCCTACATCGAGGCCGACGAACGGCTCTGGGCACTGTACGCCAGTTCCGGCGACTGGGCGCGCAAGGCGATCTTGAATGTGGCGAGCTCGGGAAAGTTCTCGAGTGACGGCACGATCGCGGAATACGCAGCAACAATCTGGCACGTACAGCCATGTCCAATCCCAGAGACACTTCTATAGGCAGCGAGGGCAGAAATTCATGGGGCTGGAACATTCGTCCGGATCCCGCTAACGGGTCGGTGCGTTTTGTCCTACTGAATTGAACTGGCGACTGCGGAGAAAGCGTTATTGGCATTCGAGCCAACGAGCCGAATTGTGCCGACCACCAGAACCAGGATTACAGCCAACATGACCGCATATTCAGCAATATCTTGGCCTCCGTCGTCCCGCCACAGGTTACGCAGAAAGTGATTCATGATCGCGCGCCCCCGCTAGGGGTAATTTTACGCGCCTTTTGATCGCTAAGGATAACTGTCGAGAACAGGAGGCGTTTACGCTCATCTTCGCTTGGGAGCAAAGGGAGTTTGAGCGAATCTGTCGCAAACTGTGGGCGAAGCTTCGGAATACGACCGCTTCAGACGAGCACACTACGCAGCGGAGCGGCGCGAAATCAAGCAGCAGAAGTCAGATCGATCTGTTGCACCGCCATGTGGACGATGGTCAAAGGGATACGAACGCGCCTGAGTTGTCCCGACTTTTGTTCGATGGCGTCAAAGAACACAACGGTGTCGCTCATCACAATAGGATCACCGACCAACTCAAATTGTGATCCATAAAGCTTGATTTGCTTCTCCCTTGTGAACCCTAATCGCTTCAGTCTTTCGGAGAGGTGAATCTCTGTTGCGGTCATTTCAATGCCTCGGAACAGACTGGAATTGGACTGGTGTCGGACTATGCGGAAGCGCGTTGGTCGAAAACCATCCTAACATTCACGCAACAAGGGGACCACGCAGCAACCCGAGCAGTTGCTGTAAGTTGCACATGGGTGACTGGAATCACAAGCAACTCGGAGACACTTTTAACTTTTGCGCAACATTCGGAGCCTAGCATTGTGATCGGAAATAACGTGAGCAACAATGTCTTGCGATCCTTCGACTCTTCTTGCTGGCAGTCGTCGTCATTCTGCTAGCCGTCACGATGTGGCGTTGTCCCCATCCTGATCATGTCTTCGGATTGGGCCTGCTGAATCACCTGCAAGATGGTACGCCAGATGAGCCGAGTGATGGACCTCGTCTTCGATGAGGGCAGTCAGAGCGAGTAGCGTGACAACCACGCATGAATCCTGACTGCCGCAATCGGATTACACGGAATAAGAGGCGCCCACTTTTGCGGTAGGTTGAGATTGTTCGCACCATCAACCTAGCGAAAAGGATCGTGACTGCTTCGGCGCATAATCCTCAACCAGAATGGCAACATTCTGGATATAGCTACGAAATTCTTCCGGGAGGGAGTCCAAGGTTTCTTCAGCAACATTGACGAACTCTTCGAGTGTCATTCTTCATCCACTGATACAAATAAGGCCACGCTCACTCCGAGTAGGCGTCGTCTGTGTCTTCGTCCTCGTCATCTTCTTTGCGGTCGCCTTCGTTTTCCTCTTCGTCTTCTTCCTCGTCGGGCTCTTCCCGAAGAAGAACGTCGGATTGCGCCGAGCGATCAGAGACATCAGGCTCAAGGTATTCTGGATTTATTCGGAGCATGCTCAATGCTACGCCTCGCAGCCACTTGTCACTACCAGAGAAAAACAAGTTCCGCATACTGCTAAGATGATTACAGGGGCGGTTACGTTTTTCTCCTCTTTCAGGTCTTCTGACCTAAGCCAGTCCATCTGAAGTCTTCCCACCTTAGGCTTTTCAGCGAGTCAGTGGTGCCATACGGTTTGGCGCA